>Ga0310323_10038_pt1 | contig 27171 bp, 25 predicted proteins | sample LakEriER3TotalD7_FD_195537 | JGI IMG/M metagenome (GOLD analysis project Ga0310323, IMG submission 195537) | Enriched freshwater cyanobacterial communities from Lake Erie, Ohio, United States - ER36.Total.D7 (v2) (version 2) | ecosystem: Environmental > Aquatic > Freshwater > Lake | place: USA...
TGGCAGGCCTGCCTCGGCAGTCCCCTCGGGCCCGTGCACCTCAACCTGCCGATCGAGGAGCCGCTCCATATCGGCGCCGAGGCCCTGTCCTGCCTGGCAGCTGAATTGGCAGCCGAATTGGCAGGTGAATTGGCCTTCGCCTTCTTGGCCCAGGAACCGGCCCAGGAACCGGCCCAGACCCCATTCAAAGCACCGGTTAAAACAATCCTCCTGGGGCCGTCTTCCTTTGGGCTGGCTGAAGCTCCGATTCCCCAGTTGGATCCGGATCGACCTGGGGTGGTGGTGGCCGGCCCCTGGCGTGGCACGGCAGGGCAGCTGGAGTGCTTTGCCGCGGGCCTGATCCGCTGGCAGCGCCGCAGCGGCTGGCCGGTGCTGGCCGATGGGCTCTCGGGCCTGCGGGGCTGGCCGGGTTTGGCCACGATCTCGGCCTACGACCTGCTGCTGGATGTCCCGGCGGCCGACCTGGCCCCGGGCCAGCTGCTGCGGCTTGGCCCCATGCCCGCTAGCCGGCGCCTTCAGCAGTGGTTGGCGGCGGCCAGCGGCCCCCAGCTGCTGATCAGCGAGGCCGATCCCCGCAACTTGGATGCGGCGGTCGGCGATCCCCTGCGCTGGTGCCAAGGGTTGCTGGCCTGGCTGGATCACCTGCCCCAGCAGTTTTGGCAAGGGTTGCCTGCGGCGGGAGCCCTGGCCCAAGGGGCCCACTGGCTCGCCGCCGAAGCGGACGCCCAGGCCTGGTTGGACCGCCAGCTGCCAGGCCGCGGCCCGGCGAACGAACCGGCCCTGAGCCGGGTGCTGGGATCCCTGCTGCCCCCTGGGGTGCCCCTGATGCTGGCCAGCAGCAGCCCCGTGCGGGACTGGGAAAGCTTTGGCGATCCCCGCGGGCCCCAGCGGCGCGTTTATGGCTTTCGCGGGGCCTCCGGCATCGATGGCACCCTCTCGATCGCCTGTGGCCTGGCCGAGCTGGAGGGGCGGCTGCTCTTGCTCACCGGCGATCTAGCCCTGCTGCACGACAGCCATGGCTGGCTCTGGAAGCAGCAGCTGGGCGGCCAGTTGACCGTTCTGTTGGTGGACAATGGCGGCGGCGGCATTTTTGAGCAATTGCCGATTCGCCCAGGGATTGGAGGCGGAGCCGGCCCGCAAGCTCGCCAAAGCGGGCCCCCTGGCGATGGTCAAGGGCCGGGCCGTCTTGATTTCGAGCGTTTGTTTGCGATGCCCCAACCGATTCGCCATGGTCCCCTGGCGGCGGCGTTTGGCGTGCCCTGGCGCAGCCTGGCGGGCCTGGAGGAGCTGGCCGAAGGGCTGGCCTGGGCGGCCGGCGAGCGCCTGGCCTTAGTGGAGCTGCGCACGGACCGCCAGGCCGATGCCGTCCTGCGCCATGCCCTGCGCCAGGGTTGGCGAACGGGAGGGTCCTGATCCCTGCCATGCCTGCGGCCCGAGCAGGGGCTTCCTGGCCCGGCGCTTGCCCAGGGGGCCAGGCCATGGCGCTTGGGAGCTGCGGCGCAGAATGGCTGGGCCGCCAATCCTGGGCTGATGGCTTCCTTGGTGCCGTGGATCCCCCAGGGGACCTATTCAGACATCCTGTTTGATCTCAGTGAGGAGGGCATCGCCCGCATTGCGATCAATCGGCCCGAGAAGCGCAACGCCTTTCGGCCCCGCACCGTGAGCGAGCTCTATGACGCCTTCTCGAGGGTGCGGGACAACCCGGCGATTGGGGTGGTGTTGTTCACGGGCGCCGGTCCGGCAGCCGATGGGGCCTACGCCTTCTGCTCCGGCGGGGACCAGAGCGTGCGCGGCGACGGCGGCTACCTGGATGACGAGGGCCTGCCCCGGCTGAATGTGCTCGATCTGCAGCGCCTGATCCGCAGCCTGCCCAAGGTGGTGATCGCCCTCGTGGCCGGCTATGCCATCGGTGGCGGCCAGGTGCTGCACCTGCTCTGCGACCTCAGCCTGGCGGCCGACAACGCCGTGTTTGGCCAGACCGGCCCCCGGGTCGGCAGCTTCGATGGCGGCTTTGGCGCCAGCTACCTGGCCCGGGTGGTGGGCCAGCGCAAGGCGCGCGAAATCTGGTTCCTTTGTCGCCAGTACGGAGCTCAGGAGGCGCTGGCCATGGGCCTGGTCAACCAGGTGGTTCCCCTGGAGCAACTCGAGGCCGAGGGGGTGCGCTGGGCCCGGGAGGTGTTGGGCCACAGCCCCACGGCGATCCGTTGCCTCAAAGCGGCATTTAATGCCGAGACTGATGGCATGGCCGGTCTTCAGGAGCTAGCTGGCCAGGCCACCCATCTCTTTTATCGCACCGCAGAAGGTCAGGAGGGACGCAATGCCTTTCTGGAAAAACGGCCGCCGGACTTCTCGGCTTCGCCCTGGCTGCCCTGATTGGGGCAGCGTCGGCCGGGCCGTATCCCATGGCTGGGTGCGCCGCTTTGACGAGGACGTGCGTCACCTGTTTGAGCAGTTGGAGGTTGGAATTCCGGTGACCGTGTTGCCCTGAAACCAGAATGGCAAGTCCGCCTACGGGAGGCCAGGAAGGCCCCCCGTAGAGTTGGACCCCTTCCGCCTGTCCCGCCATGCGCGTGCTGTTCGCCGCAGCCGAATGCGCCCCGATGGTCAAGGTTGGAGGCATGGGGGACGTGGTGGGCTCCTTGCCGCCCGCCCTGGCCGGCTTGGGCCATGACGTGCGATTGATCATGCCGGGCTATGGCCGGCTCTGGAGCAAGCTTGAGATTCCGGCGGAACCAATCTGGCGGGCCCACACCATGGGCACCGATTTCGCTGTGTATGAAACGCAGCACCCTACTAATGGCCTGCCCCTTTATCTAATCGGCCATCCAGTTTTCGATCCCGAGCGTATTTACGGCGGTGAAGATGAGGATTGGCGTTTTACCTTCTTCGCCAGTGCCACCGCGGAATTTGCCTGGCATGTTTGGAAGCCAGAAGTGCTGCATTGCCATGATTGGCACACTGGCATGATCCCAGTCTGGATGCATCAAGATCCAGAAATTAGCACCGTTTTTACGATCCACAATCTCAAGTATGTGGGCCCCTGGCGCTGGAAGCTTGATCGCATGGCCTGGATCCCCTGGTATATGCAAGGGGATAACACCATGGCGGCAGCCCTGCTCTACGCAGATCGTATTAATGCTGTTTCGCCAACCTACGCAGAGGAAATTCGTACGCCGGAATATGGCGAGAAGTTGGACGGTTTGCTTAATTTTGTTAGCGGTAAGTTGCGCGGCATCCTCAATGGCATCGATCAGGACGATTGGAATCCGCTGAGTGATCCCAGCCTGCCGGCCAATTTCTCCGCCGACGACCTAGCCGGCAAGGCGGTCTGCAAGCAGGCCCTGCAGGAACGGATGGGCCTCGCTGTTAACCCCGAGTCCTACCTGATGGGAGTGGTGAGTCGGCTTGTGGACCAGAAGGGGGTGGACTTGCTGCTTCAGGTGGCCGACCGGGTGCTGGCCTATTCCGATAGCCAGTTTGTGGTGCTTGGCACCGGCGACCGCAACATCGAATCGGGTTTGTGGCAGATGGCTGCCCGCCATCCCGGCCGTTTCTCCGTGTTCCTCACCTACGACGATGCCCTATCGCGCTTGATCTACGCCGGCAGCGATGCCTTCTTGATGCCGAGTCGCTTTGAGCCCTGTGGCATCAGCCAGCTGCTGGCCATGCGCTACGGCTCGATTCCGGTCGTGCGCCGGGTCGGCGGCCTGGTGGACACGGTGCCTCCCCATGACCCAGCCCACCACAGCGGCACGGGCTTCTGCTTCGACCGCTACGACCCGCTCGATTTTTATACCTCGATCGTGCGCTCCTGGGAGGCCTACCGCCATAAGGACAGCTGGCGCGAACTACAGCACCGGGCCATGGGCGCCGACCACAGCTGGAGCCGTTCTGCCTTGGACTATGACCAGATGTACCGGGAGGTGCGGGGTGTCAAGGAACCCACCCCCGATGCCTATGCCGTTGAGCAGTTCTCCCGCGGACAGGATGCGGACCCCAGCCGCGCCGGAGCGCTGGGTTCTGATCAGGGGCCAATCCAAACCCAGGGCCAGACCAAGGCCGAGGTCGAAGCAACCCTCTCCCGGCTCAATCCCCTCTCACTGTTGCGCTGGCGTGGCAACGGCTGAGCACCGGTTTCGCTGAGCTCCCCCTTCGCCATGGCGCCGATCGGTCCCGAGCAGCCGGGAACCAACCTGCCGGCTCCCTACCGCAGTCCCTGGTTGGTCCTGGGGGGCGATTTGTTGGCCGTGGCAGCCGACCTGCGCTTGCGCTGCCGGGAGCTCTGGCGGCGCAACCGCAGTGGCGAGTTGCCCCACCCCAAGGCCTGGCCGGCGTTCCTGGCGGCGAGCTTCTGGCCCTTGGTGCTGGTGGGAGCCTTGGGTTTGCTGGGCGCGGGCCTTTGGCTGCGGGCCCGGCCTGGGGCCTTGCCGGCGTCCGTTCCACCAGAGTTGATGTCCAGCGGGGACCGATCCGATGGATTCCCAGCCTTGGCGCCTCCCGGCGCTGATCCCCAATCCCAACCCATGCTCCCCCTGGAGGGCCTGGGCCAACCGCCCGCTCCCGGAATCCCTGGGGGCCAAAGCAACGCTGCTGGAGCGTCCCCGGCCCCGGATTCCCCGGCCCCGGATTCCCAGGATCTGGAGCGCCCCCCCGATCCCAATCCCCTGGAGAGCTGGCGCCAACGGCCCGAGGCGGCCGGCCTGTTGCTGCAGGTCGGGGGTGAACCAGGCAGCTCCCGGATCCAGTTGGTACTCAGTGACGCCTTTGGCCAGTTGCAGGCAAGCCAGCAGCAGCAGCGGGCCGACCTCTGGCTGGCCTGGGCCCAGGATTGGGGCTACGACCAGCTGGAGCTGCGGGACCAACGCGGTGCCCTGCTTGGCCGGGAAGCCCGGGTGGGCGGCGGCATGATTCTGGGGTTCTCCCCCTGAGCGGAGCCCTTCCATGCAGCTGAGCCGGTTGATCGAGCGCTGGGGGGCTCCCCAGGGCGGTCCCGCCTTGGATCCAGGCCAGGAGCTTGGCCCCGTCTGCACCGACAGCCGCTTGCTGCGCCCCGGCAGCCTGTTTGTGCCCCTGGTGGGGGAGCACTTTGACGGCCACACGTTCCTGGCCGAAGCCGCTCGCCTCGGGGCCCAGGCGGCCCTGGTGCAGCGGGGTCGAGCGGGGCTAGTCCCTGCAGGTCTGGCCTGTTGGCTGGTGGACGACACCCTGGCTGCTTACCAGGAGCTGGGCCTGCTCTGGCGCCGCCAGCTGGCCGCCCCAGTGCTGGCGGTGACCGGTTCGGCCGGCAAAACCACCACCCGGGAACTGCTCCGCTCCGTGCTCGCCACCGCCGGGCCCGTGTGGGCCAGCCAGGGCAACGAGAACAACGACATCGGCGTGCCCCTGACCCTGCTCCAGGCGACGGGCGAGCACCGGGCGGTGGTGGTGGAGATGGGCATGCGGGGCCTGGGCGAAATCGAGCGGCTCAGCCGCTGCTGCGAACCCGATCTGGCCGTGATTACCAATGTGGGTACGGCCCACATCGGCCGACTGGGCAGCCGCGAGGCCATCGCCCAGGCCAAGTGCGAGATCACTTCTGCCCTCAACCCCGAGGGCCTGGTGGTGATTCCAGCCGGTGACCCCCTGCTCGACCGCAGCCTGGCAGCCGTCTGGGGCGGCCGGGTGCTGCGGGTTGCCCTGGCGGGCGAAGGCTTCGAGGCCCAAGCCGACTGGGTCGGCCAGCTCGATGGGGCTCGCCAGACCCTGACCGTCGGCGAGGTCGTGGTCCCCCTGCCCTTGCCGGGCGCCCACAATGCCAGAAATTTGCTGCTGGCCCTGGCTGCAGCCGCCAGCCTGGACATGCCCCTGGATCCCCAGCGGCCCCTGGAGCTGGCCTTGCCCGGCGGCCGCAGTCGCCGGCTTCGCCTCGGCACCATCGAGCTGCTTGATGAGACCTACAACGCCTCCCCGGAGGCGACCCTGGCCGCCCTGGCCCTGTTGGCCGGTTCAGCTCCAGGTTCCCCCAGTTCTGCGACGCCTGGCCCGGGGGCTGCTGGGGCCCAGCCCCCGCTGGGTCGGCGGTTTGCCGTGCTCGGCACCATGCTCGAGCTCGGCGAGCAAAGCCTGGAGCTGCATCGCCAGGTCGCCGAGCGGGCCCTGGTCCTGGGGCTCGATGGCCTGGTGATTGTCGATGGCGGCCCCGAGGGCCAGGTGATGGCGGCGGCGGCCCAGGGGCTGCCCCGGCTGGCCCTGGTCACCAGTCCGGAGGCAGCGGCCCAGGCGCTGGTTGCCTGGCTTGAGCCCGGCGACCAGGTGTTGCTCAAGGCCAGTCGGGGGGTGGCCCTGGAGCGGGCGATTCCCCTGCTGGAGCGGGCCCTGGGCTTGGGCCAACCTGCCTAAGCCTGAGCTTGCATTTGGAGCCCCAGGCTCCGGAACAACCCTCAGACGGGCCCGGGCCAGTTCTCCTTCACCACCTGGCGGGCCCGGCCCAGGGCCAGGGCCCCGGCCGCCACATCGCGGGTGATCACGCTGCCGGCCGCCACCGTGACGCCGGCTCCGAGGCTCAGGGGCGCCACCAGGGTGCTGTTGGCGCCGGTCTTGCTGCCACTGCCGATCAAGGTGCGGTGCTTGCGCAAGCCGTCGTAGTTGGCGGTGATCGTGCCGGCACCCACGTTCACGCCCTGGCCGAGGTCAGCGTCGCCGATATAGCTGAGGTGGTTGACCTTGCAGCCGTGATCGAGGTGGCTGTTTTTGATTTCCACGAAATTGCCGACGCGGCAGTCCGCCTCCAGCCTGGTGCCCGGCCGCAGCTGGCTATAGGGGCCGATGGCACAGCCATCGGCCACCTGGGCGCCGCGCACCACCGAGAACAGCACTTCAACGCCTTTGCCTAACTGGACTTCCTCCAGCAAGCTGCCCGGACCGATGCGGCAGCCATCGCTGATCAGGTTGTTGCCGCGGAAATGGCATTGCGGTTCAACGATCACGTCGCGGCCGAAGCGGGTGCCGTCGCTGAGGCTGCAGCTGGCCGGATCCACGAAGGTCACCCCCTCCCGCATCCAGTGCTCCCGCAGCCGCTGTTGCAACACGGCCTCGCACTGGCAGAGCTGCAGCCGGTCGTTGATGCCATTGATCTCATCGGCATCGGCCACCTCCAGGTGGATCGCTGAGCCCAGCAGGGCCACGGTGTCGGTGAGATAGAGCTCGCCCTGGTCGTTGTCGCTGCTGAGCTGGGGCAACACCTGGGCCAATCGGGCCCAATCGAAGCAGTAGATGCCGGCATTGATCAGGTTGATCGCCTTCTGGTCGGCCGTGCAGTCGCGATGCTCAACGATCGCGCTCACCTGTCCGGCTTCATCGGCAATCACCCGGCCGTAGCCCGTGGGATCGGCCAGGCGCGCGCTCAGCAGGGTGACGGCGGCGCCGCTGGAGCGGTGGCGCTCCAGCAGGTGCTCGAGGGTCTGCTCCCGCAGCAGGGGCACATCGCCGTTGAGCACGAGCAGTTCGCCTTCAAAGCCGGCAAGGGGCTCCAGCAGTTGCTGCACGGCGTGGCCGGTGCCGTTCTGGGGTTGTTGCAGCACGTACTCCAGTTCGGGCCGGGCGGCCAGGGAGGTCTGCACCCGCTCGGCCTGGTGGCCCACCACCAGCAGCTGACGGGAGGGATTGAGGCGCTGGCAACTAGCCAGCACCCGTTCCACCAGGGTGGCACCGGCCAGGGGCTGGAGCACCTTGGGCAGGTCGCTTTTCATGCGGGTGCCCTTCCCGGCAGCCAAGACGGCAACGGCGAGCATCGGCAGGGGCGGGATCACTGGGCCGGAATCTACCGGCCGTCGCCAGAGCTAGCTGGTGTTGACAGCCCCAGCAGGGGATGGCACGAACCCGAACGCCGGTTCGCTCCCAGCTGGATTAGGCCTGGAGCCGCTCCAGGTCGTCCCAGAACCCGGGATAGGAGACGGCGGCGGCCCCAGGCCGATGCAGCTGGGTGGGGCCATGGGCCACCTGGGCCGCCACCGCCAGGCTCATGGCGACGCGATGGTCGGTTTCGCTGTCGACTTCGGCCCCGTGCAGGGGAATGCCGCCTTCGATCGTGAGCCCATCGGCGAATTCCTCGATGCGGGCGCCCATGGCCCCCAATTGGCGGGCCATCACCGCCAGCCGGTCCGTTTCCTTGACCCTTAGCTCCTCGGCGCCGGTGACCCGGCTGATCCCCTCGGCATAGCAGGCCGCCACAGCCAGTACCGGGATTTCATCCACAAGCCGCGGGATCAGCTCGGCGCCAATCGTGAAGGCCTGGAGGGGGCCGTGGGTCACGCGCAGGTCTCCCACCGGTTCGCCGGCCACTTCGCGGGTGTTGAGCAGCTCGATGCGGGCGCCCATCTGCTCGAGCACATCGAGCACGCCGGTGCGGCTGGGGTTGAGTCCCACGTTCTGCACGGTGAGGTCGGCGCCGGGGGTAATGGCGCCGGCCACTAACCAGAAGGCGGCCGAACTGATGTCGCCAGGCACGATCACGTCCTGGCCCCGCAGGTTGGCCCCCGGGGTCACGGTCACTTCGGTTAGGCCGGGTCCGCCGACGCTGAGCTGGGCACCGAAGGCCCGCAGCATCCGCTCGCTGTGGTCCCGGCTCTGCACCGGCTCGATCACGGTGGTGTCGCCTGTCGCCGTGAGGGCGGCCAGCACCAGGGCGCTCTTCACCTGGGCCGAGGCCACCGGAGTGCGGATTGTGGCGCCTAGGAGTTGCTGGCCCCGGATCGCTAGGGGGGCCAGGTTGCCGGCGCTGCGCCCGGAGATCTGGGCTCCCATCTGGGCCAGGGGGCCGCCCACCCGTTGCATCGGCCGGCGCCGCAGGGAACTATCGCCCGTAAGCACGAAATGGCGGCCGGAGCGGCCGGCCAGCAGGCCGAGCATCAAGCGCATGGTGGTGCCCGAGTTGCCGCAATCGAGCACGTCCTCGGGTTCGCGCAGGCCATCGAGGCCCACGCCTTCCACGCTCACCAGCTGGCCAGCCTCAATGGCGGAGATCGTCACGCCCATGGCCCGTAGGCAGGCGGCGGTGCTGAGCGGATCCTCGGCGGGCAGCAGGCCGCTGATCCGCGTGGTGCCTTCAGCAATCGCGCCAAATAGCAGGGCTCGGTGCGAAATCGACTTGTCGCCCGGCACCTGAACTACCCCTTGGAGGCTGCGGGCCGGCTGGGTTCCCAGGGCGAGGGGCATGGGGATAAGGCATCTGGTGCGTGAGCGTAGGCAGGGGCCGCCCGCAGGCCAGTTGCCCCAGGTCAGGCCCCTGGAGCCCTTACCCCAACAGCAGGCCGCCGTCGTTGCTCAGGCTTTCTTTCCAGCTGCGCAGGTCGTAGTGGAGTTCCTCCAGGCTCAGGTCGCGCAGTTCCCGTTCCAGAGCTCGCTTCAGGCGCCGCTCCAGGGCCGCAAGCACCCTTTCCTCCGCCACGGCTACCCCGTTGGGCTCCGGTTCAGCGGCTGGCTTGCCTAAGAATTCCGCCTGGGACCCTGGCTGCGACGGGTCCAGGCTTGCCTGGGGCGGCGCCGTTATGCCGGCCCCTCCCGCCACCGCCTCGAGCACGGCGGCCACGGGGATCTCCCGGGCAGGTCGAACCAGGCGATAGCCGCCATAACGGCCGCGGCGGGCCTCCACAAGACCTGAGCGCCGCAGTTGCAGCAGCAGTTGCTCGAGCATGGGCTGGGGCAGGCCCTGGGCCGTGGCGATGGCCGTGATCGATTGCCAGCTCTTGGGCTCGGCCGCCAGCTGCAGCAGGGCCCGCAGGGCCTGGAGGCCGCTTTTGCGCAGCAGCTCGCTCAGGGTTTCGCTCCCAGGGCCCCCAGGGCCAGCCGCTCCAGGACGTGTTCGAGCGTGTAACCGAACAGGGCGGGGTCCGGTTCCCCCTGGCCCAGGTCGGCCAGGCCTAGTTCCGCCCAGCGGGCATCGATGCGGGCCTCCAGCTCGGCGGGGCGGCCCAGGGCTTCGCCCCAGTCGTGGCGTTTTTCTGGTCCCACCTTGGTGGTGGCATCGATGGCCAGGCGGCCGCCCAGGCCGAGCCGCTCGCTGGCGAAGTCGAGGGAATCAAAGGGGGTGTTTTCGAGCACGAACAGGTCCCGCTGGGGATCCACCTGGGCGCTGATCGCCCAAATCACCTGGCGCGGATCGCGAATGTTGATGCTCTTGTCCACCACCACCACGAACTTGGTGTACGTGAACTGGGGTAGGGCGCTCCAGAAGGCCATCGCCGCCCGCTTGGCCTGGCCCGGGTAGGCCTTGTCGATCGCCAGCACGGCCAGCTTGTAGCTGAGTCCCTCCATCGGCAGGAAGAAATCAACGATCTCGGGGATCTGCTGGCGCAGGATCGGCGTGTAGAGGCGGTTGAGGGCAATGGCGAGCATGGCCTCCTCCTTGGGGGGCCGGCCGCTGAAGGTGGTGAGGAACACCGGTTTGCGGCGTTGGGTGACGCAGTGGAAGCGCACCAGGGGCGAGGCCTCTTCGCCGCCGTAGAAGCCCATATGGTCGCCGCAGGGGCCATCGGGGCCCAGTTCGCCCGGGGTGATCGTGCCTTCGAGCACCACTTCGCTGTGGCTGGGCACCTCCAGGTTCACGGTCTTGCAGCGGGCCAAGCGCACGCCCTCACCGGCGTAGATACCGGCAAATAACCATTCGCTGAGCTGCACCGGAATCGGCGTGGCCGCTGCCATCACCAGCAGGGGATGGACACCGATCGCCACGGCCACCTCCAGGGGTTTGCCCAGGGCCGCGGCCTTGCGCAGGTGGCGGGCGCCGCCGCGCACGCTCAGCCAATGCACCGTGGCCGTATTGATCGATTGCTTCTGCAGGCGATAAACGCCCACGTTGGGCACGCCCGTTTCCGGGTCTTTGGTGATCACCAGGCCCAGGGTGATCACGGGTCCGGCATCTCCGGGCCAGGGGCGCAGCAGGGGCAGGTTGTCGAGGTTCACCTCCGCCCCCTTGAAGATCTGCTGCTGGCAGGGGGGCGCGAGGTCCAGGTCAGGGCGGGCCTTGAGCAGGTCAAGTAGCAGGCCGCCGAAGCGGGTCGCTTCCTTCAGACCCTTGGGCGGCCGCGGCTGTTGCAACAGGGCCAGGCGCTCGCCTAAGGCCTCCAGCTCCTCGGGCGCCTCCATGCCCATGCTCCAGACCACCCGCTCCACCGTGCCGAGCAGGTTCACCGCCACGGGCATGGACGAGCCGATCACATTCTCGAACAGCAGGGCCGGCCCCCCCATGGCCAAGACCCGGTCGGCGATCGCCGCCACTTCCAAGTCCGGGTCCACCGGGGCCGTGATCCGGCGCAGCTGGCCCCGCTGCTCTAGCAGCTCAAGAAAGCCGCGCAGATCCCGCTTGGAGCGCCTTGTCTGGCCCTTGCCGCCTGTCGCCAGAGCCGAGCCCATCGCCGATCCGTTGCGGTGCCTACTGTGACGCACCTTGCCCTGCATCGCGGCCGTGCTGATCTCCTATTTCCCCACCTCCGAATGCGTGCCCGCGGTTGGGGGGGCGGCCGCATCGGGCCGGGCTGCTGGAGCACCAGCCTGGCCCGATGCGGCCGTGGTGATTGATGTCCTGCGGGCTACCACCACGATTGCCTGGTCCCTGGCCAACGGGGCCGAGGCGATCGAGGCCTTCGCCGACCTGGCTGAGCTGGAGGCGGCCGCCAGCGCCTGGCCGGCGGACAAGCGCCTCCGCGCCGGCGAACGGGGCGGCAAGCGCCTGGAGGGCTTCGACCTGGGCAATTCACCCCTGGCCGTGATCCCGGAGGTGGTGGCGGGCAAACGCCTGTTTATGAGCACGACGAACGGCACCCGCTCCCTCGACCGGGTGCGGCCCGTGGAGTTGCTGGTGACGGCCTGTCTGCCAAACCGCAGCGCCGTGGCCCAGCGCTTGCTGGAGTCCGGCGCCCAGACGGTGTGGATCGTGGGTAGCGGCTGGGAGGGGGACTATTCCCTGGAAGACAGCCTGGCGGCCGGGGCCGTGGCCGCTGCGGCCATGGATCTAGGTGCAGGTACGGCCGTCACAAGCGGCAACGACGAGATGGTTGCGGCCCTGGCCCTTTGGCAGCAATGGCGCCAGGACCCAGAGGGTTGCCTGCGGGTCGCCAGCCATGGCCAGCGCCTCATCAGCCTGGGCGACCACGACGCCGATTTCCGCTGCTGCGCCGCCGTCGACAGCCTGACGATCGTGCCGACGCAGACGAGCCCGGGCGTGCTCGAAGCCCGCTGAGCTGGTCCTAACCAGGCCCGGCCAAGGGCGGATCGCCACACCCCTAAAGTTGATAGACCAGGGATTTTGCAGCGGTGACAAGCTTTCTGGCGGCAGCAATCCAGCTCACCAGCACCTCCGATCCCGAGGCCAACTGGGCCGCAGCTGAGGAGCAAATCGAGCTGGCCGTGCGCCGCGGCGCCGAGCTGGTGGGATTGCCGGAAAACTTCGCTTTCATGGGTCCCGACGCCCTGAGGCTGGACCTGGCGCCGATGCTGGCCGAACGCAGCCAGAAGTTTCTGGTCACGATGGCCCGTCGATACCAGGTGGCCCTGCTCGGCGGCGGCTACCCCGCCCCAGCAGGCGAGGGCCAGACCTTTAACCGGGCCGACCTGGTCAGCAAGGACGGCCAGCTGCTGGCCCGCTACGACAAGATTCACCTCTTCGATGTCGATCTGCCCGACGGCAACACCTACCGGGAGTCGGCCACGGTGCAGCCTGGCGACAGCTTGCCGCCCGTAGTGGAGATCCCCGGCCTTTGCAAGGTGGGTCTGTCCATCTGCTACGACGTGCGCTTTCCTGAGCTTTATCGACACTTGGCCGCCAGCGGGGCCGATCTATTGATGATTCCCGCCGCCTTCACCGCCTTCACCGGCAAGGATCACTGGCAGGTGTTACTGCAGGCCCGGGCGATCGAAAACACCGCCTACGTGCTGGCGCCGGCCCAAACGGGCCTCCACTACGGCCGCCGCCAGAGCTATGGCCACGCCATGGTGATCGATCCCTGGGGCACGGTTCTGGCCGATGCGGGTGTGGCGCCGGGCCTGGCCGTGGCACCGGTAGATCCCGGCCATGGCTCCCGGGTGCGGGCCCAGATGCCGAGCCTGCAGCACCGTCGTCCCGCCCTCTTCTGAACGCGCCGATGGCTGGCCTGGTGTCGCGCCGCCGTCCGAGCGGGGGGCGCACTGTTCTTGCGCTGGTTCATGCCCTAGTGCCCTTGGCGCTGGCCCTGGCGCCCCTGCCGGCCCTGGCGGCGAGCTCCCTGTCGGCCTGGCGCATCAACCGCGAGGGTCAATTGGAGCTGCGGACCGCCCCAGACCTACCCGTGAGGGCCTTCTACGAGGCCGGACGCGGTGGCATCGGACCACGGGTCTGGTTTGACCTGCCTGGGGCGCCGTTGCGGACCCGCACGATCCCCGGCAGCGGCCTAGTGCGCCAGATCCGGGTCGGCCAGCCCACCCCCGATTCCACCCGGCTGGTGGTGGAGTTCCAGCCCGGCACCCAGCTCGACCCCAGCAGCTTGAAGCTGGTGGGCACGGCCCGGGACCGCTGGCGCATGGACCTCACTGGCCTGGCCCCCTATGGCCTGCAGGCCCTGGGCGAAGGCGACATCGAGGCGCCTGTCTTCACCCCCGCCTGGCGCCAGGGGCCGCTTGCCCCCCCCCAGCCCCGCCCCGGTGGTGCTCTCGGCCCCCTGTCGGCCAGTGGGCTCCCTGAGGTGACCCCGGGCCGCTTCAAGGTGGTGATCGATCCCGGCCATGGGGGCCCCGATCCTGGCGCCGTGGGCATTGGCAACCTGCGCGAAACCGATGTGGTGCTCGATGTCAGCCTGCAGGTGGCCCAGTTGCTCCAGGCCAAGGGGGTGCAGGTGTTGATGACCCGCACCTCGGAAGTAGACGTGGACCTGCCGCCGCGGGCGGCCCTGGCTAACAGCAGTGGCGCCGATCTCTTCTTGAGCGTCCACGCCAATGCCCTCTCCATGGCCCGCCCCGATGTCAATGGCATCGAAACCTTTTATTTCGACAGCCCCCGGGCCCGGGCCCTTGCCCAGGCCGTCCAGGAGGAGGTGCTGGCCGTGTCACCCGGTAGTCCCGATCGCGGCGCCCGCACGGCCCGTTTTTACGTGATCCGCCGCACGACGATGCCCTCCGCTTTGCTGGAGATGGGCTTTCTCACCGGCGAGCTCGATGCGCCGCGTCTAGCCGACCCCGCCCATCGCCGCCGATTGGCCTTAGCCATTAGCCGGGGTCTACTCAATGTGTTGCGGCAGGGCCCGTGAGCAGCGTGCTGGGCCTGTTTGATAGCGGCGTCGGTGGTCTGACGGTGTTGCGCCAGGTGCTGGCCCGGCGGCCTGGCCAGCGCTGCCTCTACCTGGGCGATACGGCGCGGGTGCCCTATGGCCAGCGCAGCCCCGAGGAGATTCGCGCCATCGCCGCCGAGGTAATCCGCTGGCTGGGGCGCCAGGGGGTGGATGGAATTTTGATGGCCTGCAACACCACCAACGCCCTCGCCTTTGATCTGGCCGAAAGCCTGGCCGGGGTGCCCGTTCTCGGCCTGATCGACAGTGCCGCTAGCCAGCTGCAAGCGGACCGGGTGGGGGTGCTGGCCACTCCAGCGACCGCGGCCAGCGGCGCCTATGGCCACAGCATCCGCGCCGTCCACCCCGGAGCCGAGGTGTTGGAAGTGGGCTGTCCGGCCTTTGTGCCCCTGATCGAAGCAGGCCAGCTCTCAGGGGCTGCCCTGCGCCAGGCCGCCCAGACCTACCTGGAGCCCCTGCTGGCGGCCCGGGTTGAAGTGATCGTGCTCGGTTGCACCCACTACCCCCTGCTGCAACCGTTGCTGCAGGAGTTGCTCCCCCCGGAGGTGCGCCTGGTGGATCCGGCCGTGGCCGCCGCCGCCCGCCTCGACAGCGTGCTGGCCCCCTGCCTGGATCAGCCGGCCCAACGGTTGGAGCGTTGTCGCTTCCGGGTGACGGGACCGGCGCAACCCTTTGCCCTGGCGGCCACTGCCTGGCTAGGGGAGCGACCCGAGGTGCGGCAGGTGGACCTGCGCCAGGGCTAGCAGCCAGGCCAACGGTTCGCTGGAAATCCGCTGCCAGCCAACCAGCACCAGCCCAGTAGGGCCTTCTAGGATCCGGGCACCGCAGGGGGTCATGGCAACGGTCGCAGAGCTTCTTCAGCCCGTGGAGGTGGATCTAGAAACCCTCCTCAGCGACCTGCGCCACCTGATCGGTGCTGGTCACCCAATCCTGCAGGCGGCTGCCGAACACCTTTTCAGCGCCGGTGGGAAGCGCCTGCGTCCCGGCATCGTTCTGTTGATCTCCCGGGCCCTTTCCGCCGATGGCGAGCTCGGAGCGCGTCACCGGCGCCTGGCCGAGATCACCGAAATGATCCATACCGCCTCCCTCGTCCACGATGACGTGGTCGATGAGGCCGCAACCCGCCGCGGTGTGGCCACCGTGCATAGCCGCTTCAACCATCGGGTGGCGGTGTTGGCCGGCGATTTCCTCTTCGCCCAGGCCAGCTGGCACCTAGCCAACCTCGACAACCTTGAGGTGGTGAAGTTGCTCTCGCGCGTCATTATGGATCTGGCCGATGGTGAAATCCGCCAGGGCCTGTTCCGCTACGACACGGGCCAAACCTTCGCCACCTACCTGGAAAAGAGCTACTGCAAAACGGCCTCCCTGATTGCAAACAGTTGCCGGGCGGCTGGAGTGCTCAGCGGCTTGGCCGATGGGCGATTGGATGATTTATACCGCTTCGGCCGCCAGCTGGGTCTGGCCTTCCAGGTGGTGGATGACATCCTCGATTTCACCGGCAACGACCAACAGCTGGGCAAACCCGCCGCCAGCGACCTGGCCTCGGGCTATCTCACGGCACCAGCCCTCTATGCGATGGAGGAACACCCGGCCCTGGCCGGCTTGATCGAGCGGGAGTTCTGCGAAAGCGGCGACCTGGAGCAGGCCCTGGCGTTGGTGCGGGGCAGTGAAGCGATTGGCCGCTCCCGCGCCCTAGCCCAGGACTTCGCCCGCGATGCGGCCGATGCCCTCAGCTGGCTGCCCCCCTCGGAGTGCCGTGGTGCCCTGCTGCAACTACCGGAATTTGTGCTTAGCCGGCTCTATTGATTGCTAGATAGAAGCCTTTTGCTGAGTTAATCGATGCCGCAATGGCTCATTAATCTGTATCTCATAAACCCTAAATCTCATAAACCCTAAATCGCCTAAAAGCTCAAGCGTCACACCTGCACCTCCGCCAAGTCGTTGATCAGTTCAGCGCTGGCCGGATAGAGATCCCGGCGTTGGCAGGCATCCAGGTCCTGGGGCGCCAGAACAAACACCCGGCATCCAGCTGCAGTGGCGGCTTCGGCGCCGGCCGGGGAATCCTCAAAGGCCCAGCAATCCTGCGCGTTCACCCCCAGTTGTTCTGCCGCCAGCAGATACACATCCGGTGCCGGCTTGCCAGCGGCCAGGCCCGGATCATCACCGAACACCCGCGCCGTAATCAGCGCCAACCAGGGGTGAGGAGCTGTTTTCAGGGCCACCGCATCGCGGGAGCTGCTGGTGGCCAGGGCCATCGGAATGCCCCTTTGGCTGCAACGGGAGACCAGCCCCTCGGCGCCAGGCATCGGTTTGGCCAACACCAGCAGGGCCTCGGCCACGGGCTGGCGCACCGCCAGCAGCTCGGGTGCCGTGGGTGGAAGGCTACTGGTCTCGGCAATCCAGCCCAACACCAGGCGCACACAGTCCTGGCGCCGCCGTCCCCGCAGGGAGAGCAGTTCGGCCCGCGCCAGGGGGCGGCCAAAGTGGCTAGCCGCTTCTTGCCAAGCCCGGGCATGGAGCGGCTCGGTGTCGAGCAGCAGTCCATCGAGGTCAAATAGGCAGGCGGCGGGCCGGGGCATGGTTCCATCTTCCAGCACCGCCGCCCTGGCCGCGTTGCTCGAACAGTCGTGTGACCCGCGCCCGCTAAAAAGCAGCTGCAGCGCGACTAACCTCAGGTTCGCTAGAAACGAATAATGTCCGAAATCTCCCTGCTGCCAACGTTGGAATCGATTGCCGAGCGTTGGCAAGTACTCGCAGGTGAGCATCCGCGTGTTCCTACCTTTCAACTCCTAACCCAGGCCTGCGCCGCCGCCGGGGTTCCGCTCAATGGCCGCGAAGTTGAGGCGGTTTGTGTGGCCTACCGAATCCCGCCCGATGCCAACCGGGACCGGCGCCTTTTACTGCTCACGGTGCTTCTGGGCGACCAGCGCCTGCGCCTTGAGGCCGCCTTCCGGCTGCTCGATCCCGACCAACGGGGAACGGTCGATCCTGCCCAAGTGCAGCGGTTGGTCCAACTCTTTGAACTGCCCGAAGCGGAAGCCAAGGAGCTGGTGGTGGAACTGAACCGGGATGGCTCCGGAGAAATCACCCTGGCAGATATCCTTGCCTTCTTGCCCCAGGATTTTTCGGCCCACCCCAAGGCCTATCACGCGGCCCATCTGGGGGGTCGGCCCGGGGCCCATGGGGCCGGAACCGCTGCCCAGGGTGCCCCAGCCGCGCCATCGGCTCCGGCCCAGGTGCCGGCGAGTGGCCAGACCACCGCCAGCCCGGCTCCGGCCAGCGCCAAGGGAGCCAGCAAGGGAGGCACCTCCCCTCTGCAGATGCGTATCGGGTTGTTCCGTCTGCTCCAGGGGGCGGCCTATCGCAGCTTTCGGGAGAACTATTCCGCCAACTCCGAAACCCATCTACGCGCCTACGACCTGCCTTACACGATCCCCAATTTTGCCGGCTTTGTGAATGCGGCGCTGGATCTTTATCAATCCCTAGGCATTGTTGAAGTAGGGGCCCAGCAGCCCTTAGAGGATCTGCGCAGTTCTGTGAATGCCATGCTGGCCCAGCTGGAAAGCCGCATGGCCAATTGGGCCACCCTCGAGCCAACCGCCGAGATGGCGGCGGCTGAGCAGGTGATTGAGGCCGAGCTCGATGGGCTTGAACACCACCACCAGGTGTTCGCTGCTGCCATGGAACTGGTGCTCAGTGGCGGACTCCAGGGCCACCACCTTGCCGAGATTGGCCTGGAGGACCTGCAATTGCACGAACTCAATCGCCTGCGGCACCAGGAGGATTTCCGCGAACTCTCCCTCCATCGCCATACCGTCTCCCCAGGCGACCAGGGGGAGGGAAGCTCGGTCACACCCTTCTTGGAGCGCTGGCATCGCGTCATCGTCGACGACTCCGATACCCGCTATGCCGGCGCGATCCTGCCGACCCGTTACTGGTATGAGGACTTCATGCCGAAGTTGCTCAAGGCCGCCTCGGTAATGTCGCGATCCGACCTGGCGGCGGTCGAGGCTGAAACTGAAGCCGATCTCGATGCCTGGTTTGAACGGCGTCACCAAGCTGGCGATTTCGATAGCTACGCCACGGCCCTTAAGGCCCATTTCCTGGGCTGCTCGTTGCCTGTGAAGCAGGAACTCAAGCAAGCCTGGGAATTGAGCTACCACTATATTAATGGTGTTCAAAAAAGGCGGGAGCGCGAGGAGTTTGGGCGCGAGAGCGGTTACCTCTCTGAATACGTTGCCTTCATTGATGTCTTCCTGGGGCGTGATGACATCGAGCGATCGGAGATGCGTCTGAGCTTTCCCTATTACCTCGGCCCCGCCACCTGGCGGTTCATGCATACCAGCGCCGAGTTGATTCAGGCCATGCCCCCAGGTGAGCTTCAAAACGAAGCTTTGGCTTGCTTCAAGCGCTTCTTCCCGGCCCTAGCCACCATGTATCCCTGCCCCTATTGCCGGTTCCACTTGAATCGCTACGTGGTTAAAAATCGGGAGGTGACCATGTACCCAATCGAATACCTACTCCTGGGCCCCCAAACTCCCACCGAACACATCGAGGTGACGATCGATTCCAAACTGGCCTCGATTACCGATAGCACCGGGCTGCGCCTGTTCCTCTGGAAACTGCACAACACGGTGTCCTCTTCGATTGCCCGCAGCGAGCCCTGGTTCCACCAGGAAAGTGATGCCCACTACACCACCCGCTACTGGCCCAGCCTCGATTCGGAACTGGCCCGGGCCCGGGCCCTGGCGGAGCCGAGCCTGCCCCTGGAGCGGATCGAACGCATTTATTCGGTGATCAAAAAGGCCAGCCACCTCTCGATCCTGCGCGATGAGCTCCAGCAGGCCCTGCGTCGCGGCGACAAGGAGGAGTTACAGCGGGTGTGGGAGCGGGCGGAGGCCTCGGTCGACAGCGTCGAGCAGGCCCTGCTGGCCTCCCAGTTTCTTTCGGCCACTTACCACTACGACCCCAGCCTGGTGTTGGAGCCGCCCCACTTCAGCGCCGAGGAAGAGGCCCTGGCCCGCAGCGGTTACTACGTGGAGGCCTGAAGGAAACGCCGCTTGGGGCTTTGCCCCGGGTGCCTGCCTCACGGGGCGTTACAGCCGTAGCTCCCGGACCCGTGTCTCGCTTGAATGGCAGCACTGAAGGGGCCCGGGGCCTTGCCATCCATGTCTGACGCCACGAGGTCTGAGGCCACGAGGTCTGACGCCACGATTGAATCGATCCTGCAGGAGCAGCGGGTGTTCCAGCCGCCCGCGGCCCTGGCGGCCACGGCCCGCATCGGCTCGATGGCGGCCTATCGGGCCCTAGTAGACCAGGCCGAGACCGATCCCGATCGCTTCTGGGGGGACCTGGCCCGCCAGCACCTGCACTGGTTTGAGCCCTTTGACACGGTGCTCGATTGGAGCAATCCCCCCTTTGCCCGCTGGTTTGAAGGCGGCCGCACCAACCTCGCCTACAACTGCCTCGATCGGCACCTGGCTGGCCCCACGGCCGAGAAAACGGCCCTGATTTGGGAAGGTGAACCCGGCGACACACGCCGCTTCACCTACCGCCAGCTCCACACTGAGGTTTGCAAGGCAGCCAATGCCCTCAAGGCCCTGGGGATTGGTAAAGGGGATTTGGTAGCCCTCTACATGCCCATGGTGCCGGAGGCTGCCATCGCCATGCTGGCCTGCGCCCGCATCGGTGCCCCCCACTCGGTGGTGTTCGGGGGCTTTTCCGCCGATGCCCTGCGCGATCGCCTGATCGATGGCCAGGTGAAGCTGGTGATCACCGCCGACGGAGGCTTCCGTAAGGACAAGGCCGTGGCGCTCAAGCCCGCCGTGGATGGGGCCCTCGCCGGTGGCGCCTGTCCCAGCGTGGAGCACGTGTTGGTGGTGCAGCGCACCAAGCAGGGGGCCGTGATCGAGCCTGGCCGCGACCATTGGTGGCATGAGCTCGTTGATCCCCAGAGCAGCGATTGTGCGGCCGAACCGATGGCCAGCGAAGACCGCCTCTTTGTGCTCTATACCTCTGGCTCCACCGGCAAGCCGAAGGGGGTTGTGCACACTACCGCCGGTTATAACCTCTGGGCCCACCTCACCTTTCAGTGGATCTTCGACATCCGCGACGATGACATCCACTGGTGCACGGCCGACGTGGGCTGGATTACGGGCCACAGCTACATCGTCTATGGCCCCCTCTCCAATGGCGCCACCACCTTGATGTATGAGGGGGCACCCAGGCCCTCGAAGCCAGGCGCCTTCTGGGAGGTGATTGAGAAGCACAAGGTGACGATCTTTTACACCGCCCCCACGGCGATCCGTGCCTTCATGAAAGGTGGCAGGGCCGTACCGGACCAATACAACATGCAGTCGATTCGCATCCTGGGCACCGTCGGCGAACCGATCAATCCGGAGGCTTGGATGTGGTATCGCGATGTGATTGGCGGCGGCCGTTGTCCGGTGATTGATACCTGGTGGCAAACCGAAACCGGCGGCGTGATGATTAGCCCGCTGCCGGGCGCCACCCCCACCAAGCCAGGATCAGCAACCCTGCCCTTGCCAGGCATCAGCGCCGATGTGGTGGACCACGAAGGCCACTCCCAAGGACCAGATCAAGGCGGGTACCTTGCTGTGCGGCGCCCCTGGCCGGGGATGATGCGCACGGTCCACGGCGATCCCGAGCGCTTCCGCAAGAGCTATTGGGAGGAGATTCGCCCCGCCGATGGCAGCTGGCTCTATTTCGCCGGCGATGGCGCCCGCCGTGACGTCGATGGCTACTTCTGGGTGATGGGTCGGGTCGATGACGTCATCAATGTGTCGGGCCATCGGCTCGGCACGATGGAAATCGAATCGGCCCTGGTGAGCCATGGCGCCGTGGCCGAGGCGGCCGTGGTCGGCCGGCCCGATGCGCTCAAGGGGGAGGGGATTGTTGCCTTTGTGACCCTGCAGGCTGGCCTCGCTGGCGATGATGCCCTAGTGGCCGAATTGCGCAGTCACGTCGGCAAGGAGATCGGCCCGATCGCCCGGCCCGATGCCATCCAATTCACCGATTCCCTGCCCAAGACGCGTAGCGGCAAGATCATGCGGCGCATCCTGCGTTCCCTCGCGGCCGGCGAGGAAGTGAGCGGCGACACCAGCACCCTCGAAGATCGCTCGGTGCTCGATTCCCTGCGGGTCTGAGCCCCAGGGGCCTAGGGGCTAGTGGGCCAGCCGCTAATGCGATCAGCCAACTGCTCGATTTGTTGGTGGCGCTTCGGGTCGTCGGCCCAAGCCCCGAGCACGTTCTGGCGGAAGCCGGCACTGGCGGGGGTGAGGTGATCGCCGGGGAGTTCGAGGACCTGGCTTTGGTCGCCGGCCCGCTGCTGCAGGGCCGCCAGCAGCCTGGGACTTTGATCGAGCTGGTCGGAACGAAACCGGATCAGTAAATTGCTGGGCTGGCGGTAGCTGCAGGTCACCAGGCGCAGGGTTTCACTGGGCGATGGACTGAACTCACTGCTGAAGCCAAGCCGGGGGGCCAGCTCCGCCAATAGGGGAATCGAACGGTCGGCCGAGAAATTATTGAAGCTCAAGGAGACCAGAGCCTTGCTGCCCCGGCCATTATCTGGCGCCAGCAGGTGCAATTTGCAGCCCAAACTGTGGCCTAATCGCAACGGTTTCCACTCCGGCTGAGCTTCACACCCTGCTGGAGCTAGGGGCATGGCGTCGCGGGCGCGACGAAAGGCTTTCCAGGCCCCGTTGGCCTGGTCCTGGTGGTCGAAGCCAGGCACATAGCTGAAGGCCCGGATCGCCAGGTCCCGGCGGGCCAGGGCTTCGAGCAGGCGCCGATAGCTCAGCTGGGGGGAGGCGGCCAGGTAGCTACCGCCGATGAATTCCACCAGGCCCCGCGCTTGGGGCGGCGTCAGGCACCAGAGACTGCCCTGCTGCTGCCAACGGCTCATGGGCCCGTGAGCTGCTGCAGGGCCTTGAGGGCGTCGGCGCCATGGGCGGCGCCATCGAGCAGGTTGTTGAAGACATGGCGAATCACGCCGCCCCCGTCGATCAGGTAGGTGACACGCCCCGGGATCACCAACAGGCTGTTGGGCACGCCAAAGGCCTGACGCAACTGATTACCACGGTCGACTAGCAATGGGAATGGCAACCCGTGCCGCTGGGCAAAGCGTTGGTGGCTGGCTGCGTCATCACCACTCACCCCCCAAACCACGGCACCAAGATCGCTGAAGGCCCCGTATTGATCGCGGAAGGCGCACGCCTCCATGGTGCAACCGGGGGTGTCGTCCTTGGGATAAAAGAACAGCACCAGGGGCTTGCCCTGAAGTTGGTCGCTGCGGCGTTCGCTGCCGTCCTGGTCGTTCAGGGCGACGAGGGGGGCCCGGTCTCCGGTGGTGAGCGCTTTGGCCAAGGGGAATGGATGCGGTGTTCTGAGCTTAAGAAGGGCCCCTGGTTCCCTGGCGCCTATCTGGGCAAGCTGGGATCATGGGGTGGGTTCGGGAGCTCCAACTGGCATGGAGAAGCAGGCGATGAGCAGCGACTTGATCGCCCAACCCTCCTTCTGGCCGGAGCTGGAGCCCGCCGAGTCCGCGCCCAAACTGCGTCAGCCGAAACGGGGCCAGCAGCACCCAGGGGCCAACGCCTCCGTTCTTGAGAGCGCGCTTGTTGCTGTCGTGCCCGTGGATTTGATCGACCAGTCCCCTGCTCCCTCCTTGGTGCAATTGCCCAGTTTTCGATCGGGGCCGGCCTCTCCCCGCCTGCCGGAACGGCTGCTGATCCTCGATACCGAAACCACCGGCCTGCAAAGCGAGCGGCACCACTGCATCGAAATCGGGGCCGTGCTTTTTCATGTGGCCGAGCGGGCCGTGTTGGACCAGGTGTCGTTCTTGCTGCCCTGCCAGGACAATCCGGCCGAGCCGATCAATGGCATCAGCGCCGCCGTCAGTCGCACGCCCCAGCCCTGGCAGGCGGGCCTCCACTTTTTCGAGGCCATGCTCGACGCCGCCGATTTGGTGGTTGCCCACAACGTCAAATTCGATCGGGCCTGGTTTGGCCGCGAGCCGCTGCCAGCGATCAGCAAACCCTGGCTCTGCACCATGGAGGACATCCGCTGGCCGCCCTCCCTGCACTTGAAGCCAACGCCATCGGTACGCGATCTAGCCCTGGCCTATGGCGTTCCGGTCTGGGCAGCCCACCGGGCCCTCACCGACTGCATCTACATCGCCCAGGTGTTTGAACGTTGTGGTGATCTTGATTCCCTGCTGCAGGAGGGACTCGAACCCCGCCAGCTCTACCGGGCCTGCCTCAGCTACGCCGAACGCCATCGCGCCAGGGAGGCAGGCTTTCGCTGGAATGAGCCCCTGCGCGGCGCCTGGAGCCGGCGGCTCTCCCAGCGCGAGGTGACCTTGCTCACATTTCCGGTGGAACTGGCGGACTCTGAAGGCGCAGCAGCGACCTAAATCCCTAACTCCAGCCTGGCTAAAGCTGCCATCCCATGGCCCCACAGCCCATCAACGCGCCGCCGGCTGGCCTGCTATCGGGTCGCAACTCGGCTGACCATCAACTAAGCAATAAAGTCAAGATCCGATTGACTAACTATTTAGGCTGAGCCAAGCTCCTGCTCCCAACCTCAATTGTCCCTGAGCAGTTCCTTGCTACTGGCCTTCAACTGGGACCATAATTTACGGATATCTTCAAACGCCTGATCTTGGTCGATTTTGCCGTTGGCCTGGAGGCCAACAATCAGTCCAATGCGGTCGGCAAAGGTTTCCAGGTTTTGGTGAAAGGCAAGCCGTTCTGGAGACCAGTTGGCACCCCGGTAGCCACTATGGCCTTCAAGAGGGGAATGGATCCCCTCGTTCTGGAATGCTCCCTTGAATTCTTCCAATGGCGTTCTCCCCGTAATTGAGGCAGGCGGGATCGATCAAAATCCAACCGCCCAAGGCTAACGTTATAGCCAGGCCCTTGGTGGAGTGCGACTCGATTGCTGCAAAACAGCGGGGCCTGTGGTGGTTTTCAAAGTTCAGCGCCCTAGCCAAATCGGCCTGAGACATAATCCTGGGTCGCTTGCTGGGCAGGTGAATTGAAAATTCGTTCGGTTTCGCCAAACTCCTCAAGGCAGCCCACTTTGCCTTCGTAGTCGACTAGGTCGGTCACATTGAAGAAACCAGTGAGATCGGAAACACGCGTTGCCTGTTGCATGTTGTGGGTGACGATCACGATGGTGAAGATTTTCTTGAGTTCATGCATCGTTTCTTCGATCTTTAAGGTCGAGATCGGATCAAGTGCCGAACAAGGTTCATCCATTAAAATCACCTCAGGTTCCACGGCAATTGTGCGGGCGATGCAGAGGCGCTGTTGCTGACCACCCGACAACGAAAAACCGCTCTCTTTGAGCTTGTCCTTAGCCTCATCCCAAAGCGCCGCCTTCCGCAATGAACTTTCGACGAGCTCATCCATGTCCCCTTGGTAGCCATTGATCCGGGCACCAAAGGCAATGTTCTCATAGATCGATTTCGGGAATGGGTTTGGCTTTTGGAAAACCATGCCAATCCGGCGGCGCACTTCGACGGGATCCACCCGCTTGTCATAGAGGTCTTGGCCATCAAAAAGAACCCTGCCCGTGAGGCCACAGCCCTCGATCAGATCATTCATGCGGTTGAGAGCCCGCAGAACCGTGGATTTGCCGCAGCCAGAGGGACCAATGAAGGCTGTTACTTTCCCCTTGGGGATTTCCATGAAGACATTGTTGACAGCAACATTTTTACCGTTGCCATAGCTGATGCTGACATTTTCTAACGATAGGCAAGTCTCAGGGGCAGGATTGCTTGACTGGGGCCTGGTGGAGGGGTTGTTGGAGGAGTTCATGGCTTTTGGGAATGGGGTTTAAGGGTTGGGTCGATCAAATGCGATTGAGGCTTCCTAGGTAACGGGCAAAAATGTTCATGATCAAAATCATCATGACCAGGACGAACGAACTGGCCCATGCCAGTGCGATCTGTACGTCGTATGGCATGATCGCAAAGTTATAAATTAGAACCGACATTGAGGCGATTGGACTAAACAGTCCTTCTGGCCAAAATGGTGAAAATAAGGCAGTGAAGATTAGGGGGGCTGTTTCTCCAGCGGCGCGGGCGATACTTAGTACGATCCCCGTAGCAATTGGCTTCATCGCCGTTGGTAAGGTGATGCGGGTTATGGTTACAAACTTGGAGGCTCCTACGCCAATGGCACCCCAACGCAGCTCTTGGGGAACCAGCTTTAATCCCTCATCAGTTGTTTTGATGATCGTGGGAAGCATCAGCACAGACAAGGCAATCCCACCGGCCATAGCGCTATAGCTTTGGTCAAAGAAAATACGGGTGGCTACAATCAGACCATAGACAAAAACCCCGCAGATAATCGAAGGCACTCCCGATAGCACATTGGTGCCAAAGCGAACAAAGCTGGCAAAGGGCCCACTTTTCGAATATTCAGCCAGGTAAATGCCGCCGCCCACTCCGATAGGAATCGCAATTAGGGCTGCAATCAAGCTAACAATCAAGGTTCCTATGATGGCGTTGCCAATGCCACCACCTGTCATGCCGGGGGCTGGCGGCAGATCGGTTAGCAGTTTTAGGCTCATGCTTGAGCCACCCTTGATCACCACATAGGCCAAGACGAGCAATAGGGGCAAGACAACAATCGCTGCAAAAAGCCCAGCTAAGATTGTAAATACTGCATTCCAACGGTTCCTGGGAAGGTTGGGCTGGCGGTGCAGGGACGACTTGGCGGTATTGCCAGGGCGGTGGCCAGAAGACGTGATCGGAGTGGTTGTCATGGGGGACTCAGGTGTAACGTAGGCTGAGACGACGCACAATCCATTGAGCCAGTACATTCACTACTAATGTGAGCAGCATCAAGACAAATGCTGCATACATCAATGACGAGACTTGGCTGCCATCGGCCTCACCAAACTGGTTGGCAAGCATCGATGCAATCGTGTTGCCAGGGGCGAGTAAGGAGAGGCTGAAATTATTAGAATTTCCGATAATCATCGTTACAGCCATCGTTTCGCCCATCGCCCTGCCTAATGAGAGCATCACTCCACCAGCGATTCCGGAAATGGCGGCCGGCAAGATTACTTGAAAAATGGCACCCCATCGGGAGGTGCCAACTCCATAGGCTGCTTGGCGCAATTCAGTAGGAACCTGCGATAGGGAGTCCCTTGCAATCGCTGTGATGATCGGCAAAATCATGACGACAAGAATCAGGATTGCCGGGGCAATGCCAGGGCCTTGTGGTTGGGTTGAAAAGAAAGGAAGCCAACCCAAGGTGGCATGGAGGGATTCGAGAAGGGGTCTTAGGAAGGGCTCCATCACAAAGATGGCCCACAATCCCAAGACAACTGATGGGATTGCGGCCAGCAACTCAACCATCATTCCAATGATTTGCCGAGCCTTTAATGGGATAAAATTTTCGGTTAGAAAAATTGCCGTGCCAACTCCAAGTGGGACGGCAATTAAAAGGGATAAAAGGGAGGTTGCAAGAGTACCGTAAATGGCCGTGAAGGCCCCATATTCATTGGTAACCGGGTTCCAATTTGATGTTGTAAGGAAGCCCAGCCCAAAGGATGCCATGGCGGTGCGGGAACCGGCCAGAACAGTTAATAAAATCGCAGCTAAAATCAAGCCAACCAAGGATGCCAGCACGGTGGCAAGTAGACGGAAGGATTGATCGGTAATCCTTTCTGTCCACGGTCTTCGTCGCAACCGGAACAGATCCGTTTTCGTGTCACCAGTCATGGGCGGGGCGCCAGCAGAGATACAATTTTTGGTTGTTCCATGGAAAAATCATTTCGCAGTTCATTCTAGAGCTCGTAGATAGTGCCCTTATTATGCTTTGGTTAACAGTTGCCTATCCTGTGG
>Ga0310323_10046_pt1 | contig 24716 bp, 26 predicted proteins | sample LakEriER3TotalD7_FD_195537 | JGI IMG/M metagenome (GOLD analysis project Ga0310323, IMG submission 195537) | Enriched freshwater cyanobacterial communities from Lake Erie, Ohio, United States - ER36.Total.D7 (v2) (version 2) | ecosystem: Environmental > Aquatic > Freshwater > Lake | place: USA...
CCTCCAAGACCTGCAGGCCCAATCCCTGGCCGCCGAGCAGCGGGCCCTGGCGGCGGAATTTCGCGAATGGCGCCATCCCAGCGGGGGCCACATCGATCTGATGGTGTTCCCCGGCCTGGCCAGCTAACCGCTGAAATGGGGGGATGGTTTCCTCCATCGGCTCCGACCATGCCCACGACCACGATCACGACCACGGCTCGGCTAAGGGCTTAGACACCATCGCGGCCATTGCCACGGCGGTGGCTCCGGGGGAGGGCAGCGTGGCCATCGTGCGGATCTCCGGGGCTGGGGCCGAAGCCATTGGCCAGCAGCTGTTTGTGGCCCCGGGCAGCCAGAGCTGGGAGAGCCATCGGGTTCTCTACGGCCACGTGGTGGATCCCGCTAGCGAGCAGCGGGTGGACGAAGCCTTGCTGTTGTTGATGCGGGCCCCCCGCAGCTTCACCCGGGAAACCGTGGTGGAGCTCCATTGCCATGGCGGCTTGGTGGCGGTGCAGCGGGTGCTCGAGCTGGTGTTGGCGGCCGGGGCGAGGCGAGCCCTGCCAGGGGAATTCACCCAGCGGGCTTTCCTCAACGGGCGCCTGGATCTCACCCGGGCAGAAGCCATTAGCGAGATGGTGTGTTCCCGCAGCCGCCGGGCTGCCCAGCTGGCCATGGCTGGCATGGATGGGGGGTTGCAGCAGCAAATCAGTGCCCTGCGGGAGCGCTTGCTGGATCAGTTGGCCGAACTCGAGGCGCGGGTTGATTTTGAAGAGGATTTGCCGCCCCTCGATGGCCGGGCCGTGGTGGCGGAATTCACGGCGGTGCTGGGTGCCTTGGAGGACCTGGTGGTGCAGGCCCGCCAGGGCGAGCTGCTGCGCGAAGGCCTGCGGGTGGCGATTGTGGGCCGGCCCAATGTGGGCAAATCCAGCCTGCTCAACCTGCTCAGCCACAGGCAGCGGGCCATCGTGACCGACGTCCCAGGCACCACCCGCGATCTGCTCGAGAGCCAGTTGGTGCTTGAAGGCGTACCCCTCACCCTGCTCGATACCGCCGGCATCCGCCCCACCGACGACCGGGTGGAGCAGCTGGGCATTGATCGCAGCCTGGAGGCCCTCGCCAGTGCCGATCTGGTGCTGCTGTTGTTTGATCTCACCGCCGGTTGGACTGCTGCCGACCAGGCCCTGCGCGACCTGGTGCCCGAGGGGGCGGCCCTGGTGGTGGCGGGCAACAAGCTCGACCAATGGGTGGAGCCGCAGCCAACTGACCCAGCCAACGACCCAGCTACCGACCCGGCCCATGGCCGCTTTAGTGCCCTCACCGGCGAGGGGCGCGATGCCCTGGTGGCTCTGCTGCTGGAGCGCTGTGGTGCTGGCCCATTGGAGGGGCTCCAGGTGGCCCTCAATGCCCGTCAGCGGGATCTGGCGGCCGCAGCGGCCGCCAGCCTGCAGCGCTCCCTCGAGGCGGCGGACCAGCAGCTGCCTTGGGATTTTTGGACCATTGATCTGCGCTCGGCGGTCCACAGCCTGGGGGAGATCACCGGTGAAGAGGTGAGCGAGGCCGTGCTCGATCGTGTGTTTTCCCGTTTCTGCATCGGCAAATAGGACCCCCGGGGCTATAAGGCCAAAAGGTTTTTGGCTTGTCCCTCCGTGCGCGCCCTGGTCGACCGTTCCCCTGCTGTGTTGGTCGCCATGGCCCTGGCCACGCAGGCATCGGCAGCGATACCGGCGGCCCCATCAACCCCGTTGGCCTGCCCGGCCCCCCAATTGGGTCGTTATGTGGTGACGGGCCAGGGGAGCAAGGGCGTGACCCCCTTGGCGGAATTGGCCCAGGAGCGCTGGCTGCCCAACGGCCGCATTGAAGGGGTGCGTTTTAGCCGCCAGGGCAAGCTGTTTGGGGAGCAGCGCTACCTCGCCAGCTATGCCGTGATGCCGGGCTGTTGGGTGGCGGTGCAGCGGGCGGATCGCTCCGGGCTGATGCCGGCTCAGGTGGCTCTTGATGGGGCAGGGCGGCCCAAGGTTGGAATTAGTACCAGCGCCGGGGTGGTGTTCACCGCCCAATACCTTCCCCAGCCCGAGCTCCCCTGCACCGTCAGCCAATTGGATGGTTTGGTGATCAGCCAGCAGCAGGGCTTCACGTTTCAGTCAGGCAGCTGGCAGCCCAACGCCGTGATCCAGCGGGAATATTGGAGTGGCGGCAAGGTGAGGGGCCTGGCCGTCTCCAGCTATGGCGGCAAACGCCAGCAGGCGCCTTACACCGGCAGCTTGAATCTGGAGGCCGATTGCCTGGGCTGGCTGCGGGAGGTGGATGGTTTGGGGGGCATCTACAACTACCGGGTTGTGCTGCTCGCTTCGGTGGCCGGCTACCTCTATATCCAGAGCGATCCCGGCGATCTCACCGTGGGCTACCTGGCCCACCAACGACCCTGATGCAACCCGTTTGCGCTGCTGCGCTGATCACTAACCCCGCCCTTGAGCCTTCTTTGCGGGCCTGGCTCAGCGAAGATGTGGGCCGGGGTGATCTCACGGCTCCAGCCCTGGTTGGGGTGCGCGGTAGGGGCTCGTGGATCGCCAAGCAAGCCGGCATTTTCTGCGGGGGTGTGCTGGTGGAACCGCTGTTTCAGCTGCTGGATCCGGCCGTGACGGTCCAGCTGTTGGTGGCCGATGGGGAGGCGGTGGTGGCGGGCCAAACGCTCCTGTGGCTCGACGGTTCAGCGACGGCGTTGGTGGCGGGGGAACGCACCGCCCTCAACCTGGCGATGCGGCTGTCCGGGATCGCTACCGCCACGGCCCTCTTGGTGGCTGAGCTGGAGGGCACGGGGGTGGCCCTGGCCGACACCCGCAAAACCACCCCTGGTTTGAGGCTGCTGGAGAAATATGCCGGGCGTTGCGGGGGCGGGTGCAACCACCGCATGGGCCTCGACGACGCGGCCATGCTCAAGGAAAACCACCTGGCCTGGTCGGGGGGCGTGGGCCCGGCGGTGGCGGCGGTGCGGCGTGATGCCCCGTGGCCGGCGCGGGTGATCGTGGAGGCTGAAACCGCTGCCGAGGCCCTGGCGGCGGTGGAGGCCGGCGCCGATGGCGTGCTGCTGGATGAATTCAGCCCGGCGGCGCTGGCGGCCCTGGTGCCCCAGTTGCGGGCCGAAGCAGCCAGGCTTGGCCGGGTCGTGGTGCTGGAGGCCTCTGGGGTGCAGCCCGAGCAACTCAAGGCCTATGGGGCCACAGGCATTGATCTGATTTCCACCAGTGCCCCGATCACCCGCAGCCCCTGGCTGGATTTGAGCATGCGCTTTGATCCGCTCCCTTGAGCTTGCCCTGGGCGGATGCCCTTGGGGCGGCGCGGGATGATCGGGGGGATTTGCTGCCGCCGCTGCGGTTTTCGGCCCCATGCTCCGCATCGCCCAAACCTTGCACAGCCAGCTGTTGGCGGCCATGGAGCGGGCCTTCCCCGAGGCGGCGGCCCAGGCCGAGGCGGCCGGCAAGCCCCTCGACCCCCAGCTCGCTGCGGCAAGCAAGCCGGAATTTGGTGATTTCCAGGCCAATGGGGCCCTGCCCCTGGCCAAGCCCCTAGGCCAGGCCCCGCGCCAGATCGCTGCGGCGATCGTGGAACAGCTGGCCGCTGATCCCGGGTTTGCCGAGCTCTGCGAAGCCCCCCAAATCGCCGGACCTGGCTTTATCAACCTCACCCTGCGGCCTGAGCTGCTCGCAGCTGAAGTGGAGGCTCGCCTCGGGGATCCCCGGTTGGGCGTGCCCAGGGTCAGTGGGGCCGGCGACGGGGGCGACGACGGGGGTGCTGGGACTCCGGTGATTGTGGATTTTTCCAGCCCCAACATTGCCAAGGAGATGCATGTGGGGCACTTGCGCTCCACGATCATTGGCGAGTCCTTGGCGCGGGTGCTCGAGTTCCGTGGCCACCCGGTGCTCCGGCTCAACCACGTGGGCGACTGGGGGACCCAGTTCGGGATGCTGATCACCCACCTCAAGCAGGTGGCTCCCCAGGTGCTGGAGACCGCCGATGCGGTGGATCTGGGGGATTTGGTGGCCTTCTATCGCCAGGCCAAGCAGCGCTTCGACGGGGACGAAGCGTTCCAAACCACCTCTCGGGAGGAGGTGGTGAAGTTGCAGGGGGGCGATCCGATCAGCCGCAAGGCCTGGCAGCTGCTCTGTGATCAGTCGCGCCGCGAATTCCAAACCATTTACGACCGCCTCGACATTCGTCTTACAGAGCGGGGCGAATCCTTCTACAACCCCTACCTCGAAGCCGTCGTTACGGGCCTCGATGCCTCCGGCTTGCTCGTGGTGGATGAAGGGGCCCGCTGCGTGTTCCTGGAGGGCGTGAGTGGCAAAGACGGCAATCCCCTGCCGGTGATCGTGCAGAAAACCGATGGGGGCTTCAACTACGCCACCACCGATCTGGCGGCGATTCGCTATCGCTTTGGGGCCGCTCCTGGGGGGGATGGCGCCCGGCGGGTGATCTATGTGACCGATTCGGGCCAGGCCAACCATTTCGCCGGGGTGTTCCAGGTGGCCCGGCGGGCGGGCTGGATCCCGGCTGACGGCCGGCTGGAGCATGTGCCGTTTGGGCTGGTGCAGGGAGAGGACGGTAAGAAGCTCAAGACCCGCTCGGGCGACACGGTGCGTCTCAAGGATCTGTTGGATGAGGCTGTCGAGCGCTCCAAAGCCGACCTTTGCCGGCGTTTGGAGGAGGAGGAGCGCAGCGAAGACGGGGCCTTCATCGAGCAGGTGGCCACCACCGTGGGTCTGGCCGCTGTGAAGTACGCCGACCTCAGCCAGAACCGGAACACCAACTACCAGTTCAGCTTTGACCGGATGCTGGCCCTGCAGGGCAACACGGCGCCCTATCTCCTCTATGCGGTGGTGCGCATCGCCGGGATTGCCCGCAAGGGGGGGGACTTGCAGGCCGCCGCCGCCGCCCTCCACTTCAGCGAGCCCCAGGAGTGGGCCCTGGTGCGCGAGTTGCTCAAGCTCGATGCGGTGATTGCCGAGGTGGAGGAGGAGTTGCTCCCCAATCGCCTCTGCAGCTATCTGTTTGAGCTCAGCCAGGTGTTCAACCGCTTCTACGACCAGGTGCCGGTTCTCAAGGCTGAAGAGCCGTCCCGCTCGTCGCGGCTGGCCCTCTGCCGCCTGACGGCGGACACCCTCAAGCTCGGCCTGGGGCTGCTCGGCATTGCCACCCTCGAGAGAATGTGAGGGAGATTCCGGTGCCTGTGACCTCTTCGCGGTTTCCGCTGCCCCCGCCCTCCCCGCTTTTGGCCCGTCCAGAGGTGGAGGACCTGCAGGCCTACAGCGCGCCCCTGGAGGGGCGCCGGGGGCTGTTGCGCCTGGATTTCAACGAGAACACCGTGGGCCCCAGCCCCAAGGTGGTGGAGGCGATTCGAGCCATCCCCGCCGATCAGTACTCCATCTATCCCGAGTACGACGGTCTCCGGGAGGCGGTGGCCACCAACCTGGCCGATCGCTCCGGTGGCAGAGCTGGCCTTGCCCACCCCCTGACCCCCGAGCACGTGGGCCTGTTCAACGGTGTGGATGCGGCCTTGCATGCGGTGTTCCACGCCTATGGAGCCAGCGGCGATCGCCTGCTCACCACCAGTCCCACCTTTGGCTATTACACCCCCTGCGCCCAGATGCAGGGGATGGCGATTGAGGCGATCCCTTACCAGGGAGCCGATTTCGCCTTCCCGCTGGACCAGCTCCGGGCCGCCCTCCTAGGCCAGCCCCCGCGCCTCCTGCTGATCTGCAATCCCAACAACCCCACCGGCACCCGCCTCGCGCCGGAGCTGATCTTGGCGTTGGCCGCCGCTGCCCCCCAAACCCTGGTGGTGGTGGATGAGCTCTATGAGGCCTTCACCGGCGACAGCGTGGTGCCCCTGGTGGATTTTGCCCGCCACCCCAATCTGCTGGTTTTGAGGTCGCTGGCCAAAACCGCAGGGTTGGCTGGCCTGCGCATGGGCTTTGCCATCGGCGATCCAGGCGTGGTTGATCGGGTCTCCCGGGTGAGTGGCCCCTACGACATCAACAGCTTTGCGGTGACGGCGGCCCTGGCGGCTTTGGCTGACCAGCCCTATGTGGATGCCTATGTCCAGCAGGTGGGGCAAGCCAGGGATTGGCTGGTAGAGCAATGCGTGGCTGCTGGGGTGAGACACCATGCGGCCGGGGGGAACTACCTGTTGCTCTGGCCCCAGCAAGGCGCGGCGGTGGTGGAAGCCAGGTTGCGGGAGGCTGGGATCCTGGTGCGCTCGATGGATGGCAAGCCGTTGATCTCGGGCTCCCTGCGGGTCAGCATTGGCACCCTCGAGCACATGCAACGCTTCTGGGCGGCCTACGCCGCCATCGAGCACCCCACGACTTAGTACCCCACTGGCTCAGCGCATCACCTCGATCACCGTGGTGTCGCTGAGCTTGCCGGGCAAGCTGATTTGGCGGCCCGTGCGTTTGACAGGCGTACCAGCCATGGCCTTGAGGAAGGGCTCGACGCTGGATTGGTCGCAATCCTTGGGGGTTTTGCCGCTGACGTATTGCACCGGGATCACCACCCTGGGTTGGAGATCGCGCACCACGGCGGCGGCCTCACTGCCGTCGTACACCTTGGCTCCACCGCCCACGCCAATGATCAACACGTCGGGGCGACCCAGCATCACCCGATCAGCGGGGCTCAGCCGGGCGGCGGTGCCACCCAGGTGGGCAATATCTAGGCCCCCCTGCTTCCAGCGCCAGAGGGTGGCTTGGCCAAACCTGCGACCGCCAACCCGGTCGTGGGGGCCAGAGATCCCATCAATCTTCAAGCCGGCGATTTTGTAAGAGCCTGGCTTGACCAGGAGCTTGCCGCTGGCCACGTTGGCGCCTTCGTCGGCTAGGCGGCTGCTGGCCAAAATCACAGTGGCGCTGACCCGCGGTTCGGCCAGGCCCGCCGCGCAGGCCACCGCTTTGAAGGGATTCACCAGCACGCTGGCCCCGCCCCCTTGGATCAGGAGGGCGCTATGGCCGTAGCTGGTGATGCTCACGCCACCGCCGGCAAAGGCTGCGGGTGCCAGGGCTGCAGGTGCCATGGCTGTAGCCAACCCCAGGGCTCCCCAACCCAGACGAGCTTTCAGGCCTTTGGTGGCAGCACGAGCCATCGGTTCCAGGGCCCCGTTCGGGCACAGAGATGGCGCGAAGCTAGCAGCGGTCGATTAGGAGCTGGCCTGGCGCAGGAAGTTGGCCAGCAGCTTGTGGCCGTCTTGGGTGAGCACGCTTTCCGGGTGGAATTGCACGCCCTGCAGGTGCGGATAGTCGCGGTGGCGCAGGCCCATGACCGTGTCGTCATCGAGCCAGGCGGTGATCTCAAGGCAGTCGGGAAGGCTGGCGCGTTCGGCGATCAGGCTGTGGTATCTTGTCGCCGTCAGCGGGTTGGCCAACCCCTCAAAGACGCCTTGGTTGCCGTGGAACACCGGCGATGTTTTGCCGTGCATCAGTTGGTTGGCGCGCACCACAGTGCCGCCGTACACCTGGGCAAGCGACTGGTGCCCCAGGCACACCCCCAGGGTGGGGATGCGGGGACTGAGTTCACGCAGCACCTCGAGACAAACCCCGGATTGATCGGGATCCCCTGGACCGGGGGAGATCAGGATCGCGGCGGGGTTGAGTTCGCGGATCTGCTCGAGGCTGAGGGCGTCATTGCGCTCCACCCGCAGCTCGGAGGCGAGGGGATAGTCGCCTGCCAGTTCGCCCAGGTATTGCACCAGGTTGAAGGTGAAGCTGTCGTAGTTGTCGAGAACCAGGAGCATGGGTGCTTAGAAGCCAAGCCGGGCCAGCAGGGGAGGCACCAACAGCAGTAGGGCAATCATCAGCGATGACAACGCAGCCACGAGGACGGCGGCGGCGGCACAGTCCTTGGCGATGCGGGCCAGGGGGTGGAACTGGCGGCCGATGGCGAGGTCGACAACGGCTTCCGTGGCGGTGTTGAGCAGTTCCAGCACCAAGACCGCAGTCACGGTGAGCACCAGCAGGGCCAGCCGTTCAGGGCTTAATCCCAGCCATAGCCCCATCAGGAAAACCACCAGCCCGGTGAAAACGTGGATGCGGAAATTGCGTTGGCTGGCGATGCTGTAGGCCAGGCCCTGGGCGGCGTACCGGAAACTGCTCGGGAGATCACCCGCCACTTTCCAGGCCCCCACCCGCAGCCTCCGGCCCCGTCGGTGCCCGCCATCGGGGGTGTCTTGGGGTTTGATGGGGTCCGAGGTGGTCACCCTTACGCCGCTTTCCATCTCACTCTGCGCCGGCGAGTAGCTGGTCTTGCCTGGCCAGCATGGCTTGGAGGCTGGCGTCATCGGGGTGGTCCCAGCCCAGGAGATGCAGCAGTCCATGGCTGGCTAGGAACTGCAGTTCCTGGGCCAGGCTGTGGCCGTGGTCCGGGGCCTGACGCGCGGCGGTTTCCAGGGAGATCACGATGTCGCCCAGTTCGAGGGCTTCGGGTCCCAGGTCGCCGTCGTCATCGCTGAAGTCTGGGGGCAGCGGCATGGGGGCGAAGGGGGTGCCGTCGTCGTCGATGGTTTCCTGGGCGGCGAAGGCCAGCACATCGGTGGGGCCTTGCTTCTGGCGCCAATCCTGATTGAGCTCGGCGATCTCGGCATCGCTCACCAGGCTCAAGCCCAGGCAGTAGGCCCCCGCTTGGAGTGGGGGGGGGAGTTCGGCCTGCAGCTGGCTGAGCCAATGGCCGAGCAGGTCTGCCCAGGCCCCACTGCCGGCCAAGGGATCTACCAGGGCTTTTGCATCAGCCAAGTCCACGGCATCACCCAGAAGGGCTGGGGGCAGGTCGTCACCGGTTTGGAAGGCCAGATCCAGATCGATGCTGCCCGCTGGAATGCTCATCGGATGGCAGGGCCCATGGGGCGGATGCGGTTAGGGAGTGGGGGGCAGGCCGGGGCGGCCAAGCCAGGCAATCAACACCAGGAAGCCGGTGAGACCCACGGCAGTCAACCCGAAGTGCAGCAGGCTTTGGCTGCCTTTGCGCACCATGTTGCGCATGGCCAATTTCACAAAGCTGTCCGTAGACGCCATTAGCTCTCAGCTCCCATACCCACCTCCACACCTTGGCGCAGCAGCGCCTGGATGAAGGGATCGAGGTCGCCATCCATCACCCCCTGCACATCGGTGGTTTCGTGGCTGGTGCGCAGGTCTTTCACCATTTGGTAAGGGTGGAAGACGTAGTTGCGGATCTGGTTTCCCCAGGCCGCTTCGACGATGTCCCCGCGGATGTCGGCGATCTCGGCGGCCCGTTGCTCCTGGGCAATCACGAGCAATTTGGCCATCAGGAGGGCCATGGCCTTTTCCTTGTTTTGCAGTTGGGAGCGCTCTTGGGTGCACCGAACCGCCAGGCCGGTGGGGATGTGCAGGATCCGCACGGCCGTTTCCACTTTGTTCACGTTCTGGCCCCCGGCGCCACCCGAGCGGGATGTGGTGATTTCCAGGTCTTTTTCGGGAATGTCGAGCTTGACCTCCTCATCGAGCTTGGGCATCACCTCCAGGCCCGCAAAGCTGGTTTGCCGTTTGTCGTTGGCGTTGAACGGGGAGATCCGCACCAGGCGGTGGGTGCCCTTTTCATTGCGGAGGTAGCCGTAGGCGTAGCGGCCCTCAATTTCCAGGGTGCAGCTTTTGATGCCCGCCTCTTCCCCCTCGGAGAGTTCCGCCACCGACACCTTCATGCCGTGGTCTTCGGCCCAACGCGTGTACATCCGCATCAGCATGAGCGCCCAGTCCTGGGCGTCGGTGCCGCCGGCGCCGGCGTTGATCGAAATCACCGCCCCTTCCTTGTCGTAGATGCCAGACAGCAGGCGTTCCAGCTCCCAGCGATCGAGGTCGGATTTGAGGGTTTGCAGGGCCCCATTGGCCTCTTCGAGGAGCTCGGCATCCGGCTCCAGGTCGTAGAGCTCGAGGGTTGCCACTCCATCGGCTACGGATGATTTCCAGATGTCCAACTGTTCGAGTTGGGCTTTCACCTCATCGAGTTGGCGCATTTGCTTTTGCGCCGCTAGTTGGTCGTCCCAGAAATCGGGCTGGGATGCCAGTTGTTCGAGGTCTTGCTGGCGGGCTTTCAGGGCCGGTACGTCAAAGACAGTCCTGGGCATGGCCCAGGCGGTCGGTGAGCTCGGAAAGATCGCGCTTGAAGTCGGTGAGGTCGAGCACCTGGCAGAAGCGTGGGTAAAGCGTTGCCAAGACCGTATCAGTGGGGTCGTCGCTTCTAGGATTGGCCCACCGGATTGGGAGCCCGAATGGCGGCCAACGTTGAGATCTACACCTGGCGGGCCTGCCCGTTTTGCATCCGCGCCAAGGGACTATTGGATCGCAAGGGCGTTGCCTACACCGAATACGCCATCGATGGCGATGGGGCTGCCAGAGATGCCATGGCGGCCAAGAGTGGCGGCAGCAGAAGCGTCCCCCAGATTTTTATCGACGGCCAGCACGTGGGTGGCTGTGATGACATCCACGCGCTGGAGCGCAGTGGCCAGCTCGATCCCCTCCTGGGAGCCTGAATTTGGCCACACCGGCACCCGGGACCAACTCCCAGTTGTTTGTGATCGATCCGCTTCCGCGGCTCAATCCAGCCAAAGATTCCAGCGTGGCCCTCATGCAGGCGGCCCAGCGGGCTGGTCAGCAGATTTGGGTCTGCACCCTCCAAGACCTATCCGCGGCTGAGCGGCCGGGAGCTCCCTTGGGGGGCCACGGTGGCCGGGTTCGGGCCCAGCCGGTCACCCTGGCCCCCATGGAGTCCAGCCCAGCGGGCTGGCAGGTGCCCGAGCCCTGGTTTCTGCTTGGGGAGCCCCAGCAGCTGCCCCTCGATGCCTTCCCTTGGGTGTGGATGCGTAAGGACCCACCGGTGGATGAGGCCTACCTCTATGCCACCCATCTGTTGGAGTTGGCGGAGCGCCATGGGCTGCGGGTGTTGAACCGGCCTGCCTCGCTTCGGGCCTGGAATGAAAAGCTGGGCGCCCTGCGCTGGAGCCATTTGATGGCCCCCACCCTGGTGAGCAGCCAGGTGGATCAGCTCGCCGCCTTTGCTACCGGCCATGGCGATGTGGTGCTCAAACCCCTGGGCGGCCGGGCCGGGCAAGGGGTGGTGCGCTCCCACGGCGGGGCCCCGGGCCTGCGGGCCTTACTTGAACTGGTCACAGACCAGCAGCGCCTGCCCGTCATGGCCCAGGCCTTCCTCCCTGGCGTGACAGCCGGAGACAAGCGGATCTTGTTGGTGGATGGGGAACCCCTGGGGGCGGTGAATCGCAAGCCGATGGCGGGGGAATTCCGCAGCAATCTCGCCGTGGGCGGGGCCCCTGAGGCCACGGGCCTCACGGATGCAGAACGGCAGATCTGCGCGGCCCTGGCGCCGGCCTTGCAGGCAGAAGGCTTGTTTTTTGTGGGCATTGATGTGATCGATGGGCGCCTCAGTGAAATCAACGTCACCAGCCCCACCGGGGTGCGGGAGGTGGAGCGCCTCGGCGGGATTCCCCTCGCCGATCAGACGATTGAGCGGTTGCTGGCCAGCTGAGTTGGCAGGTTGAGCTGTTGCTGCAGCACGCCCAGCTTGAGGGCCACTTCCTGCAGTTCCCGCTCCACCGTGGATCCCCGCACGAGACCGGCGCCTGCGGTCAGTTCCAATTGGCTGCCGCGCAGGGTGCCGCTGCGAATGGCCACCCGCAGGTCGGCGTCGCCGGCGCTATCAATCCAGCCAATCGGTGCGGCGTAGTGGCCGCGCTCAAACGGTTCGAGGCTGCGCAGCCAGCCCATGGCTTCTTTGCGGGGCAAACCTGCCACGGCGGGGGTGGGGTGCAGGGCGGCCGCAACCGCGAGGGGTTGTTCCCCCTGGAGATGGGCGGTGATGGGGGTGTGCAGATGCACCAGTTGCCCGTGGCGGGCCAGGCGGGGATGCCTGGGGCGGCACGGGTTGAGGCCTGCCCGGCGCAACACCGCGGTGATGGTGTCCACCACCAAGTCGTGCTCGTGGCGATCTTTGGCCGATTGCAGTAGCTCAGAGGCCCCGGGCCCCCACGGGGTGGTGCCGGCAAGGGCATCACTGCGCAACTGGTTTTGACGCACGGTGAGCAGCCGTTCTGGCGACGCGCCGATCAGGGCTGAGCCTGCGGCCCGTTGCCAGAGGAAACGGCAGCTGCCGCTTTGGTGCCTGCGCAACGGGGCCAGCAGCTCCAACGGGTCGATGGTGCGATCCAGGCTCAGCTCCTGGCGCACCGCCAGCACCAGTTTTTGCAGATCCCCCTGGTTCACCAGGTCCATGGCCTGCTCCACGGCCGAGCGGTAGCCCTGCTCCCAGGGGGTGCCGTGGCTGAGCTGGGTAATAGCGCGGATTGGGGTGGTTTCGCGGAGCGGCGTGCCATGCCAGGCCGCCATCAGGTCTTGGGCTTTCTCCCAGAGTTCCTCCGCCAAGCTGCGGGCTGTCACCTCACCGCCAAGGGGCCGTTGCAGCCGCAGCCAGCAGTGCAGGCCCTGGCGGCTCAATTGCCAGCGGGGCAGCACCGCCTGCACCCCGGGGATGGCGGCTGCGGATTGCTCGAGGGGAGCATCAAAGAAGCCAAAGGCCAGCAGCACCCTGGGCCGAGCCAGGGGCGGACAGTTCTGGGGGGTGGCGAGGCGGCTCAGGCTGGCGCTGGCAAAGCGTTGGGCCAGCTCAAAGCGGCGCGGACCACTGAGCTCCATGCTGTTGCAGCGGCCGCTGGCGGCCAGGCACAGCCCTGGGGTCCCATCCCAGAGGAAGCGAAATCCATCTCCCTGGCTGCCATTTCTCTGGCAGCCATCTCCCTGGCAGCCAGCGCCGGGATCGAGATGGGGCAACAGCACCATCGGATCGCCCCCAGCCAGGGGCATGGCCAGGCTCAAGACGCCATCCTCCTCCAGCTGGCGAGCGCTGTCGCTCGCTACAGCCAGCAATTCGGTGAAGGAATTGGGGGCCTGCACCAGGAAGGGCCTTGGGCCGAGGCGAAGAGCTGCTCAAATGTATGGGTCTTCCCCTCCTTGCCGCTGGCGGCACCCATGCCTGAGCTCGAGGTCGTCGCAAGCCGTTACGCCACCAACCGGGATCGCCGCCAGCTCTGGAAGGCCGCGATCAAGTGGCCGATGTACGCCGTGGCGGTGATGCCAGTGCTGGTGGCGGCGGGCTGGCAGCTGGCGCGGAACCAGCCGTTGCGCTGGGATCAGCTGCTGGTTTTTTTGTTGGCGGCGATCCTGCTGCTGGCCTGGGAAAACCTGGCCAACGACGTCTTTGATGCCGACACGGGCGTTGATGTGCTCGGTAAGCCCCACTCGGTGGTCAACCTCACGGGTCGCCGCGACCGGGTCGCGACTTGGGCCCATGGTTGTTTGGTGTTGGGCCTGGGACTGATGGCCCTGGTGGCCTGGCGCAGTTCCCCGGCGGTTTTGGTGCTGGTTTTGGCCTGTTGTGGCCTGGGTTATCTCTACCAAGGCCCCCCGTTTCGCCTGGGGTATCGGGGTTTGGGGGAACCCCTGTGTTGGCTGGCCTTTGGGCCCCTCGCCACGGCGGCGGGATTGCTCGCCCTCGCCCCTGCGGCCATCGGCGGGGACCAGGCGCCATGGGCCCAGATCCCTTGGCGCCAGGCCATCGAGCTGGGCAGTGGCCCGGCCCTGGCCACCACCTTGGTGTTGTTTTGCTCCCATTTCCACCAGGTGGATGAGGATGCGGCCCACGGCAAGCGCTCGCCGGTGGTGCGGCTGGGCACCGGCACCGCGGCCCGCCTGGTGCCGTGGATGATCGCCCTCACCCTGGCGTTTGAGTGGGCCCCGGTGCTGGCGGGTCATTGGCCACTTACGGCATTGCTAGGCGTGATTGGTTTGCCCCCTGGACGGGCCTTGATTGCCCTGTTGCGCGACCACCACCGGGAACCGGATCGGATCGCTGGCAGCAAATTTTTGGCCCTGCGGTTTCAAGCCCTCAATGGCCTGGGTCTGGCGGTGGGCCTGGCCCTGGGACCCCTGCTAGGGCCTTCGCTTGGCGGGCCAGGCTGAAGGTGGTGGGGGAGCCGCTGTTGCGTCTTGCCTGGCGCCCTTTCCAGTTCCATCTGCCCCAGGCCATGGTGACGGCCCACGGGGCCTTGGCCCAGCGCCGCGGCTGGTTGCTGCGCCTAGAAGCTGCCGATGGCCGGCTTGGCTGGGGGGAGGCGTTGCCGCTGGAGCCGGAGCAGGGGGCGCTCGCCAGTGGGCTGGCTGGGGCGATCCAAGCCATGGCTCCTTGTCTGAGCCGCCCCCAGATCGAAGCCGCGATCGGCGCAGCCCCCAAGCCCCTGGCCTTTGCCTTGGGGGCGGCCTTGGCCGAACTGGATGGTTTGGGCAGTCTGGGGACGGGCGGGTGGTTGCAGGCCCCGGCTTCGGCATGGTTGCTGCCGGCTGGGGCGCGGGCAGAGGAGGAGCTGGAGCGGGTTCTGGCATCAGGGCCACCGCCGCCGGCCTTCAAGTGGAAGGTGGCCGCCTTGCCGGCCCACCAGGAGCTGGACCTGCTGGAGCTGCTGGTCCAGCGGCTGCCTGCTGGGGCGTTGCTCCGGCTCGATGCCAATGGGGGCTGGGATCGGGCAACAGCCGCAGCCTGGGCGGATCGCCTAGCGAGGGAACCCTGGCTGGAGTGGCTGGAGCAACCGCTTCAGCCCCTGGATCAGCAGGGTTTGGAGGCCCTGGCGGCCAGGGTGCCGGTGGCCTTGGATGAATCGCTGCGGGCCTCCCCTGCCCTGGCGGCAAGCTGGCCTGGCTGGCAAGTGCGTCGTCCCCTCTTGGAGGGCGACCCCAGGTCGCTCCTGGCAGCCTTTGAGGCGGGGCAGCCCCGTTGGATGGTGAGTACGGCCTTGGAAACGGGCATTGGCCGGCGCTGGGTGGACCATTTGGCGGCCCTCCAGGCCCTCGGTCCCACGCCCACGGCCCCGGGGTTGGCGCCAGGCTGGTGTCCCCAGGGCGACCTGTTTAGCGCCGATCCCCGGTTGGTTTGGCAGGCGGCCGCATGACCCTCCCTTCCCAGCTCTTTCAAGATGGTTCCGCCCTGGAAGGGGCCTGGCGGCGCAGACAGCTGGTGGTGCTGGCGCCGCCTGAGCGGCAGTCATGGGCCCAAACACTGCTCACTCCAGAGCTGCGCGCTGAGCTCGAAGCCACCTGGGGCCCTGGGGTAGTGGTGGCCAGTGGCGGCAGCACGGGCGGCCGGCGCTGGTGCCTGCAGCCCCTCAGCCATTTGGAAGCTTCGGCTGCTGCGACGGCGGAGTGGTTAGGCCAAGAAGGCATTGATCCTGCCGCTTGCCTCCATCTCAACCCACTGCCGTTGCACCATGTCAGCGGCTTGCTTCCCCTGGTGCGTTCCCACCAATGGGGAGCACGGAACGAGCCTGTGCCCCCCGCGTTGCTCCGGGATCCCGAAGCCCTGGTGGAGGCGGTGGTGTTGCCCGACCAACCGGTGCTGCTGTCGCTGGTGCCTATCCAGTTGGCCCGCCTGATGGCGGTGCCGCAGGCCCGGGCCTGGCTGCGCCAATTGGCGGTGGTGTGGGTGGGAGGGGCGGCCCTGCCGGAGGCCCTTGCAGCCCAGGCCCGCTCGGCCGGGATTCGGCTTGCCCCTTGCTACGGCGCCACGGAAACGGCGGCCATGGTGAGCGCGCTGCCTCCGGACCAATTTTTGGCTGGGGCCAGCGGTTGCGGCCAGCCCTTGGCGGATGTGCGGCTCCGGATCGATGCCCGCACGGGGGCGGTGGAGGTGGCCACCGACCGGCTCAGCCCGGGCTGGATTGGGGATAGCGGAGCCCTAGAGCCGCTGCCGCGCACGGCCGATGGCTGGTGGCGCAGCGGCGATGGCGGGCGGCTTGGCTCTTCCGGGCTGGAGATCTTCGGCCGACTCGATGGGGCGATCCAAAGTGGCGGTGAAACGGTGTTTCCCGAGCAGCTGGAGCAGCGCCTGCGGGCCCTGGCCCAGATCCAGGGCTGGCCGTTGCAGGAGCTGCTGCTATTGGCAGTCGCCGAGCCAGGCTGGGGTGAGCGCCTGACGGCTTTGGTGCGCCCGGTCGAGATCGCGAATGGACAGCTAGCGAATGGAGAAGCAGCCAATGAACGGGCAGCGAATGCTCAGGCCCTCATCGCGGTGCTCCAGGCCGCGGTTGCGGCCTGGCCCCCTGCTGAGCGACCGAGGCAATGGCTGATTTGTGGGTCGTTGGCTCCCTCGCCCCAGGGCAAATGGCTGCGCAGCCATTGGCAGCGGTGGTTGCAATCGCGAGAAGCAGATCAGAGTCCAGAGCGTTAGGCAGCTTGCTGTTGGCCCCCGTTGTGGTGATCCAAACAATTCAAGACCCGCTACATCGACGCCACAAAAGAGTGGTTTTAGACGGGCTGGATTCCGCCCAGGTTGGAGGCCTCCAACCAGCGATTGATGGCCGTTGGTAGGGCACAGCGCCGGCGACTTGGATTTTCGATGGCCAGGTGGCGCGTGAGGCCCTGGGCCACGGATTGGTCGGAGCTTGTGAAGCTGTAGCGCACCTCAAAGCTGCCCTGATCGAGGCGTACCGGCACCAACCGAATCGTGATGGCATCGCCACACACCAATGGGCGGAAGTAGTCGGCGCTGCAGTGCACGATCGGCAAGGCCACCTCCAGTAGGGAGCCCGGGGTGGGGAACACCTCGGCCGCGGCGAGCCCAAAGCGCTCCAGGCTTTCTTCGTAGGCTTCGTGGCACCACCGCAACAGGTGGGCGAAGTTCACGACGCCGGCGGCGTCGGTATCGCCGAAACGCACCCTGCGGTGAAACTCAAGCCAGCTCGATGGATCCATCAGCTCCATGGTGTCATGGCTTTGTGCTTGCTGGTTCAAGGGCTCTGCCATACGGTGCGGGCGAAATCATCACCAGGATCACCAGCGGCATGGCCAGCCCCCTCGCCTACGAGCAGCCCAATTTGAACAAGGCTTGGCAGGCCGTCCTACTGCATGCGCCCACCATTGTTCTGATTTGGCTGGTGAGTGCTGTGCTCACGGGAATTGGTTATGGAGTGTCTTCCTTGATCACGTTGATTGGAGGCGGTGATGCTGGTCAGGGCACGTCATCCAACGCCCTCAGTGGAGGCGTTGCACTGTTGTCCCAGCTTGGCCAATTCCCCTTGGGGATTCTTGCCAGCTTGGTAGGCATTTTGGCCATTGCAGTGCCCGCAATGTATTACTCAAGTGGTGAAGTAATCACTGTAACCGCGGCCTTCCAATCGCTTTTGAAGCGCCCCTGGCGTTATTTTCTTGCAGGGTTATTGTTTTCCGTTGCTGCAACGGTAGGCTTTGTGGCTTGTATTTTGCCAGGCATCGCTATCTCATTGGTAATGCCAGTCTTCGTCAATTTGATCTTCACTACGGATCACTCAATCCTTGACGCCTTTGCAGCTTCTTTCAATCAGGTGTATGGATCTTCCCATGGGTTCACCTTTGTCCGTATTCAAGTTTTGACTGGGCTCGTGGTGGTGATCTTTTCGGTGTGCACCTGCGGCCTCGGTGCTTTCGTGGCAGTGCCAGTCGCCAATTTTTATATCCAAAATGCTGCCTATCACCGCGGGATGGTTTCCTAAAGCCCCAATGCATGGGCCTTCATCCTCAAGGCCTAGCCGGAGGGGAATGCCGTCATGCCCAGGCCAAAGTGCAGTGCCAGCCGGCCTCCCCAATAGATCAGGAGTGCGGCGCTGAAGAGAGCCAGGTGCCACGCCTCTAGCCCCCGGGGGTAAAGCTGGCGCCGCCGCAAGGCATCCACCGACCACAGGATCAGGCCAAGGGCCAGCACCGGTCCAAAGGCATGCAGCGCCAGGGATTCCCCCAGCTCGCCCCGGAGCGCAGCGGCCGTGGAGCGGGTGAGGAAGCAGGTGGGGCAGGGGATCCCGGTGAGGGCTCGCAGGGGGCAACCCAGCCCTGGCAGGTGGGGTTGCCAGCCCTTCAGCCAGAGATAGCCCGTCAGGGTGGCTGGCAGCAGGAAGCCGGCTTGCTGGACCCTGGGGAGAAAACGTCTCAGGGGTCTAAAGGCTCAGGGATCGACCGACTTAGCGGTCCACCGAGCCCATGATCACGTCGATCGAGCCGAGGATTGCCATGATATCTGCCACTTTGTTGCCCTTGAGGATGTGGGGCAGGATCTGCAGGTTGTTGGAATCGGCAGCGCGGATCTTGAAGCGCCAGGGGGTCACGTCGTCGTTGCCCTGGATGAACACCCCGACTTCTCCTTTGCCCGATTCGAGGCGGGTGTAGAGCTCGCCGGAGGGAATTTTGAAGGTGGGGGCCACTTTCTTGGCCACGTATTGGTAATCGAAGCCAAACCACTCGCTGCCTTTACCCTCGGCCATGCGATGGGCCTCCAGGTTTTCGGTGGGGCCGCCGGGAATCATTTGGCAGGCCTGGCGCACGATCTTCAGGGATTCACGCATCTCCTGCACCCGCACCCGGTAGCGGGCGAAGCAATCACCGCCCGTCTCCCAGGCCACGGCCCAATCGAAGTCGTCGTAGCACTCGTAGTGGTCAATTTTGCGCAGGTCCCAGGGCACTCCAGAAGCCCGCAACATGGGGCCAGACAGGCTCCAGTTGATCGCCTGCTCCCTGGTGATGGTTCCCAATCCTTCAACCCGCTTGCGGAAGATGGGGTTGTCGGTGATCAGCTTTTCGTATTCATCGATCTTGGGGCCAAACCAATCGCAGAAATCCAGGCACTTTTCCAGCCAGCCGTAGGGCAGATCTGCGGCCACACCGCCAATGCGGAAGTAGTTGTTGTTCACCATCCGCTGACCGGTGGCCGATTCCCACAAGTCGTAGATCATTTCCCGCTCACGGAAAATGTAGAAGAAGGGGGTTTGGGCGCCCACGTCCGCCAGGAACGGTCCAAGCCAGAGCAGGTGGTTGGCGATGCGATTGAGCTCCAGCATCAACACCCGGATGTAGCTGGCCCGCTTGGGCACCGGCACGTTCGCCAGCCGCTCCGGCGCGTTCACCACGATGGCCTCGTAAAACATGCCAGCTACGTAGTCCATGCGGCTCACGTAGGGCACGAACATGATGTTCGTGCGGTTTTCGGCGATCTTCTCCATGCCGCGGTGGAGATAGCCGATCACGGGCTCGCAATCCACCACGTCTTCGCCGTCCAGGGTCACCACCAACCGCAGGGCCCCATGCATCGAGGGGTGGTGCGGACCGAAATTGATCAGCATCGGCTCCGTGCGCGTCTCCAGCTGCGTCATGGGGCCGTGATCTGCAAAGCAATGTTGGGATCTTAGGAAGGAACCCATGGCAGATACCGTTTTCGACCATGTGCCGGTGTTGGCGGAGCAGGTGCTGGCCTCCTTCGCTGAGCTCTCAGGCCTTCTGGCGCTGCAGTCTGACGGCGAAGGGGTGTTGCTGGATTGCACCCTGGGCGGAGGCGGCCACAGCGCTTTGCTGCTCGAGGCCCACCCTGGTTTGCGGTTGATCGGCCTCGATCAAGATCCCTCGGCCCGGTTGGCGGCGGTCGAGCGGCTGGCCCCCTTTGGCGATCGGGCCACGATTGTGGCCAGCAATTTTGCCGACTACACCCCGCCAGCGTCTGGCCTGCCCCCAGTGGTGGCCGTGATGGCTGACTTGGGGGTGAGTAGCCCCCAGTTGAATGTGGCCGAGCGGGGCTTCAGTTTCCGGGCTGATGGGCCCCTCGATATGCGGATGAACCCCGAGCGCGGTGAAACGGCCGCCGAGCTGATCGCCCGGCTGGAGGAATCCGAACTGGCCGATCTGATTTATGCCTACGGCGAGGAGCGGCTGTCGCGGCGGATTGCCCGCAAGATCAAGGAGCTGGGCCCCTGGGGTGGCCCGGGCAAGGGAACGGCGGAATTGGCCTATGTGGTGGCCGGTTGCTATCCCCCCAAGGCCCGGCGTGGCCGCATCCATCCCGCCACCCGCAGCTTCCAAGCCCTGCGCATTGCGGTCAACAACGAACTCGGGGTGCTCGACCAGCTGCTGCAGCGGGCCCCTGATTGGCTGGTGCCTGGGGGGTTGTTCGGGGTGATCAGTTTCCATTCCCTGGAGGATCGCCGCGTCAAAACGGCCTTTGTCTCCGACGAGCGCCTGCAGCGGGTGACCCGTAAGCCCCTGGTGGCAACGGAAGCAGAAGAAGAGGCCAACCCCCGGAGCCGCAGTGCCAAATGGCGGGTGGCCAGGCGTCGGGAGTCCTAGGCCCTCAGAGCGTGGATCGCCTCCCGCACCGTGGCAATCGCAAGGGCGATCTCTTTGGCGCTGGTGGCCCGCCCGAGGCCAAAGCGAATCGATGCGGCGGCCTCTTGCCGGGTGCGTCCGAGGGCGGCCAGTACCGGGGATGGGCTCCCCTGGCTGCAGGCCGAGCCGCTGCTCACCGCCATCTGACGCCGCAGCCGTTGATGCAGCTGGGTGCCATCGACCCCGGCCACCGTGATGTTCAGGCTGTGGGGCAGGCAGGCTTGGGGGTCGCCATTGCGTTCCAGGCCGCCCAGGCCTGCGAGGCCTTCCCAGAGCTGGTCGCGGAGGCCCCCCAGCCGCAGAGCCCGGGCTTCGCGGTCGGCCATGGCTTGCTCCACGGCAGCCCCGAGACCCACCACCAGGGGCACGGGCAGGGTGCCGGCCCGCAGGCCGTCTTGCTGGTTGCCGCCATGGAGTTGGGGGGCGAGGGGCACGCCAGGGCGCACCAGCAGGGCACCGATGCCCTTGGGGCCATAGAGCTTGTGGCCGCTGATGCTGAGCAGATCGATCTCCATATCGGCCATGGAGAGAGGGATATGGCCGGCCGCTTGGGCGGCGTCGCAGTGGACCAGCACCCCCTGGGCCTTGCACAGGGCGGCGATGGCCTGCAAGGGAGCCACAACACCGATCTCGTTGTTGGCGGCCATCACCGAGAGCAGCAGCACGTCGGGGCCTAGGGCCTGTTCGAGCTGCTCCAGGCTCACCTGGCCCTTGGGTCCGATCGGCAGCAGGGTGAGCGGAAAGCCGTGGCGCTCCAGATAGGCCAGGGGATCCAGGACCGCCCGGTGCTCACTCACCAGGCTCACCAAGCGCCGCCGGGGCGGGCCATGGGATGGCCCAGCCCCAGCTAGGAGAGCGGCTTCGCACACCCCTTTCAGGGCCAGGTTGTTGGCTTCGGTGGCCCCACTGGTGAAGATCACCATCTCGGGGCTGGCCCCCATGGCCCGGGCCACCTGGCCCTGGGCCATCGCCACGGCGGCGGCGGCTTCTAGGGCTGGCCGATACAGGCGGCTGGCGGGGTTGGCGAACTGCTCGGTCCACCAGGGCGCCATGGCGTCCACCACCGCTGGATCGCAGGGGGTGGTGGCGTGGTGGTCGAGGTAGGCGAGCATGGCTCCATGCTGACAATCTTGCAAACCCCCCTGCGTAAGCCCCTGATGGGGTTCCTGGTGCTGGCCGGTTTGTTCCAGCCAGCCTGGGCTGGCAGCCAGACCAAGTCAGATCCGGCCGAGGCACGCCCGGAGGGCCTGATGGTGATCTGGCAGCGTCCGGTGGCCTATGGCACCCATTTGATCGGGGTGTACGCCGTCAAGGCCGATGCCACCAACCCCGGCCTGTTCCAGATCAAGGTTTGGGATGAGTTGCCCAATGACATGTCCGTGATCAGCGAAACGATCCGCTGCACCCCGGAAGCACCGATGCGGGTCACCAGCAATGGTTCCAACCTGATCGTGCGTGAGCTCAATCCCGGTGGTCCGATCCACCCCGGCAACCGCATCAACCACCTGGTTTGGTGGGCCACCTGTTTCCCCAAGCAGGCAGGGAAGGATCCCGCCACCCTGGGCCCTGTGGCCCGCCAATTGGGCTACAGCGGAGCCCTTCGGGAATCCGAGCAAATCCTGCCTGGACGCTCCCGCTAACAGCGTTCACACTGGCTGCCATGAACCCAGATTCCCCCGCCGAGCTCGCCACCGATCCTGCTGCAGATCCGCTGCCTGACCAGCTGTCTCAACAGCTGGCTGAGCTGCCCAGCGAGCCCCAGCCGCCGGCCCGGATTTTGTTGGTCGACGATGAGCCCGGCCTGCGCACGGCGGTGAAGGCCTACCTCGAAGACGAAGGCTTTCAGGTGACTACGGCCAACGATGGGGAAGAGGGCTGGGTCCAGGCCCAGGAGCTGTTGCCAGATGTGGTCATCACCGACGTGATGATGCCCCGCTGCGATGGCTATGGCTTGCTGAAGCTGCTGCGGGCCGACGAACGGCTGGGGGGTACCCCGGTGATCTTCCTCACCGCCAAGGGGATGACAGCCGATCGCATCAGTGGTTTCCAGGCCGGTGCCGACGACTACATCCCCAAGCCGTTTGACCCGGATGAATTGGTGGCCCGGGTGCACAACGTGGTGCGTCGCCAGGAGCGGCTGCTGGCGGAAGCTGCCCGGTTTGCCGATGCCGACATCGGCCAGATGGCCAAGCAGATCACCGAGATCCGCTCCCTGCTAGCCACCGGCGGCAGCAAAAAGTCTGCCGCAGCTCCAGAGCATGTGTTTACGCCCCGGGAGGCCTCCGTGCTGCAACTGGTGGCGGAGGGAATGATGAACAAGGAAATTGCCCGCCGCCTGGAAACATCGATCCGCAATGTGGAGAAGTACGTGAGCCGGCTGTTTATCAAAACCGGCACCGCCAGCCGCACCGAATTGGTGCGCTACGCCCTCGAGCACGGGCTTGTCGACTGAGCTGCCCGCGGCTGACTGGATGCCGGCGGCCCTAAACCGGGGCCACCGCTATCGCGATCGGGTTGGGGCCCGCAGCCTGCTTGATCGCTGTGCAGGGGTGGCGCCCAGGGATGGGATTGCGGCGTTTTATGCCGCCAGGTACTCCCATTCAGACCATGGGGTGTGGCTGGAGCGGCTTGCCGCCGGAGAGATCTGGTGTAACGGCCAACAGCTCTGGGCCGATGGCCTGGTCCAAGCCGGGGATCAGCTCGTGTGGCATCGGCCCCCCTGGCAGGAGGCGGCCGTGCCGGTGCTGCCGGGCCCCCTGTTCGATGACGGCGACCTGGTGGTGATCAACAAGCCCAGGGGCCTGCCCGTGTTGCCAGCGGGGGGCTTCCTTGAGCACACCCTGCTCGCCCAACTGCAGCAGCGCCATCACGCCGACCCCCTCGGACTCCCCAGGCCGGTGCATCGCCTGGGCCGCTTCACCTCGGGCCTGCTTGTGTGTGCGCGCCAGCCCAAGAGCCGGGCCTGGCTGAGCGCCCAGTTGCGGGAGAGCACGGGCTCCCTACGGCAAGCCACCGCAGCCCAGGCCGAGCCTGTTGGGGGGCCCGCGAAGGGCTGCCACAAGCTCTATCGGGCCCTGGTGGCTTTGCCTGCCGTGGGCTCGGCTTTGGCCCAAGCGGAGGCCGTGCTGCTGAGGGGCGAGGGGCTGGCCATCACCACGGCGATTAGCCGGCAGCCCCATCCCCGCTTAGGCGAGTTGTGGTGTGCGGCGGCCCCGGGGGATCCTTTGGCCCTGGCGGCTCAAAGCTGGGTGAGGTTGCTGGAACGCCGGGCCGAGGGCTGGCTGGTGGAGGTGGCGATCGCCAGTGGCCGGCCCCATCAGATTCGGATCCACATGGCCGCCGCCGGGGCGCCCCTGCTGGGGGACCCGCTCTATGCCGTTGGCGGCATGGGCCGCCCAGGGGCCCTGCCAGGCGATGGGGGCTACCAGCTGCAGGCCTTTCGCCTGGAGCTGGTACTGCCTGGGGGCGGCCAGTTGGTGCTGGAGGCGCCCAAGATTGGGAACCTAACGAGCGGCCAATAGAAAGAGAGCCAACGCCAGAACGGAAAAGCTCCAGGCAGCGGCGCCCCAAAGGCGGCGCCAGAAGCGGATCGACTGGCTGAAGTCGTCTTCGGTGCCCCGGCGCACCACAAACAGGCCGCTTTCGCTGGGTGCCTGCAGGCGGATCATGCCGTCGGCATCACTGCACTCGGCCAGCACGAAAACCATGCCGCTGGCACTGAAAATCGCTTCCTCCCGGAGCACTCCCAGGCTGCGGGTTGTGAGGCTGATGCTGTTCTGGGGAGGATCCACTTGGTGAAACACGGGTTCCAGCTCCAGATCCGCTCCATCGGGGATCAGGGAAACTGTTTGAGCTCCCTGGCGAAGATGAAATGGACAGCGGCGCTCCAGGGTCGAAAGGGTTTCATTTCTCTGTTCCCAGCTGATTGTTTTTTGGGTTTTCCCTTCGCTGTCGGTGTTGATTGTTTCTGTTTGCACTTCCAGCTGGTGGGTCACGGTCTGGCTGAAAGCCACACAGGGCTCGCCGCTCCAGGGAGCCAGCAAGGGCTCATCGCAGACAATTTCCGCCGAAAGCTTCACCCGTTCGCGAAAGGAGCCCGGCCCGAGTTGCTCGGCGACGGTGGCCTGCAGCCCGTGGAGTTCGGCAATGCTGCTGCTGTGGGCATCCAAAAGCACGGCTAAGTTCCGAACCTGATGGCGTCTGGCCAGGCCGCTACCGATGGCGGCGATCGAGGCGATGAGCCCGGTGATGAACAGTTCCAAAGTGATCCCGCCCTAGGCCTTCTCGAACGCCAGCAGCCTGGAGAAATAGAAGGGGGCCTTGTTGAGGCTGCGGCGCACCGGCTTGAAGCCGGCTTCTGCGGCGGCGGCCACGATGCCGTCTTCCTTGAGGGTGTAGGCCCGGGTGGTCTTGCTGGGGCCGGGGAAGAGTTCGCCGATCTTTTTGAGCACCGCCAGTAGCGGCGTGTAGGGGGCAAAGCTCACGATCAAGTGGTTCTCCGCCATCGAG
>Ga0310323_10051_pt1 | contig 22218 bp, 26 predicted proteins | sample LakEriER3TotalD7_FD_195537 | JGI IMG/M metagenome (GOLD analysis project Ga0310323, IMG submission 195537) | Enriched freshwater cyanobacterial communities from Lake Erie, Ohio, United States - ER36.Total.D7 (v2) (version 2) | ecosystem: Environmental > Aquatic > Freshwater > Lake | place: USA...
CTCCAGGCCCGCCCCCACCGCCTGCGGCACCCCCTGGATCAAATCCAAGTTCCAACTGGCCAGCCGCCCATCCAGGCAGGCCTCCGACAACCAGCGCGCCGCCTCCACCACATCGGCGCCCCGGTGGCGCCGTCCGAGGTCCGAGAGCACCTGGTCGTCGAAACTCTGGCCGCCCAGGCTGACCCGGTTGACCCCCCCCGCCAAATAGCCGCCCAGCCGCTGCTGGTCAAAGCTGGCCGGATCGAGTTCCAGGGTGACCTCCGCCCCGGGGGCCAGGCCAAACCTGGATCGCAGAGCCCGCACCAGATCACCAATCTGGGCCGGCGTGAGCAGGGATGGGGTGCCGCCACCGAAATAGACCGTGGAGAGCGGAGGCCCCAGCGGAGCCGTTGCAATCTCTTGGTGCAGCAGCCCTAGGTAGGCGGCGATCGAACTTGCGCCAGGGCCAGGGGCCTCGCCCCTGGCCAGGTCTCCCAAGGGCACCACGGGGAAGTCGCAATAAAAACAGCGCCGGTGGCAGAAGGGCAAATGCAGATAAGCGCTGCGGGGCGGATATCCAGGCGGGCGAAATGGACCGAAATCAGGCATGCTTCGGCCTTGTCTGTCGGGACGTCACACACCACAGGAATGTTGGACTCGCTCATCCTGATCCTGTTCATGATCTCCGGGGCCGCCGCTGGCTGGCTGGGGGTCGATCTCCTGCCGGAGCAGCAGTTGATCCGGATTCCCAACCTCGAGCAGCTCACCTGGATCCTCGCGGCCGTGGGGGCTGCTGCGGGCCTGGTGGCCGGGCTGGTGTTCGGCTACCTGCGCAAAACCCTGATGCAGCAGGTGCGCAGCATGCCTACCGACCTGCTGGTGAGCCGGGCCGTGGGGCTCATCCTGGGGCTGCTGGTGGCCAACTTGCTGTTGGCGCCGATCCTGCTGTTGCCCCTGCCCTGGGAGGTGGTGTTCGTCAAACCCCTGGCGGCCGTCGTGAGCAACGTGTTTTTTGGGGTGTCGGGCTACAACCTGGCCGAGGTGCACGGACGCACCCTGCTGCGCCTGTTCAATCCCACCAGCACCGAAGCACTGCTGGTGGCGGAAGGGGTGTTGCTCCCAGCCAGCGCCAAGATCCTCGACACCAGCGTGATCATCGATGGCCGCATCCGGGGCCTGCTCGATTCCGGCCTGCTGGAGGGCCAGGTGATCGTGGCCCAAAGCGTGATCGATGAATTGCAGGCCCTGGCCGATTCCAGCAATGCGGAAAAGCGGGGCCGGGGTCGCCGGGGCCTCAAGCTCCTCAGTGAACTCCGGGAGCAGTACGGCCGCCGCCTGGTGGTCAACACCACCCGCTACCAGGGGAAGGGCGTCGACGACAAACTGCTTGAGCTCACCGCCGACACCGGCGGCACCCTGCTCACCGCCGATTACAACCTGGCCAAGGTGGCCGAGGTGAAAGCGCTCAAGGTGCTCAACCTGAGCGAGTTGGTGATCGCCCTGCGCCCCGAGGTGCAGCCCGGCGACGAACTGCCCATCAAGATTGCCCGCGACGGCAAGGAAGCCGACCAGGGTGTGGGCTATCTCGACGACGGCACCATGGTGGTGGTGGAAGGGGCCCGGGGCCGCATCGGCGAACGGCTGCCGGTGGTGGTCACCGGAGCCATGCAAAACCCCACGGGCCGCATCGTGTTTGCCCGCACCGACTCCAGCCAAACCCCTGCCGAAAGCACCGCATCAGCGGTGCCTGGGCCCACCACCACCAAGCGCAAGGCCAAGCCCAAAGCGGCACCACCCAAGCCGGAGGCCGGCAGCCCCAGCTAGGCTCCGCTCACATGCCAGTTGTGGTGCGCGGATGACGGCGTCAGCTCCCTATTACGGAGATTCGGGAGTGATGCGCACTCCGCCGCCCGACCTGCCGAGCCTGCTACTCAAAGAACGGATCGTCTACCTGGGCTTGCCCCTGTTCAGTGACGACGATTCCAAGCGTCAGCTGGGCATCGACGTGACCGAATTGATCATTGCCCAACTCCTCTATCTGGAGTTCGACAATCCCGACAAGCCGATCTTTTTCTATATCAACTCCACCGGCACCAGCTGGTATTCCGGCGATGCCATCGGTTTTGAAACCGAAGCCTTCGCCATCTGCGACACCCTCAGCTACGTGAAGCCACCGGTGCACACCATCTGCATCGGCCAAGCCATGGGAACCGCCGCGATGATCCTCTCGGCCGGCACCAAGGGGCAAAGGGCTGCCCTACCCCACGCCTCAATCGTGCTGCACCAACCCCGCAGTGGCGCCCGAGGCCAGGCCACCGACATCCAGATCAGGGCCCAAGAGGTGCTGCACAACAAGCGCACCATGCTCGGGATGCTGTCCGACAACACGGGCAGAAGCGTGGAGCAGCTCTCCAAGGATTCCGACCGGATGACCTACCTCACCGCCGAGGAGGCCAAGGAGTACGGCCTGATCGACCGGGTGCTCACCAGCCAGAAGGAGCTCCCCACCGGATTGCCTGCTGCCGCCGGAATCAGCCCTGGGATCAGCCCTGGCAACCCGGGAATCAGCTAGCCCGGGCATCAGAACAAGCCCGGGAACGTCCCTCGACGCCCCCGCCTCACTCGCCTCTCCCAGCTTCCAACCGCACCCTTCTTCAGCCATGCCCATCGGCACCCCCAGCGTTCCCTACCGCCTCCCTGGCAGCCAGTACGAGCGCTGGGTTGACATCTACACCCGCCTGGGCGTGGAACGGATCCTCTTCCTGGGCCAGGAAGTGAACGATGCGATTGCCAACAGCCTGGTAGCCCAGATGCTCTACCTCGACTCCGAGGACAGCTCCAAGCCTATCTACCTGTACATCAACTCCCCCGGGGGCTCGGTGACGGCTGGCCTGGCGATCTTCGACACCATGCAATACGTCAAATCCGACGTGGTGACGATCTGTGTGGGCCTAGCGGCCTCGATGGGAGCCTTCCTGTTGGCGGCTGGCACCAAGGGCAAACGGCTGGCCCTGCCCCACAGCCGAATCATGATCCACCAGCCCCTGGGCGGCACCAGCCAGCGCCAGGCCTCCGACATCGAAATCGAGGCGCGGGAAATCCTGCGCATTAAGGACATGCTCAACCAGAGCCTGGCTGACATGTGTAGCCAAACCCTGGAGAAGGTCACCAAGGACACCGACCGCGACTACTTCCTCAGCGCCGCAGAAGCCATGGAGTACGGCCTGATTGATCGGGTCATCTCCCACCCCACCGAGGCTTAACCTCCGAGATCATCGGCAATGGGGGCGGGGCCCAACGGCCCTTCCGTAAACTTGCTGTTTGCTTCGCTCGCGACAGCCCTGATGGCCAAGCTCTATTACGACACCGACGCCGATCTCAGCCTGCTGAACGGGAAGACGGTGGCCATCATTGGCTACGGCAGCCAAGGCCATGCCCACGCCCTCAACCTCAAGGAAAGCGGGGTGAGCGTGGTGGTGGGCCTCTACGAAGGCAGCCGCTCCGCCGAAAAAGCCAAGGCCGATGGCCTGGAAGTGCTGACCGTGGCCGATGCCTGCGCCAAGGCCGACTGGATCATGGTGCTCCTGCCCGATGAATTCCAGAAGGCTGTTTATGACGCAGAGATTGCTCCCCACCTCAGCGCTGGCAAGGTGCTGAGCTTTGCCCACGGCTTCAACATCCGCTTCGAGTTGATCAAGCCCCCCAGCGATGTGGACGTGGTGATGATCGCCCCCAAGGGCCCCGGCCACACCGTGCGCTGGGAATACCAAAACGGCATGGGCGTTCCCGCCCTGTTTGCAATCCATCAGGACGCCAGCGGCAAGGCCCGGGAACTGGCCATGGCCTACGCCAAGGGCATTGGGGGCACCCGCGCCGGCATCCTGGAGACCAACTTCAAGGAAGAAACTGAAACCGACCTGTTCGGCGAGCAGGCCGTGTTGTGCGGCGGCCTTTCCGAGCTGGTGAAAGCTGGCTTTGAAACCCTGGTGGAAGCGGGCTACCAACCCGAGCTGGCCTACTTCGAGTGCCTGCACGAAGTGAAGTTGATCGTGGATCTGATGGTGAAGGGCGGCCTCACCGCCATGCGGGATTCCATCTCCAACACCGCTGAATACGGCGATTATGTGAGCGGCCCCCGGCTGATCACAGCCGAAACCAAGGCTGAGATGAAGCGCATCCTGGCCGACATCCAGGACGGCACCTTCGCCCGCAACTTCGTGGCCGAATGCGATGCCGGCAAGCCTGAAATGCAGAAAATCCGCGAGCGAGACGCCCAGCATCCGATCGAACAGGTGGGCACGGGCTTGCGCTCCATGTTCAGCTGGCTGAAAACCGCCTGATCGACGAACAACCCGTCTTGCAGGGCTGGCTGCTCGTATCCCTGGCCTGTGGTGTGGATCGCCTCGTCGGCGATCCCCGTTGGTGCCTCCACCCCGTGGTGGTGATGGGCTGGTTAACCAGCAGGCTGCGCCAAGTCGTAGAGACCCTGGCCGGCGATCGCGGCTGGGCCCTGCGGCTCGGTGGCGGAGCCATCACCCTCGTGCTGGTGGTTGGTAGCGGAGGACTTGGCTGGGGCCTGGAACACCTGGCGATGGTGAGCCGGGGCCCAGTCCAGGTGATCGCCTGGTTGGCGCTCTTGATCGCCCTCGCCAGCGCCCTGGCTGGCAAAAGCCTGGAGCAGGGGGTGCAGGCCGTACTCGATCATCTCGATGATCTGCCCGAAGCAAGGCGCAAACTCGGCTGGATCGTCGGCCGCGATACGGCCGATCTGGATCGCAGCGCCATTCTCCGGGCCCTAGCCGAAACCGCCAGTGAGAATGGCGTTGACGGCCTCTTTGCGCCCCTGTTTTGGATGCTGGTGGGCGCTGGGCTTTGGGCCATTAATCCAGCCTGGCCTGGGCCCCTCAGCCTGGCCTGGGCCTTCAAGGCAGCCAGCACCCTCGATTCCATGCTGGGCTATCGCCGCGGCAAGCTCGCATGGCTTGGCACAGCAGGCGCCAGGTTGGACGACCTGCTCGTGTGGCTGCCCTGCAGGCTGGTGGCCCTCACCCTGCCGCTGGCCTCAGGCCAAAGCCTGGGAAAGGCCCTGCCGAGGTGTGGACCAACCCTGCGCAAGGCCCTGAAGGAAGGGGCTGCCGATCCATCCCCCAATGCGGGCGTTTCCCAGGCGGCCTATGCCCTGGTGGGCCAGGTGCAACTCGGGGGGGCCAATCGCTATGGGGGACAAATCAAGGTTAAGCCAATCCTCGGGGCGGGCCTGCCCCCCCCCGATGCGGCGGCCATTGGGGAACTCCTGGCGATGGGCCAAAGGCTGGAGCAGACCTGGCTGGTTGCCGCTGCCCTGCTGCTGGCGTTACCAGCAGTGGGCATTTTCATCACGAAAACTCTCAGCTGATGGCCGCAGCGCAAAAGACTCACGATGCTGGAGGGCAGGGTGCACAGACCATGCCAATTCGCGAACTCCTTGAAGAAGCTCTGCAGGAGCCCGATATCGGCATCACCAACTGCTTCCGTTGGCATGCCACCCCCGTGGGGATTGCTGCGGTTTGGAATTCGGGCGCTGCCCCCACCGCCCCTCCCTTTGAAGACGCCCTCAAGGAAGGCCTCCAGGTTGGGCTCGATCTCAGCCGGGAAGAGCGGGAGTTTCACCAGCTGAAGTCGGGCCTGGTGCTGCTGTTTCACTCCTAGACGGCCCTGGTTCGAAAGCACCGAACACCAAGCTCCATTCATGCAGGCTCCAGCGCACACAACCCCGCTGGATCAGGGGATCGGTGCAGATGAGGCGTTGGGCCTCGGCCCAATCCTGAGCCCAGAACAGCAACATGCCCCCGGCCCCATCGCCATTGAGGCCCTTGCAATCGGCCCAATAGCCGCTGCGGGGCTGGTGACCAGCCAATGCCAGGTTTTGCAGCCAAGCCAAGTGTTCTGGGATCACCGCATCAAACTTGGGCTTGGCCACGATCCCCTCTTCCAACTTGACAAACCAGGGCATGGGAGCAGCTACGCAGTGACCGGGCTGGTGCCCCGGGAGGACTGTGATCAAAAAGCGCAAACCTCCCGGAATCAACCACCCTTATGAAAGACAGCGTCAGACCAGAAATGGGTCAGGGAGGCTTAGCAGTAGAGCATAATTACAGAATCTGATCTAAGGCAGAGGCGTGCCAAGCCAGTCAAAAGCTGAAAGCAAGCTAGACATTGGAGCCGGAAGCCCCCGAAGAATCTCTGTCACGCTGTCTTACGCGGCCTTTAAGGCCCTCGGTGAGCGCAGCCTTAAAGAGGGCCGCTCGGTAAGCAACCTCGCAGCCTTCTTAATTGAAAACGGATTGTCCGGCAAAACGACTGGCCAGTAACGCTTAGGCCCCAAGCCCCATCAGTTGGAAGTCATACCGCTAAGGAAATCCAGGATCCCTAAGGCTCCTGATCGGCCCGGAAGGACAGCTCCGCCCCTTGGGCAACCAAAGAAGAAGCGATTTCCGTGATCGAAAGCCCCGTTTTCAAGCTGATCTGCTGGAGCCGATACAGCACCTCCTCAGACACCTCAAGATCGATGCGCTTGGGAAACTTTTCGGGATCCAGTTTCCAATCCACCACGAGGCGAGAATCAGCTCAGACTTAGTGCTGCATGATGCATCACCACTGGCGTCCTTGGCAAGTGTCCTCGCAAAAGCCAAGCGAGGTGAAACCAAGACAGACGGCACCGAAAGCCAGGGGAGTGGGCCAGAATGCGGCGGAGTGCTGCAACGGACACAAGGAGCACTACATGAAGCGAACAGGGTCGGCTAGTAAAAATAAAACAACAAAAAGGTGGAGCCAAAAACTACAGATACAAACCCGTTGGTCGGACACAAACCAAAGGATTCAGCTCCTGAAGCAATCAGCGGAATTCATTGACAACAACCATGCGAAAGGCATCACAGCAGCAGACATTCACCAGCACCTTGGCCTGCACGCCAGAAAGGTGAACGAGATCTTTCTTCGATTTTATGGGGTCAGCGCCAGCACTTACCTCAGGGAGTACAAATGCAAAGTGCTGTTTGCCCAAATCCGCTTAGCACCCAAAAGCCTGCAGGACGATCACTACCCATCAGCTGGCATGACAGGAAACCCAGGCGAGAAACGCGCCTTCAAAACCCTGTACGGCGTCTCGGTAGACGAGCATTGGAGCCGATCAACCGCTGAAGCAGCAAGGGATCAAGCAGGCGAAGGAGCCAATTCCACCCTGCCAAGTGCGCGGCTAGAGGCAGAAGAAACGATCCAAAAGCTCATGGCAACAATCACGAAGCCAAAAGCCAACCAAGAAAACCCCCGCGGGGCCTAACGGCGACGGGCTTGCACTGCCTGGGGCCGGGGCAACAAGTGGGGGCAGATCTCAATCAGCGACCAGGACGCAAAAAGAACGGTGCCCCAGACGCGGCAAAAGGGACTTCCCGCCTCACAACCGGAAGAATGCCTGCAGCTCGCGCATTTGGCGTACAGGGAGGACATCAAACCTGAAGCATTCTTAAGGATTGTAACAGAATCATGCGTCTTGCCAGCCGGGGTGGGCGGCCAAGCTCAGCAAATCACCCATCCTCAGCGAACGACCAAGGCAATCGCTCGAGTAAGCATCAGGCCCATCACATCCCACATCATGATTCCATGGATAAAAATTAGGGTCCGCGAAAGTCGAGTGCGTCCAGCAAAACCAGCCAGAGTATTCGACAACAGCGAAACAAATGATGCCAAAAAGTAGTCGTATGCTATTGGCAGCGACTCACCCAGATAGAGGAATAGGAACATAGGCTGCTCCCGAGACCTCAGGGAATAAAGGTCAAAACGCCAATAGATCCACCCCCACATCAATAAAAGAGAGGGCAAAAACAAGAAAAGCTGGGCCAGCAGTAATTGAGCATCGGTGGTCCGGGCAAATAGCAAAATGTTTAGCAGGATGAAAAGCAAAAAAACGCGAATAAAATAAAAGAACGCAAAAGTATCAATCAATCTCCTCCTCATTCGAGACTGGACTGGCATCGCACAACACACGCAGGCCAGCACAATGGACATAGGGACTAAAACAGGAGTTACAACGTGAAAATAGGCATCAAACAACGGGAGGATTTCACCAACCAGGCCATCGCGATAGCCACTCACAGGGACTGACTTGACCACCGCCAAAGACTCAAGCAACAGCAAGCCCACAGCAAGAAGGATGAAGACCTCCCAATTGCGCCTTAGAAAAGCCATCGGCTCAAAAGAATAGGATTACCGTAATTCAGATAATAAGAAATCAACGTCCAAACGGGTTCTAGGAATGGCAGGCAGTCAAATCCCAAGCAGACAACGAGGTGAAACCTAGAAAAAACTCAGCAGATGCAGATAGTAACGAATCAACCAAAAGAAAACCCATGGCTAACAGCATCTACAAAGTACCTTCAAGGCTTCTTTTTGGCCTGGGAATCTACAACTTAATTAGGGGGCTTGAGCACACGTTCCTGTTGAAGTGGTCGGGCATCAACATTGCAGGCTTCAACCCCGACAGCACTCCAACAGACCAGTTCTTCATGCTGGGCACATTTGGAATATCAAACTTTTTAACTGGATTTATTTACTTACTGATTAGCAGGCGTTCGCCCGAACTATCCCCCTACGTGCTCGGCCTCATCCCCACCTCCTACCTACTGGGTTTGATTGGCATATGGAGCAGTGGGATTCGCGGCAAGACTGCCTATGGGGGACAATACCTTTTACATGTCTATTTTGGCATCTGCATCGCAACCCTCATTTACTTTGAATTAAACAAACGCAAATAGGGGCGCAAAGCTGCACCACATCCCAAACGCTTTAAAAAGCCTTGTAAACGGAGATGGTGAGCCACCAAAACAGAAAGGCTGTCTGTCGCGGTCGGTCGTTATCAGCCCCTCCACCCCTCAACGCCCCCTAGCCTGACAATCCAGGACTACAGCGCCCACCGACAGCTCCCTCTTGCAGCGCCCAAAGAACCTGAAGGTGGTCCAGTGCTCCTTGCAGACAAGTGCAGCGCCAATGGGGGTCTTTAGGAAGTCTTCCCCCCCAAAGTGCTACAAGCGCCAACAAACGGCAGAGTCAACCGGTCATGGTTGGACTAAGCAGTAGACGACCTAATGGACCATGACCAGACCCAAGGGACGCCCCTGACCTCCCTGATGCATTGGGATCAGGACGGAGAGCTGCGCTCAGAGGAGCTTGAACGCCTGCTCGCGCGCCTCCAAACGCAGGAGGTCTATTCACAGAAGCAAGCAGCAACCGTTCAGAGCAGGCGCTGATCACGCACCGTGATGCCCCAGACCCCGCTTGGCTACCCACGCCTGCTGGGCGAAGGCAGCAAAGACACTTCAAGATCACTTGCCTAGGCTGAATATCTATGGTGGCGTCTGATGGGACTGGAACTCCTTCTGGCCCTAGGGATACCAATTCTTCTGCTGGTTTGCGGGACGCTGTATTTCGCAGCACGGGGCCAGTTCCCTCCAATGCTGAAGCGCCTCACAGGACGGGATGCCATCCTGTGGAACACCCTATTTGGGCTGACGATTGCCCTAGGCGCCGTTCGTTATCTAACCCGTAAATAGTTGACGTGATGGACAACCCCTTCTGGATGCTGGTGCCCTGGGCGGTCTTTGCGCTTGCTGCTGGGTTGAAGTTCTGGCGCATCACGACTCTGTTCCGCAGGAACCTGCTTGGGATGCCATCACGAACAGAACGCTTCAGACAGGCCCTTGAGCGGATCTGGGCGACGGATCAGCAGGATGCCCAGAAGGTGTGACCTTGAAAAGGCCAGGCCGCTCGCGTTCCGTTACAGAACTTCATAGGATGGATCTAGGTCATCGGGCGGTCCTGGACGGGTCCGCTTTTTTATTGCCTTTCGAGGGGCCTGCGGCGGGGGAGGACTCTTGCCATCGAGTTTCAGGATTCGATGACAAAGTCCAGTATGATGTAACAACTTGTAAAAGCGCTGTGCTCACGGGTTTTCTGGGTGTCCTGTTCGCCATGCTCTCCTTCGTACAGGTGCCGCAGTGGGACAACGACTGGACCAAGTGCTCTGTCTCCGTTCCCGACACCGCTTGCCACTGGTATGTGGTCAACCCCGACAACACCTTTGGCAAAGGGTTCAGCTGGATTACTGCTCCTGAATTTGATGTCGCCGCCTTAAGGGACATTGGCCTTCAGCACGAGGTGACCGTGGCCCAGGGTTATCAGACCACCGTGGAACTGATGAACTCCACCTCAAGCATCAAATATGGGGACGACTACTGAGGAGCAGATCACCAATCAAAGGTATCCCTAAGCGCGTTACAACCACTCACCCCAACAGCAATGGCAAACGACCATCCGGAGGCTCCCAAGCCGCTCGGTTGCCACCTCAGCGAGGAGACGATTGAAAACAACAAGAAACTACTTTCTGTAATAGATAGCAAAAGCATCTTACTGACTTCCGAAGTCAAGGGAAGTCTATATTTTTATGTTAACAACCACGATGCCGACAATCAAAGCAAAGAAGAATTGATCGATGATCCTTCTGCGCTGGATTCCGCTAGCAACGATCTTGGCATAGAGATAAGAAATGAAAACAAACACCACCGATGGGTTGCTCAGGCACCCCAAGCCTTGAAAATACTGGAATTTGCAACAATATACCTAAATCAAAAGAACCATCATTCATCTACTTCTTTTGGCGTCAATGTCGAACTAAAATGGCAAGACGAACGAAATCTGGAGACGATTATTCACCTCGCGCAGAGCAAAGATCAAACTGAATGGCGGGTTACGCGCTATGCCTAGTGGGAAACATTTTTTTAATAGGGGTGACAATCACACTCCCACAACTCAACCCAACAGCAACAGCTACAGTTACATTTACAGTTACAGTTACAGCAAGGGCAATATCAAGGGCACAGCAAAGGCAAACGATCACGCTGCTGCCCCTAGGGAGTTCGGCATTTGCCTCTCAGTTAAGTTGATGGAACTGCTCTCTTGGATCAACAAATTCGGCTAGCGCGCAAATCAACCCAGCACCCTTCCTCCATCGTGAAGGGCTGATCTAGACGACATACCCGCCTATACCCCAAACAAAGCCAAGAATCTGGCTGAACTAAATCCTTTGAGAACCCTTGAAAACCGAGATGGTGAAACTTGAAAATGGAGAGGGTGTGCGTCGATATAGAAGGCAAACGTCCTTTATTAGACCTATTTGGACGACTGTTGGGGATCACCAGAAATTTCCAACAACACTTCCAACAACACAACCACTAGAAAATTACTGGCATATCGAGTCTTTCCGTTCTGCCGTCCAGGGCATCGAAAACGACTTCGCGTCATTCGACTTCAGGGTGCCTCACTGCCCTCTCCCCTGCCACAGCGAACACCACTGCACTGCTGCCATCGCGCCCGTCAGTGCCCTCTGCCAGATCGAGCAGATGCCATGGGGACCAGAACGCCCCGTGAAGTGGCGACAGGTCTCACAGGAACTCAAGAGGTCACCAAGGAGAACGCCGAGCGCAAATACCCAGAGAGAGGAGCAAGAGCGGGCAAAAGCACTGGGGTTCTTAAGGAAGTCTTCCCCCACAAAGTGCTTCTACCAGCAACTAACGGGTGGTCAGTTCCCTCATGCTTGAACCAACGCAGTAGCGACTGAGTGGATCAGGACCAGAACGCACTCTCACCAACGGCTCTGTCTGGGATCGGAATGGGGAATTGTGCTCAGAGGACCTCGAACGCCTGCTGGAGCGCCTCCAGGCACAAGAGGTCAATTCCCAGAATTAAGGGGACCCCTCAGAACAGGCGCTGATCACGCCCCCTGATGCCCCAGACCCTGCATTGCCAACCACTCCTGCTGGGCGGAGTCAAATAGGCACTCCTGCAACTGCCCGATAAAGCTCCTCACACGGGTCTTGGCACTGTGTTGGTCGAAGCAAGTAGGTCAGAACAGGCAACTGCAAAGCAGAGGTCGAGAAGCAGGGCAACGTCGTCCGACGTGAAGGAGACGAGATGCTCTTGGTCCTTATGGATGACCTTCATGGGGTTATCGGACACTGGTTTTCACCGTAAATACTCTGACGCCCATCTGCGTCACGCCGCCTCAGGACACCAGCCCATAGCAACCTCCCGCCTAGGCACCCACCGAGAGCACCGCCGAGTCAGATGCTCACTCTGGGGATTCAGGTTCTGATGAGTTGAAGCAGCTGCGCCAATCGCTCGGCCAGTCAGCAATGGCAGCACTTCAAGAAGGTGCCTAATCTGCAAAAGGAGTTGCAACTGTTTAGGCAGGCGCCCGCATTCTTGCTGCCACCCAATGAAGAGTGACCCCATGGGGGAATCCCGCGCTGGCCAAACGCCGCTCTCTGCCCGTATTGGCAAAGGATCTCGACTGCATCGACCGATCCGTGAAGCATTGCCCTTTCTGTTGGTACTGGTCTTCACCCTGGCAGCCATGGGGGGGATCAACCTGGCCCTGCATGAAAGGGCTCCAACCACCCTGCAGCAGTTCAACCAAAGCTTGGTCTGGTTAATTTATCTGGCTACATGGATTCTTCTACTTTTTTGCACGGCAGCAGCAGTCGCGCAGCGTGAAATCGCCATGCGGCGAGAATGCCATGCATTAGCGATGATGCTTTCTCTGAACTTCGTTGCAGACCTAATCAATGTGAATGCTCGGTTTCTCCAAGGCCGCATAGCTGGCACCATTTTATTTATGCAGGTCGGACTCCTGTTGGCCGCCATGCTGGCACTCTTTACATTTTTGTATTGGGTCCTTGATCCCCCCAGACCCACCATGGAGCGGCAGGCATTTTGGTGGGTACCGCCGCCAGGAAACGCGATTCTCGATTCCCCTTGGCGACCAGCTTTTATCGACTATCTCTATCTATCCACGGTGGTGACATTCTCTTTCTTTCCCAACGTTGAACCCATAAAGCAACGAGCCAAAGTATTGGTCATGATCCACTTTCTGGTTGCTTTTGATGTGGATCTGATTTTGTTGGCCCGTGCCGTGGGTCTGCTACCCAGCTAGGCACAGCTCAGCTGCCTGCGCTGCTCGCACTGCAGCCTCCAATGCACCCTCGCAATAACCCGGCCAGCGAGGAGAAGCCTCGGTGCCCGTGACGTGACCCCCTTTGCTGCGCCAGTTCTTTTGAGAGCTGGTGGGTGATCAGGCCGCTTTCCATTGTTGGAGGACTTCCAGGGGCGTACGCCCCTGGAGCGCCGAATGCGGTCTGTAGACGTTGTACTCGATTCGGTGCTGGTCCGGTTTTCGATGTCGGCTGACAGTGAGAGGCGGCTGGATTCAGGGCTTAAGTCGGCTGGTTGTTGACGAAATCGCGGTTCAGCAGTTCGCAGACCTCAAGGATCTGCTCGGCACGGTCTGTGGTGAACTGCAGTTGCTGCGCCAGGACCGCCAGGAACTGTTGCTCCTGAGGAGCCACGATCCGATCGCAGTGGATCAGCTGGCAGGCCAGGGCGAAGGCCAACTCCTGCTGCTCCGGGCTGAGCAGCGGTGCCGCGCTGGCGATCAGACCCTGCCACGACTCCACTCGGAAGCGCTTAAGCAGACCCGAGATCAACAGACCGAAGGCGTAGGGCTCCATCTCCCGGTAAGCCGTACGCCCTATGAGCTGCTCCCGGATCACCTGGGCTTCGTCCTTGCTGAAGGTCTGGTCACAGCACACCGCTGCCAGGGGGATAGCGGCAAAGGCTTCAAGGGTGGTCATCGGGAGGCTCATGGCGGTGGAGGTGAACGCACCTCTTCAGGCTGCCGGCAATCTGCGAGGGACTTATTAAGACTGGTTCAAGCTCAGGGCACGCGATCGCTTCCTTTCACCGAGCGGTTCTTCATGTTGGCGCGGCCTCAATTAGCGCTCCAGGCCAGCTGCGCCCTTCATGGCCCATTCTCACCATTGCCGCCGTTCCCACCTCCAGTCGCTTTGCTCCAAGATCATGGTGGACCTAAGCGATTGCGGCTGCTTCCGTTCCCTATCTCGGCTGGGGGCGCTGGTGGAACAGATTCCTTCTTCTGCAGTCTTAACCGTTCGGACTCTGCATCGCTGGCTCAACCCAAGCCGGCATCTTGTTCCAGGGTGCACTCCACACCCTGACGCCGAAGATCGTCCAGCAGAATGTCACAGATCTCCCGGTCCACCGGAGGAGTGAGATGCTTCTCTCCATCAAGGAGGTAGACCACGTCCCCTGGTATGCAACCGATCCAACGTGCCAAACTTTGCTGCGCCTGAAAGCGACGCTCTGGCGAGAGTTCCCCCTTGAATTGGATCCGCAGCCTGAAGCGGGGGGGCACTGGATGATCCAGTTCGATGCTACGCAGGCTGGCCGCCGTCGCCAGCACCACCAACTGGTCTCCAGCGGCCAGCACCAAGTCTGGCGGCGGCAAAAGAATGGGCTCGCGGTAGCGGGGCCGGCGTAGCGAAACGCCTGTCACGCCATAGCCATTCTCTAGCCTGGAGATATTCAGACCGCACAGATTGTTCTGCTCCTGAAGGCGGTAGCGCACGATCAGTAGCCGGGTGCCCTGCAGTTGCAAAACTCCCTCCACCCTCTCCCCAAAGGCGGCCGCCACCACCGCATCGGCGACGAGGTCGACGGTGGAAATCACCGCCAGCCCTCCCAGCAGGTCCCCCAGGGGTTCGGCGGCCCCAAAGTCATGGGCAAGCACCGCGACACCAGCCTCGGGCCAGCGTTTTTGCAGCGCCATGGCGGCTTCTAGATTGGCTAGAAGATCGGTGGAGAGCAGGCCCACGGCGGCAACAGGACGACCCTCAAGCGCCTGGAGCGCCTCCTCCAGTTGTCCGAATTGAACGATTCCCTTGTCCTGGGAGCCATCGCTGCCCCCCGACTCGACCCTCACCACCAGCTGCTGGTGACGCCGCAGCCGCTGGGCGATGCGCTGGGCCAGCGCGGATCCCTCCACCAACAGCACCGGCGCCGGGCCCCGCCGGGGCAGCCGGATCCGATCCACACCGAGGCGCTCCCGCAGCAAACGTTCCAGGATCACGGCCAACAGGGCCGAGGTCAGCAGCGTGCCAACCAGGGAATAGAGGAGCGTGCCAACGATCAGCCAACCACTGACCTCCTCTATCCCGGTGATGTCAGAAAGGATGAGGTTCACCGGGTCGACGTACTCCCCTTTGAGCAAGCCGAGGGTGACAAACACCCCCTGCTTCCATCCCCCCACTTGTGAGAAGGTCCGCACGCCGATGAGCACCAATAGCATCAGCAGAGCGAAGCCCCACCGCTGGAGCCGTGTCCGCATCCGCAGCCAGGCGCGCAGCTTTTGAATTTTGCTCCGCAGCCAGGCCTGGGCGCGATGGCGGCGTTTTTGGCCAGGGGCCAGCGGGCCCTGGTTGATGAGCGGTGACCGGGCTGTCAGCCATACCGGCGGGGATCCGAAGGATGACCCGGGAAGCCGGACCTGCTTCTGTTGGCGAAGGTCCTCACCAGGACCCTCCATTACCTGAATGATCTGGCCATCCACCTCCACGCTCGCCCGCATCGAGGCAGGTCTTAGGGCGGTGCTGATCGCATCAGCACAGAGAAGGATGGGATCGACCACCGATACCCCGGGCAGGCGATGCTCCAGCAGGGCGCCGAGATCGGCGAGACGGTTGGTGGAACGCACCACGATCTCTGCGGTGGGATTAAGGAGCCGTACCTGGAGGGCGGCCTCAAAGTTGATCGTGCTGTCGGCACTCAGAAGCAGAACGGCACTGGCTCGCTCGGCACCGGCTTGGCGCAAAACGTGGGCCAGGCGCATGTCTCCATGCGTGAGCGTTGCCGCCAGACGGGACTCCAGCTCGGGATCTCTCCAGTTGGGCTGCCGCAGATCGACGCCGTGGAGGGGCAGATCAAAAGCCAGGAGGCGCTGAAGACAGGCCTGCCCCAAGGAGCCAAGACCACAGACCAGGACGGGGGGAGGGCTCAGGGGGTCGACGGGATGAGCACTCAACGTCCGGGGCCGCCAGGTTCAGTGATCATCCTCCACACCGGTGGTGATTGTGCAGTCGCTCGTGGGGTAGCTCTAATAGGAGGTGGTTCAGTTTCTGGGGTCCACGTCAGGAGGAGGTTGAGGAGGACCATTCGTTAGATGCTCCCTGGCAGGATCGATATAGAAATCGATCAAAAGGCAGCTCTTGGCACCAATCCTCCTTTTCATCACAGGAGTTCTTGCTGGCATAATCGCTGGGTTTGTGCTGAGCCGGACGGTTTTTCGCCAGCGCAGCGGAGAAGGACAGGCTGACAGCAAGCTTCTTGAGGAACGGCTCCTTAAGGCTGACCAGGGTTTAGCCCAGTTCTCCGAGGAGCTGCAGACCCAGAGACTCGAGGCCAAGACCCTGCAAGAGCAGATCGTTCAAGCCCGAGAAAGTGCTGTCGGCAACCGCACCCAGCTGGAGGCCGTTCAACGAGAGCGGGACCAGCTCAAGGGCGACTTTCAGGGCTCGCAGCAGCAATTGGAACAGATTCGTGTCGAGCGAGAGTTGCTGGCAGGACAGTTTGCCGAGACAAAAGAACAGTTGCGATCTCAGGAAAGCCAGAAGAACTTTCTCGAACAGGCCCGTGGTGACTTGTTGACCCAGTTCCGCGCGCTCAGCGGCCAGATGCTTGATACCTCCCGAGACAGTCTGTTGAAGACTGCCAAGGAGACAGTGAGCGAACCTGTCAGTAAGCAGTTTGAACAGTTAAGGGGCCAGGTTGAAGCTTTACAGAAGGACTCGGCGGAGAAGCTGACCGTCTTGGCGCAGACGACCATGGATTTGCGTCAACGCAGCGAAGATGTTCAGGCGGCAGCCCAGCAATTGACATCCGCTTTGCGCTCACCAAATGTCAAGGGACAGTGGGGAGAGGTCAACCTGCGCAGAATCCTGGAATTCGTCGGTCTGATCAGTTACTGCGATTTCGATCAGCAGGTCCATGTTGGAACGGAAGACGGAGCTTATCGACCTGATTGCGTCATTACAATCCCAGGCTCACGTCGCTTGATCGTCGATTCCAAGGCTCCGATAGAGAGCTATTTGGATGCCATCAAAGCCACTGAGGAAAGTCAGAGGGAGGCGGCCCTCAGCGAACACTTGAAGAAGGTGCGCAGCCACATCGATCTCCTGAGCAAGAAGGACTATTCAGGCAAGCTTGGTGCTCTTGGCCAAGTTGTCGATGGAGTTATCTTATTTATCCCTGTAGAGGGAGCTCTATCGATGGCATTGGAGCGCGACCCTCAACTCCTTGAGTACGCCTTTAGCAAGAACATCATCCTCACTTTCCCCACAAGCCTCCTTGCGATTCTCAAGGGCCTGGCAATGACAATTCAACAGGCCGAGATTTCTCAGAATATCGATGAAATTCAGAAGAATGCTGTTGAGTTGCACAAGCGCTTCTTGATGTTTATCGATAAGTTCAACGCCATTGGAGGGAACCTTTCTCGCTTGAATAAGAGCTTTAACGATGCTGTTGGATCGGCGCAGAGCCGCTTGCTACCCCAGGGACGTCGCTTTGCTGAGTTGGCTGGTCAGCAAGCTGACCTCAAATTCCCAGAAACGGTTGAAGAGTCTGTTCGAGAACTCAATTCTGGAGACGTTTGAATCATGGCCTTCTGGTGGGTCAACCACAAGCAGACCTACCGGCAGGAGACCGAGGGTGGCTACGTGTGGTCGCCCAAGGCCAACGCCAACGGCCGGCGAAATGCCACCTACGACAACCTGGCGCACTGCCAGCGCGGCGATGTGGTCTTCAGCTATGCCAACGGCAAGATCAGCCAGATCGGGCTTGTTGAACAACCAGCCGCCACCGCAGCGAAACCGGCTGAATTCGGTACCACTGGTGACTACTGGGGGGCAGAGGGCTGGCTGGTGCGGGTGAATTGGCAGCCCTTGCAGAACGCCCTGGTGCCGCAGACGTTCTTTGAGTTGTTGCAGCCGCTCCTGCCAGAGCGCCACAGCCCAATCAGCACCACCAATGGTCGAGGTAACCAGGGTGTGTATCTCGCTGGCCTCAGCGAAGCCCTGGGCCACTTGCTCATCAAGCTGATAGAAGAACACGCCGATTCCGCCGTGCAGGTGCACCTGTTGGTTCTGGCGGAGGACGGCGATGCCACTGCCGCTCTGCTTGATGACGTGCAGCAGTTGCAGGGCGTTGCCAACATCACCGAGCGAGAAGCGCTCACCAAGGCACGGCTTGGTCAGGGGCTGTTTCGCCAACGGGTGGCGCAGTTGGAGCCTTGCTGCCGAGTGACAGGCCTAGCGCGTCAGGAATTCTTGGTGGCAAGCCATATCAAGCCTTGGCGCGATTGCGACAACAGCGAACGGCTCTCAGGTGCCAACGGGCTTCTGCTCTCCCCCCACATCGACAAACTCTTTGATCGCCATTGGATCAGCTTTGAACAAAACGGGGAGCTGATTTGGCGTTTATCGAGGGGTGCCCTAACTGCTGAGCCAGGTCGTCTAGAGCAACGGGCTGCGTAGATCAGCTGGAACGATGCCCGGAGGGCGGCACCTGTGGGCCAATCGACGCCGGGGCAATCAACTTCCATGTCATCTACCCCTCGGCCAAGCCTCAAGTCATGTTTTCAATCTAAAATTTTGCACAACTGATGGGTTGCGTCCACTCCCCATGCTTCGTCGTTTTGCTTTTTTCAGTGCTCTTTCCAGCACAGCCATCTGCCTCGGGATGGGTGCACTCCAGCCGGCCCTGGCGCAAACGGTGCTCGATCGAATCAGCAGCACTGGTCGGCTGAATACTTTAGTAATGGATGGCGACCTGCCCTACACCACCAAGCAGGGCACTAGCTACGCCGGGCTGGGCATGGAATTCGTCCAGGAAATCCAGAAGGAACTCACGGAGTATCTGGGAAAGCCGGTGACGATGACACCGCAGCCAATCAATGCGGTTGAGGAAGGCATCGCTGCGATCGCTTCCGGCCAGGTTGACCTGGCCTGCGGTGTGGCTTTCAGCTGGGGCCGCTCGATGTTTGTTGATTACACCGTGCCCTTTGCCCTAAGCGGTACACGATTGCTCACCCCTGCTGGTAACGACGGTACGCCTGCGGCGCTCTCCGGAAAAACGATAGGCGTCGTTCAGAACACTGTTGCCGCAAAGGCAATGGAAAAATCCGTGCCTGGAGCCAAGCTTCAAAGCTTTGAGAGCCCTACAGCGGCTTTGAGCGCTCTAAAGGAGGGGAAGATCAATTTCTTAGCAGGCGATAGCCTCTGGCTGCTAGCTAATCAGGGTGCAGTGGATCCCGCAGGCAAAGTAGCGCCCACCGTTCCCTACAACCGTTCGGCCGTGGGATGCATTGTTCCGGAGAACAACTCAGCCCTTTTGAACTTGAGCAACCTGGCGATTGCTCGACTGATGCAGGCTTATATCAATGACGACCCCAAGGCGCTGACACGCATCAATCAATGGGTGGGTCCAGGCAGCAAGGTCAATTTGAGCCAGAATGTGATCAAGACCTACTTCGCGAATGTGCTACTTACCACAGCCATTCTCGCCCTCCCCTGAGTACCAGCACGACCTGTTCACCATCACTGAATCTCGACCTAACAAGAGCTTCTGATCATCATGAAAATCCGATCCCTCCTACAACTTTTCATCGTTCTTACCGCTGCAGCAGTGTTCACGGAGACGGCAAAAGCAGCGGTATTTCAGTCTCCTGATCTGAGCAATCCGCTGGAAGGACGCATTAAGGCCCTGCGCGAGGGGCAGTGGCAACCGCTGCTCAACATCGAAAAGGCGAGCAACCTCGAAGGGCAATCGATGGCACGCTACTGGGGTAACGGCGGTGGTGGTCGTGCCTGGGGGAACGGTGGTGGTGGCCGCGCCTGGGGGAACGGTGGTGGCTGGGGGAACGGTGGTGGTTACTACGGCGGAGGAATGAACGTTGGCTGGCCCAACGGTGGTTGGGGCAATGGTGGCTGGGGCAACGGTGTTCCAGGAACCTTTCTCAACTGGTGATCACCAGCGACACGCCTAGCCCCCCGACCGCAGCCCTTCCGCTCGAGCTGAACCGGTTTGGGCCCATTGGATTGGTGGTCGTCCAATCAACGTCGCTGTGCAATCTCGACTGTGATTACTGCTATCTGCCGGATCGGCAGCGGAAGCAGGTTTTCGACTTGGATCTGCTGCCGCTTCTTTTGAAGCGCATTCTTGAAAGTCCCTTTTGCGGTTCTGAGGTTTCGCTTGTTTGGCACGCGGGTGAGCCCCTAACTCTCCCCTGCAGCTACTACGACGAAGCCACTGCGATTATTCAACGAAGCCTCAGAGAGTACGGCACATCTGGGATTCAGATCGAGCAGCACGTACAAACAAACGGAACCCTGATCAACGACACCTGGTGTGATTGTTTCCGGCGCAATCAAATCGTGGTAGGCGTAAGTGTTGACGGCCCAGCTGAGATCCATGATGAACATCGCCGTTTCCGCAATGGTCGCGGTTCCCATACATTTTGTATGGACGGCATCGAGGCTCTGCGCCGCAATGCCATACCCTTCCATGTGATCTCGGTCGTCACCGCATCGGCGATGCAGCAGCCGGAAGCGATGTATCGCTTCTTCCGCGATCATGAGATTTATTCACTTGGCTTCAATGTCGAGGAACAGGAGGGAGTTCACACCAGCTCTTCAATGCAGGGACTTGAGAGGGAAGACCAATACAGGCAGTTCCTGCGCAACTTCTGGCAGCTCAGCGAGGCCGACGGCCACCCTGTGGTTCTCCGAGAATTCCAACAGGTTATCAATCTGATCCAGCGCAATCAACGCCTCAATCAGAATGAGCTGAACCGTCCATTTTCCATTCTCAGTGTGGATTGGCAAGGCAATTTCTCAACCTTCGATCCTGAGCTCCTTTCAGTGAGTAGTGAGCGCTATGGCAGTTTCAACCTGGGTAACATTCGCGACCTAAGCCTCATAGATGCTGCCCAAACAGAGAAATTCCATCGGCTCTGGGATGAAGTGCGCTCAGGCATGCAACGCTGCGAAAGCAGCTGCGACTATTTCGGACTCTGCGGAGGCGGCATGAGCAGCAATAAATTCTGGGAACACGGAACGCTCGACTGCAGTGAAACCAGTGCCTGCCGCTTCCGCACCCAAGTACCGGTAAAGATACTGCTTGAGCGATTTGAAGACGGACCACCAGTGAGCTGAGAGACAGGCCACCCTCAAGGCAAAGCGAAGGCCATCGGTTCAAATCCATTAGCGGGCTTTTTGATTTAGATCCGTTGCGCGGCAGTGTTGGCAATCGGTCTTGGGGCTTGAGGGCTGCCCATTGAACCCCGTAGGTTGACTAGTGGGTTGATTAATAACGTAGCCAGCTCACGCTGCCTCAGGACACCAACCAACCTGAACCTCCCGGCTATGCACCCACCTCACACCTCCGAGTCAAGCGCTTACCTTGTGGAATCAGTCCCCGATGAATCGCGAAGCTCAGGAGGGTAACGATTCGGACCTGCCTCGCCTGACCCCAAAGAACATCACAACGCCAGACAAAGCAAGAACAACGGTTAGGACACCAAGGATGGTGGAATAGTAAGGTTGGAGATTGAACAATCCAAAGTTACCTGTGTGCATCTTTAGCAACCAGGTGACTTCAACACCCCTGTCGGTCAAAGTGCCGTAAAGCGATCCACTCAGGGAAGTAAGAATCAAAGGGAGAGCACAAACAGGAACCAGAAGACGATGAATCCTACGGGAATCGACTTTGCTTCTCATGATTCAGAAGAGCGGTTTGCTAGTTTTTCTGGAGTGCTTCGTGCATTGCATGTTCACTGGAGCACGGCATCCAAGCATCATCAATTTTAAAGGTTCCCTTGCACTTTAATTCTGTTGCCCGCTTCTCTGCCTCTGCCTGAGTCCTATACATGCCCCGACTGTGTGCGCTGGCGGCAGAAGAATAAAAAGTCAGGCAAAAGACAAATACAATCGAACTAAGATTGCAGCACAATTTGAACATTTGCAAAAAAGAATGAGGAAGGATGGAGACGGTTAAGAGGGGACTACCAGGCAAAAAGCGAGTCATAGTTATGGTATTCAGGTTTATTCAAACCGTCAAACTGGAGCATCCTACGTATCTGAAAGATTTCCCCGCTCTGAGCAACAACGATATTTCGAGAAAGTCCCAATATTGTTGGATTGGTGCTTTTCTTGAGCGCATCATGCGCCATCATCAATGCCGCACCATGGTGATGGAGCATTCCCTCTAGAAACCAAGTAACCCGTGTCTTCTTGGTGGGTGTGC
>Ga0310323_10057_pt1 | contig 21086 bp, 22 predicted proteins | sample LakEriER3TotalD7_FD_195537 | JGI IMG/M metagenome (GOLD analysis project Ga0310323, IMG submission 195537) | Enriched freshwater cyanobacterial communities from Lake Erie, Ohio, United States - ER36.Total.D7 (v2) (version 2) | ecosystem: Environmental > Aquatic > Freshwater > Lake | place: USA...
CCCTAGGAGCAAACCCTGAGAGTTTCAAGGATGGCCTCTGAAAAGCAGGAGTTTGCCCCTCCCAGCCAGGCAGGACGAACCATCCACATCCAGGCAGCTCTTAGCAAAGGCCATCACTCCCAGATCCGATTACCCATCACAACCCCCAATCGTCCCGAACTCTGGAGGGCAGACCTGCCTGGCAATCGCCTTTTTAAAAGCAATCACAACAAAAAAATCGACCCAGACAGCAGCCCAGGTCGATCAACAAAAACGGGTTTGCAGACCAAGCGTTGACAGTTAAGTGCAGTGCCTTATGGACAGTGCTCAGGCCGCCTCGATAGCCTGGACAACGCCATCACGCACCACAATCGCCACCTGCAACTTCTCCACCAGGTTGTCGCCGACCTGGATATCGGTGAAACTTTCTAGCTGGCCCTGTTCGACAATCTGCTCCATCTCCAGTTCTCGCACCTGGCGCTGTTGCTCCAGCAGGGTGCGCTTTTGCTCCTCCAGTTCGGCCCGCTTAGCGGCCACCTGTTGCTGCACAGAGGCCACCTGCTCCTGGACCCGCGGATCGAGGGGGTTAGCGCTCTGACGGCGGATCTCATCGACCACCTGCTGGCCTTCCTGCTCGAGCTGGGCCAGCTGGCCATCGCTGGTGGCAATCGCGGCGCTTAGTTCCCGCTCGGCATCCTCCTTCCAACGGGACGTGACCACGGCCCGCACCGTGATCGAGCGCTTGATCGAAAGGGAACCGTCGGCCATGGGAAAGAAAATCCAGCATTCAAATTGTCAGCCCATCGACCAGGGGTCAACGGCCGGATCGCCGCACCGTGACCAAACCAGGTCCCTAGGGGCTCCGGGTATGCGGGCTCCGGCCCCGGGATCCGGCTCATCTCCCGTAGATCGCTTCGATTGCCGCCCGGTCGCGCTCGCCAATGCGATCGCGCCGTTGCTTGAGGGTCTGGGTTAGGAGGCCGTTGTCGATGCTGAAGGGCGCCACCAGAGCCACCCCCCCCAGCCGTTCATCGGGCCGGGCCCCGGGCCGGTCCGCCAGGCGCCGGTTGAGACGACCGGTGAGGGCCTTAAGCAAGGCCACCTCGGCGCATGCCGCCTCCCCCTCGGCCCCCGCCTGGGGCGGCGCCAAACCCAGCTCCTGGGCATAGGTCGCCAAGGATTCCAGCCGGGGCACGATTAGGGCCCCCAGGCTGCGGCGGTCCTGGCCCACCACCATCACCTGCTCGATGAGGGAACAGGCCACCAGTTGCTCTTCCAGGGGGCCGGGCTCGATGTTTTCGCCGCTGCTGAGCACGATCGTGTCCTTGGCCCGGCCGGTGAGCACCAAGGTGCCGTCGCGAAGCAGGTGCCCCAGGTCGCCCGTATCAAACCAGCCATCGGCATCAATCGCCTTGGCGGTGGCCTCGGGCTTGCGGTAGTAGCCCGCCATCACCTGGGGCCCTTTGGCCAAGACCCGCCCCCTCTGCCCCCAGCCCAGGGACGTGCCCCGCTCCGTATCCACCACCTTGATGGCGGTGCCCGGCAGGGGGCGCCCGGAGCTGCCGCGGCGGTTGGACCAGGAGCGGCGGCAGCTGAGCACCGGGCTGGTTTCGGTGAGGCCGTAGCCCACCAGCAGCTCGATACCGATCGCCTCAAAGAAGCCATCCACATGGGGGGCGAGGGCGCCGCCACCGCTGATGGCCGTGCCCAGGCAGCCTCCAGCCAGCTGCTGGCGCACCTTGGGCCAGAACAGCTGGGACGCCAGGCGATGGCCCGGCCAGCTGACTAGGGCCAGCAATCCCCCGGCCAACCGGGCCAGGGCAGGCTCGCTCACCAGGGTTTGGTCCTGGGCCTGGCGCCAGTGGCTGCGATGGAAACGGCTCAGATTTAGGGCTGCCGTCAGCAGGCGCCGCCGGGCCGGGGGCATGGCGGCAAGGGCATCCTCAAAGCCGGCCAGCAGGGCCTCCCACAGGCGGGGCACGCTGATCATGTAATTGGGGCGAACCCGCTGCAGGTCGGCCTTGAAATGCTTCAAGGTTGTGTAGCTCTGGCAGCAACCGCAGGCCAGAAGGAAATATTCGGCTGTTCGCTCGTAGGCATGCCAGATCGGCAACACGCTCAAAACCCGATCGCCCGGATTGGGCGCCACGGCGACGCCGAGGGTGTGGAGTTGGTGGAGCAAGTTGGCGTGGCTGAGGGGCACGCCCTTGGGTTCCCCCGTGGTGCCGGAGGTGTACAGCAGGGTGGCCAAACGCTCCGGGCCCCCGGGGGGCAGGGACGGCAGCGGGGAGGTTGCCCCCAGCTCCATCAGGGCATCCCAGCCCAGGCAGGGGATGGCTAGGGCCCCGGTGGCCGGGCTAGCGCCCTCCAGCAGCACCACAAACTTCAGGCCCGCCCGCGCGCTGAGCTGGGGCGAGAGCCTCTCCAGCAGGGCCGCCGATTCCACCACCAGGCCAGTGGCACCGGAGTCCCGCAGGATGTAACTGAGCTCCGCCAGGGGCGCGCCACTGCCGCGCACGGCATCGGCGGCGCCGGCGCGCATCAGGCCCTGGTCGGCCAGGAGCCAGCGGGGCCCGTTTTCGGCAAAGAGGGCCACCACATCCCCCGGCACCACGCCCAGGGCGGCAAAACCGGCGGCGGCCCGCAGGATGGCGCCATGGAGCTCCTCGAAACTGAGTTGCTCCGGCGGCCGGGCGTGGGGGGCATCGAGGGCCAGGCTCTCGCCGTGGCGCTCGGCCAAGGCGGGCCAGAGCTGCTCAAGAGCGGTGAGGTGGCTCCAATCGGCGCGCTGGGCCAGGGCCAAACGATCGGCGCGGTCGGCGCTCCAGTGGACTTCGGCCTGGCCCCTCGGATTCACCAGGGCGGTCAAGTCGGTCACGGCAAAACAGTGAGTGAGCCAGGCTTATCACCCCAAAAGCCGCTCCGGGGCATTGGGTGGACGGAGCCGCAGGCCAAAGCGGTTGGCGAAGGCAAGAAGCAACCGGGGGGCCAGCTCAGCGCTGGTGAGGCCTGGCAGCCACTGCGTCAGCCGCCCAACCGGGCGATCGGCGATGCCGCAGGGCACGATCGGCCCAAACCCACCCAAGTCACAGTCCACATTCAGGGCCAGGCCGTGCTGGCTGATCCAGCGTCGAGCCCCCACACCAATTGCCGCCAGCTTGCGGCCCTCCAGCCAGACCCCCGTAAGGCCCTCCTGGCGCTGCCCCTCCAGACCCAGCTCGGCCAGTAGGTCGATCACCACGGCTTCGAGCTGGCGCAGGTAGAGGTGCAGATCGGCCCCATGGCGCTGCAGGTTGAGCACCGGGTAGAGCACCAGCTGGCCCGGAGCGTGGTGGGTGACCTCGCCGCCCCGGTCAATGCGAAACAGGGGCGCCGGCGGCTGGCCTGGATCGAAACGCAGGAAGGCCTCGCTGGCGCCGCGGCCCAGGGTGTAACAGGGCTCGTGCTCGAGCAGCAGCACCGTATCGGGAGCGAGCGGATTGGCCAGCAGGCGGGCCTGGAGCTGCTGCTGCCAGGCCCAGGCCCTGGCGAACGGCACCGGGCCCGCCATTTGGAAACAGATTCCTTCGAGTTTGGGATTGCTCACAAACCGTTCCTAAAATTGGGCCATCCCCCACTCCCGGAGGCACAGGGATGAAGCTTCTGATTCACGGCCGCAATCTGGACGTCACCCCGGCCATACGGGAGTACACCGAAGAGAAGTTGTCCCGAGCGCTGAACAACTTCAATGGCCTGGTGAAGGAGGCGGATGTGCATCTCTCGGTGGCCCGCAATCCGCGGGTGGCCCAACAAACCGCCGAGGTCACGGTCTTTGCCAACGGCACCGTGATCCGGGCCCAGGAACGCAGCGAAAATCTTTACGCCAGCATCGATCTGGTGGCGGGCAAATTGAGCCGCCAGCTGCGCCGCCACAAGGAGCGCCATAGCGACCACCACCACAGCCCTGGCCACAACGCCAGCCAGACCGCCAACACCGCAGACGTGGTCGTGGATGCACCGGTTGAGGGGTCGTTTCTGGAGGGCAAAACGGCCGAACTGCCCAACCGGGGCGTGCGGCGCAAGTATTTCGCCATGCCGGCGATGGCCCTGGAAGACGCCATGCACCAACTCGATGTGATCGACCACGATTTCTACGTGTTCCGCGACGCCAAAAACGGCACGATCCAGGTGGTGTATCGGCGCAACCACGGCGGCTATGGGGTGATTCAACCGCGAGAATCCTGATCCACCACCGCGCCCTCCCGGGCACCCCCGCCGCTTGCGCGACCTCCCCGACCTCGCCCCCCTGATCGACCACGCCCTGCTCGATCCCCACCAGGGATCCGAGGCCGTGCTGCGCTGCTGCGATGAGGCTCGCCATTTCGGCTTCGCCGGCGTGTGCCTGGCCTCCCGCTGGCTGCCCCTAGCCCGGGAACGGCTTGGATCTGGCGGGAGTTCCCGCAGTGGCTCCGGCCAACCCACCCGCCTGATCAGCGTGGTGGGCTTTCCCTTTGGCGCCATCCCGGCGGAGATCAAACGGGCTGAAGCGGAATGGGCCGCCGCTGCTGGAGCCGACGAACTGGATGTGGTGCCCGACTTCGGCGCTTTGGCCGATGGCGATGCCAGCCGCTTTTGCGCCGACCTGGCACCGATCGTGGAGCTGGGCCTGCCCGTGAAGGTGATCCTGGAGGTGGGGAGGCTTACCCCTGCTGCCCTGGAGCTGGCCGTGGCGGCCGCAATCGATGTGGGCGTGGCCTTTCTCAAGACCGGCAGCGGCTTTGGGCCCGCTGTGACCGTGACCCAGGTGGCCGAGCTGCGCCAGCTGGCCCGGGGCCGGGCGGCTGTCAAGGCCTCCGGCGGCATCAGCAGCTTGGAGCAGGCCTTCGAGCTGGTGGAGGCGGGGGCCAGCCGGCTTGGCACTAGCCGCGGCGTCGCCCTGATCCGGGCCGGCAAGAGCTTCGGCCAGCGCCCCGAATCGACGCCCCAGCCGCGCGACGATGACCAGGATCAAAACCGTGGCGACTAGGGCCCTAGCCATCGCCACCAGGGCGACGTCCAGGACAGCCCTTGTAGCGACGACTGGGGCAGCGACCGAAACGGTGGTGGCTCAATCCAATGGGCCCCAAGCCACCCCCGCAATAGCCCGCCCCACCGCGATGACGTCCCCTAGGAGCAAGAGCGTTGGGCGCTGAATTGCGACTCGAGGGTCTGTCATTGAAATGCGGGCCCCTGGGGGAAAGCGACCGGCTGCTGACCCTGCTCAGCGCCAGCGACGGCCTCAGCCGCCTGGCCGTGCCGGGGGCCCGCAAGCCCAAAAGCCCCCTGGCTGCCGCCGTGCCCCTGGCCCTGCTGCGCCTGCAGGTGGGAGGCGGCAGCGGCCTGCGGCGCGTTCGCCAGCTGACGGTGGTGCGCAACTACGCCGCCCTGGCCGGCCGGCTCGAGACCCTGGCCGCCGCCCAGGGCCTGGCGGAACTAACCATCCAACTGGTGCCCACCGGCGAGGGTGTGCCAGGCCTGCTCGAAGACCTGCTCATGCAGCTGGGCCGCCTCGAGCTGGTGGTCCAGAACCATCAAGACAGCCTGGAGGCCCTGGCGATCGCCGTGCAGGGCTGCGTCCACCTGCTGGCCCTGGGGGGCTACGGCCTGCCCCTGGCCCACTGCGCCCGCAGCGGCGAGCCCCTAGAACCACCAGTTGGTACCTGGGACTGGCGCTGCAGCCTGCTCCCCAGTGAGGGCTTCGTGGTGGGGGCGGTCCCCGGCGCCCAATTGGTCTTGAACGCCTCGGAACTGGCCCTGCTGCAACGGCTACCGCGGCCAGCCCTGCCGCGCCGCCGCGATGGCGGCCTGATGGGGCCTGAACCGGTGTGGCTGCGGCTACTGGCCCTCATTGAGCTCTGGAGCCGGGAACACCTGGGACGCAACCTGCGCTCTTGGAGCTTGCTGCGCCAATGCTTCAACGCCGATACACCCCTTGGTGCGGACGCTGCGGCATCATCAGAGGCTCGCCTTCGCGGAACCCCTTGAGCGGCACCGTTCGTCCCTCCGGGCTCCAGGGGGTCATCGCCATTCCCCAGTTCCGCCGGCTCTGGTTTGGCCAGATCCTGAGCCAGTTGGGCGACAAGTTTTACATCGTCTTGATGGTGTTTCTGATCGCCCAGTACTGGGTCACGGACACCCCCCCCAGCGGCGGCGCCTTAGCCGAGGCCGCCGCCGCGATCAAGCTCGACATCGATAGCCGCGCCCAGCTGATCACCCTGCTGGCGACAGGGATCTACGTGGCCAACACGATCCCGGCCATGGCCCTGGGCCTGCTTGCCGGCGTTTGGGCCGACCGCTGGCCTAAACGCACGGTGATGGTGGCCTCCAACGGCCTGCGGGCCGCCATGGCCCTGCTGATTCCCTTCTGCCTGATCGATGGGCCGATGTGGCTGGGGTTGAGCTGGGGTTATTGGGCCCTGCTGGTGATCACCTTCTGTGAATCGGCCCTGGCCCAATTCTTCGCGCCCGCGGAACAGGCAGCGATCCCGCTGCTGGTGCCCAGACACCAGTTGTTGGCGGCCAACTCGCTTTATCAGGCCACCAGCATGGGGGCCACGATCGTGGGTTTTGCCCTGGGTGATCCGATGCTGCGCCTGCTGGACCGGCTGCTGGCGGGCATCGGCATCCACGACGGCGAGGTGCTGCTGCTGCCCCTTTGCTACGGCCTGGCGGCCCTGGTTTTAAGCACGATCAAAATCGAAGAGCAGCCCCGGCCGACCAGCACCACCAGCGTCTGGAGTGAGATGGGCGAGGGCCTGCAAGTGCTGCGAGACCGGCCCACGGTGCGCATGGCCATGCTCCAGCTGGTGCTGCTCTACAGCCTGCTGGCGGCCCTCTACGTGCTGGCGATCAGCCTGGCGGCGGCAATCGAGGGCCTGGGCCCGACCCAGTTCGGCATCCTGTTGGCCATGAGTGGCGTGGGCCTGGCCCTGGGGGCCGTGGCCGTGGCCCAGATCGGCTATCGCTTTAACCGGCGCGTGCTGGCCTCCACAGGCCTGGGCACGATCGCTTGGACCCTGGTGCTGCTCGGCCAACTGCGCGGCAACCTGGTGGTGACCCTGGTCCTCTGCGCCCTGCTTGGGGTGGGTTCGGCCCTGCTGGCGATTCCAGCCCAAACCACGATCCAGGAGGACACCCCCGAAAGCCAACGGGGCAAGGTGTTCGGCCTGCAGAACAACCTCATCAACGTGGCCCTGAGCCTGCCCCTAGTTCTCGCTGGCGCAGTGGTGAGCCGCTACGGCCTGCTGCCCGTGCTCTGGGCCCTGGCGGCCCTAGCGGTGGCGGCGGCCCTGCTTGAGAAGCCTTGGGAGCGCTGCTAAGGTCACTTTTGGTCTGAGCTTGCCGCCGAGTGGCCCACATTGCCTGGCTGGGCAAGAAATCTCCCTTCTGCGGCAATGTCACCTACGGGCTGAGCACGACCGAGGCCCTGCGCCAACGGGGCCATCGCATCAGTTTCATCCACTTCGACACTCCCCAGGGCCTGGCCCAACGGCGCGACGAGCTGGACATCAGTGGCCAGCGCCCCTCCGTGCCCACGCCGGTCAATGGGGCTAGACCTGCCGCCTGGAAGGCCGACGACCCGGAGGTGGCCCTGCCCTACCTGATGAAGTCCCAGGTGTACACGATCCCCTCGCCAGGGGCCCAGCGGGAACTGCGCGAATCCCTCGAGCGGCTCCAGCCCGATGTGGTGCACGCCAGTCTCACCCTTTCACCCCTGGATTTCCGCCTGCCGGACCTCTGCCAGCAACTGGGCATGCCCCTGGTGGCCACCTTCCATCCAGCTTTTGATGCCAGCCTGCGCAACCTCAGCGCTGGCACCCAGCAACTCACCTACCAGCTCTACGCCCCGTCCCTGGCCAAATTCGACCGGGTGATTGTGTTTTCGGAGCTCCAGGCCGACGTGCTGACCCGACTGGGGGTGAAGGAGTCGCGCTTGGCCGTAATCCCCAATGGCGTCGATCCCGATTGCTGGAGCCCGGCCCCCCAAGACGACCCCAGCCTGGCCCGGTTTCGCCAAACCTTTGGCGGCAAAAGGGTGTTCCTCTACATGGGCCGGGTCGCCACCGAAAAGAATGTGGAGGCCCTCCTCAAGGCCTGGCGACTGGTGCGGCCAGCCGGCTGCCAGCTGGTGATCGTCGGCGATGGGCCCTTGAGGGCGTCGTTGCAACAAACCGGTGGCGTCGAGCCGGATGTGCACTGGTGGGGCTATGAAGCCGACCTCGCCACCCGGGTGGCCCTGCTGCGGGTGGCCGAAGTGTTCCTGCTGCCGTCCTTGGTGGAGGGCCTGTCCCTGGCCCTGTTAGAGGCCATGGCCAGCGGCACCGCCTGCGTGGCCACCGATGCCGGCGCCGATGGCGAGGTGTTAGAGGGCGGCGCGGGCATCGTGATCAGCACCCAGGGGGTGACCACCCAGCTGCGCACCCTGTTGCCGGTCCTGCGCGACCAACCGGTGCTCACGGCCGAACTGGGGCGCCGGGCCAGGGCCCGGGTGCTGGAGCGCTACACCCTCAACCGCAACATCGATGCCCTCGAGCGTCTCTACGCCGAGCTAGTACCCCAGAGCTCCCTGGCGGCCTAGGCCGGGATCCGGGCCCCCAACCTCGCCCTGGTTCTGGGCCAGAAGCAACTCCTGGCAGCAGGCGGCAAAGGCCGCGGCCGGATCGCTGGCGGCACTGATCGGCCTGCCGATCACCAGCTGGCTGGCCCCGGCGGCCAACGCCTGGGCTGGGGTCCTCACCCGCTGCTGGTCGCCCCGGGCCGCACCAGCCGGCCGAATGCCCGGGGTGACTAGGGCGAAGGGGGCTGGATGGGCCGCCCGCAGGGCCGCCACCTCGAGGGGCGAGCAAACGCAACCGCCGATCCCGGCGCTCGCTGCCAACCGGGCCAGGCGCGACACGTAGGCCTCGATGGTGTCGTCTATCGCCAGTTCGCTGGCAAAGCGTTGGGGGTCCCAGCTGGTGAGCACGGTGACGGCCAGCAGGGTGGGGGCGCCCAGGCCGGCGGCCCCGGCACCCTCCAGGGCCCCGGCCTGGGCCGCAGCAAGCGCCTCGCTGCCAGCACAGCCATGGACGGTGATCAACTCGGCGCCCAGGCGAGCGGCGCTGCGGCAGGCGCCGGCCATGGTGGCGGGAATGTCGTGGAACTTGAGATCGAGGAACACCCTCAAGCCCCGCTCGCGCAGCTGGGCCACCACCTGGGGCCCAGCTGCGCTGAACAGCTCTAAGCCCACCTTCACCCAGCGCAGCCCAGGGATTGCCGCGGCCAGGGCCAGGGCCGAGGCCCCATCGGGCCGGTCCAGGGCCAGGATCAGGGCCTCGGCGGGGCAGGGGGCAGGGGCCAAACCGTCAACAGCGGGTGAGGTCATGGCTGGGCCCCTGGCAGCGGGGCCCCTGGGGCCGCCGGCGCCGCGACCACCAGCCGGCGGAAGGTCTTTTTGCCCAGCTGGAGCACCTTGCCGTCCAACTCGGCGGCAGTGGCGAACTCCCGGTTGGGATCGGCCAACTTGTCGCCATCCAGCTTGACGCCGCCGCCCTGGATCTGGCGACGCGCCTCGCTGCTGCTGGCGCAGATCCCCACGGCACTGAGCAGGTAAAAGGCCTTGGCGGGGAAATTCACATCGGCGAGGGACGCGACCGGCACCTCGGCCCCGGCGGCGCCGGCCCCCTGGGCACCGCCCACCAGGGTGGCGGCATCGGCCTGGGCGGCCCGGGCTGCGTCAGCCCCGTGGCGCTGGCGGGTGATCTCCAGGGCCATGGCCCGTTGCCGTTCCCTGGGGTTTTCGGGCAAGGAGGTCAGGTCGAGGTCGGTGAGCAGGGTGAGGTACTCCGCCACCACCCCATCGGGCAGCTTCTCGAGCTTGGAATACATCGAGAGCGGATCCTCCTGGAGGCCCACGGTGTTACCCAGGCTCTTGCTCATCTTCTGGACGCCATCAAGGCCCGGCAGGATCGGCAGCAACATCCCGAACTGGGGCCGCTGGCCGAAGTGCCGTTGCAGGTCGCGGCCCATGGCCACGTTGAACTTCTGGTCGGTGCCGCCCAGCTCCAGGTCCGCCTCGATCGCCACCGAGTCGTAGCCCTGCAACAGGGGATAGAGAAACTCGTGCAGGGAGATCGGCGTGCCCGAGCCGTAGCGGTTGGCGAAGTCTTCCTTGGCCAGCATCTGGCCCACGGTGGAGATCCCCAGTAGCTCGATCGTTTGGGGCAGATCAAGACCCGCCAACCACTCGCTGTTGCGGCGCACCTCCAGCCGGCCCGGGGTCTCGAAATCGAGCAGGGAGAGCTCCTTGGGCTGGCCCTGGCCGAGCTGGGCCAGGTAGGTGCGAGCGTTGGCCGCCACTACCTCGGCCGTGAGCTGCACCCGGGTGGCGCTCTTGCCGGTGGGATCGCCGATGCGGGCGGTGAAATCACCGATGATCAATACCGCCGTATGGCCGGCGTCCTGAAAGGCCCGCAGCTTGCGGAACAGGATCGAGTGGCCCAGGTGGATGTCGGCGCCGGTGGGATCGATGCCGAGCTTCACCCTCAGGGGGCGGCCCTGGCGCCCGGCCTCGACCAGACGGGTGGCAAGGGCCTCGCTGGAGCTGAACTCGCCTGGGCCGGCTTGGGAAAGGGGCCGGGGCGCCGGGAAGAGATCGGCCACGCCCCGCTCAAGCCAGGGGGGCAGTCCCCACGTGTCGTTCACCATCAGGGCCCGGCCAAGCGCTCAGGGCCGGATCGTAGGCAGGCGACTTTCCAGGCCCGGGAGCCAGGCTGACCTGGCCGCCACCAGATAGCCCTTCAGATCAGCTCACAAGTCCTTTCCCAGGTCTGCCTTCATGCGCTCCAGGGTGTGGTGCATTTGTTCAAACATCTGTTCTGGCGTCATGCCGAACTGGCCAAGCTGGGTGCGCAGCTGCTCCACCGTGAGCTTGGCCTGGAAGTCATCGGAGAGCTCGAAGCGCTTCATGAACACGCGGTAACGATCCATCAGCTCCTCCATCCTCACGATGAATAGCTTTTTGCCCTCGCGATCGAACTTGCCGTATTCGCCGCCCAGCTGCATCAGTTGCTGGTAGTCGCCAAACAACTGCTTGGCTTCGCCTTGCACGATCTCAGAGTCGAAGAAGGCCATGGCGCGGCGTTGCTGGATCGGGTTGGGCAATTCTCCGCCGATCGTTGGGCCCTGACGAGTGCGGATCCACGCATCCCGTAGCGCAGCATGCAGCAAGGCCGGCTTACTACCGCAACGATTGCGCCCCAGTTCCCCGTGGTCAGCCCCCCGTGGACTTCACCCGCCAGATCAGGCAGATCCAGCGCAACGGCGCCACGGCCACAACCCTGCTACGGCGCCACCGGCTGGTGGCCTGTTTTGGCAACCGGGCCTTGCTCAATTTTTTTCTCAGTGGCTTAACCAGGCCGGGCCAGGTGGCTGGGGCCGCCACCACCGAAGAGGAAGGCCTGGCCCTGATCAAGAGCCAGCGGCCCGACATCCTTGTGGTCACCGACCAGCTGGAAAAGGGATGCGGCATCCGGCTGGTGGAACGGACCAAGGCCAGCTGCCCGGAGATCCGCACCCTGCTGCTGGTGGGGCCGCTGCAACGGCCGGCCAAGCTGCGGGCTGCCGTGGCAGCGGGATGCGATGGGCTCTGCCTCGAATCCGGCATGGGGCTTGATGCCGGCACGCCGGCCCTACGGGCCATTCGTGATGGCGGCACCTATATCGATCGCCCCCTATCTGAGCTGTTACGCAGCCGGGGGGCGGGCCAGGCCAGGGGCCCCGTGCCGGACCTCAGCGCCAGGGAAATCGAGGTGATTGAGCTGGTGGTCGCTGGCCTAAAAAACAATCAGATCGCGGCGAGGCTCTTCATCAGCCCGGAAACGGTGAAAAGCCATCTCACCAACCTGCTCAACAAGCTCGGTGCCCGCGATCGCAACCATGCAGGGTTTCTTGCCGTGCGTCTTGGCCTGGTGGACTGGCCCCAGGAGGGCTAGCTTCGCACCGTTGTGCTGCGTGCCTGCCGCCATGGCCGATGGCCACTGGTTGGATCCCCTTGCCCGCAGCCTGCTGGAGGCCACGGGCCAGCTGCCGGCCAGGCCCAGGGCCGCGGCGGCATCAGCTGACCAAGCAGGCGACCGGGCGAACAGCGGCGCCCAGGGCCTGCCCCTAGGGCAAACCAGTGATGATCCTGGGGTTGACACCGAGGCGGCGGCGATCGAACGGGAGCTGCTCGCCCTGAAGCTGCGCCGCAACCCAGGCCTGCGCCTCAGCACGGCCACCGAGGTGCGCCATGCCGCAGCCCTGGGCTGGCGCCTCGATGTCAACCGGGCCACGGCCGCTGACTGGCTGCGCCTGCCCGGCATCAGCCCCCACCAGGTGGACCTGCTCCTGCGGCTCCAGGCCGGCGGGGTGCAACTCAGTGGACCTGAGGACCTCCAGCAGCTGCTGGAGTTGCCTGGGGACCAGATCGGTTGTTGGCAGCCGCTGCTGCTGTTCCGTTGGTATGGCGAGCCAGCCTCCCCCCAGGTCCGCCAACTTGACCTGAACCGGGCCAACGCCAGCCAGATCCACGCCGCCCTCTCGGGCCTCAGCCTGGAGCGCTGCCAGCGGCTGGTGCGGGAACGGCAACGGGCCCCCTTCCGCGACCTGGCCGACCTGCAACAGCGCCTGCAACTGCCGGCCGCCCTGGTGGAGGAGTTGATCGGTCGGGTGCGCTTTAGCCAGGGGCCGGCGGGGCCGGTACTGCCGCGGCCGAGCTGAACGCCATGCCAGCGCGCCCCCAGCCGCCAGCCCGTCAGGGCAACCTCTTCACCCAAGCGGACAACGCCGGCAACCAGATCGAAGCGGTCCTTGCCCTCGACGCCCCCCAGCTGCACCAGTGGCAGCAGCGGCTCAGCCAATTTCAGCAGCCCCAGTTTCAAGCGGCGGCCCTGGCCAACCCAGCCCTCAAAACCCCGTTCGTGCCAGCGGCTGAAACGGAAGCCCCAGCGGCTGAAGCCAGACCAGCGGGCGGCCAAACCAACCTGTTCAGTGCCGCCGGGCTGGCCGCCCCAGGCGGGGCAGACCTCGAGCCCCTGGCCCTCGCCGACCGCTTGGATCCCCTGGCCCTGGTCGCCCAGCCCCTGCAGTTCTGGCGCTGGCCGCAGGCGCCCCAGCAGGGTGCCGCCCTCTACTTCGTGGTGGATCGCCCCTGCCACCTGGCCAGTCCCTTGCTGCTTTACGTGGGCGAAACAGGCCAGGCCGATCGCCGCTGGAAAGGGGAGCACGACTGCAAGGACTATCTGGCGGCCTATGGCGAAGCCCTGCTGCAGGTGGGGTTGGAGTGCCAATTGAGCATCCGCTTCTGGGCCGACGTCCCAGCCCTGACCCGGCAGCGCCGGGCCCTGGAACAGGCCCTCATCCGCCTGTGGCAGCCACCCTTCAACAAGGAAACCCGCGGCCGCTGGGCCACCCCCTTCACGACCTGAATGGCTAGCGGCCTAATCGCCCTGCCTAGAGCGACTGGCAATCAAGCCACCAGCGCCCCTTCTACGATCAAGGCCCGCCGATCCGATGCCCCCATGGAGTTCCGCTGTACCTCGACCCCGGCGAGCAGCTGGAGCGGGGACACCCTGGCCGTAGGTCTGTTCAGCGGTGGCAGCGGAGCGCTCAAGGCGGTGCTTGAACAGCGCTTTGGTGCCGCCTTGTTAGAGCGGCTGGACCAACGCCAGTTCAAGGGCAAGGCCGGCGAAAGCCTGCGCTTGGAGTGGCTGGGCACAACACCGGGCGTGCTGCTGCTGGTGGGTCTGGGGGAACCCGCCCAGTTCGGCCTCGACGGCGTCCGCCAGGCAGCGGCCAGCATCGCCAAGGCGGCCCAGGTCCCCGGATGCAGCAGCCTGGGCATTGCCCTGCCGGTGGAGGGCCTGGAGCCCCAGGCGGCAGCGGCCGCCATCGCCCAAGCCGTGCGCCTCAGCCTGTTCAACGACCAGCGCTTCAAAAGCGATAGCGAGCCCAAGCCCCTACCCCTATCGGTGGAACTGCTGGGATTCCCCGCAACACCATCTGACCTACTGGATGGCATCGACGCCCTCTGCAGTGGCGTGGAACTGGCCCGCGAACTGGTGGCAGCTCCCCCCAACAAGGTGACACCCCAGGCCCTAGCCGACTGCGCCGCCGCCATCGCCCAAGAGTTTGGCCTGGAGCTGAAGCTGCTGGAGCGCAGCGACTGCGCGGCCCTGGGCATGGGCGCCTACCTGGGGGTGGCCCAGGGCTCGGACCTGCCCCCCAAGTTCATCCATCTCACCTATCGGCCGCAGGGGGCGGTGCACCGCCGGGTGGCCTTGGTGGGCAAGGGTCTCACCTTTGATTCCGGCGGCTACAACCTCAAGACCGCCGGCTCCCAAATCGAAATGATGAAGTACGACATGGGCGGCAGCGCCGCCGTGTTGGGGGCTGCCCGGGCGATCGGCCAGCTCCAGCCCGAGGGGGTCGAAGTGCACGTAATCGTGCCGGCCTGCGAAAACATGATCAGCGGCGGGGCCATTCACCCCGGCGACATCCTCACGGCCTCCAATGGCAAGACCATTGAGGTGAATAACACCGACGCCGAGGGCCGCCTAGTGCTAGCCGATGCCCTTGTCTATGCCTGTGGCCTGGAACCAGATGCGGTGGTGGATTTGGCCACCCTTACCGGGGCCTGCGTGATCGCCCTGGGCCATGAAATTGCCGGGCTCTGGTCCCCCAATGACGCCTTGGCTGGGGCCCTGGCCGCCGCGGCCAGCCAGGGGGGCGAGCAACTCTGGCGCATGCCCCTGCAGGCCTCGTACCGGGAGGGACTCAAAAGTGGCGTAGCGGATCTGAAAAACACGGGTCCCAGGCCGGGCGGTTCGATTACTGGCGCCCTGTTCCTCAAGGAGTTCGTGAACCCCGGGCTGGCCTGGGCCCACCTCGACATTGCCGGCACCGTCTGGAGCGACAAGGGACGGGGCCTGGACCCGGCCGGCGCCACTGGCTTTGGCGTCCGCACCCTGGTGAACTGGGTGCTCGCTGGCGCTCCCGCCTAAGCTGAATAGTCAACAGCGCCCCTGCAGCCCGATGGCCGTACGCAAGATCCGCTGGTTTGTTAAAGCCCAACTCGGGGTGCTGTTGCTGCCAGCAGGCCTGTGCCTATTCGGCAAGGCTGTCGAGAGGGAAACCCTCCAAGCCATCGGCCAGAACCAAGGACCCTGGGCCTGGTATGGGGCCCTCAGCCTGATTGCAATCACCGCCGGGGTGGGCCTGATGATCGAAAGCGGCCTGTTACGCGGCTATCCCAAGCAATAGGGCCACGCCCCCTTACTGCTACTGCCAAGGTGCCAGCAGCCCTAATCCCTCAGGCTGCCGTGACCATCAATGTTCTGCGCTCGGTTGGTTCTGGCTTGGCGGCCAGCAGCATCTGGGGGGATTCGAGCGCATGGATCTGCCAACGGGAGCGCTCACCGAACTGGGCCAGCAAGCGATCCAGATCGTCAGCAGCCTGCTTAGGACTCTCGTAGGGACCGATATGGCGGGTATGCAACCCGTCCCGGATCGTCAGCAGATACATACAAACGCCTCCTTCAAGCCACAATCATGCTAAGGCAATGTCCAGGCGAAACCAGGGGGGAAAACCGCTCCAACACTGAAGAGCTGGGAATCGGCGGCCATCTCTTCTTAAGCTTTTCGTTTGATTCGGTCGTAACGGTCAGCCGATCCTGGCGCGGCCCTGTCAGGGACGGCTGGAGCGGGCCCGCTTGCCCCAGAGCTGGTCGAGTCGCTGGTCGCGGCCGCAGGCCCAGCGGTAGTACGTGTAGGACACCTTGTTGGTGGCTGCATAGTTCTGGTGGTAGGCCTCAGCCGGCCAGAAGCGCGATAGGGGCTTGAGTTCCACCTTGATCTCAGCGGGGGATCGCTTAAGTTCCAGGGCCGCTTGCTGGAGGCTGGTCCGGGCCTGGCTGGCCTGGCTATCGCCGGCGGTGAAAATCACCGGCCGATAGGACGGGCCCCTGTCACAGAACTGGCCGCCGCCATCGAGGGCGTCCACATTGCGCCAGTAGGCCCGCAGCAGGGTGGCGTAGCTGACACGGCTGTCATCGAAGCGCACCCGCACCGCCTCCTGATGGCCCGTGCCCCCGGCCGACACCTGCTTGTAGCTGGGATTGGCCAACTGGCCACCGCTGTAGCCACTGACGGCCTCCAGCACCCCCTTCACCTGGGCCAGGTCATGCTCCAGGCACCAGAAACAGCCACCGGCAAATACCGCCTCCGCTTCGGCGGCCTGGGCGCCCAGGGGCGAGGCCACCAGCACCAAAACCACCAGAGTGAGCTGGACCAGAGAGCGCCCGAGCCCCTGGTGAAACCAAGTTAAACGGCTAGCCCCCAGGCGAGCAGAGCCCTGGCCCCCAGGGGACAAGCCGGGATTGGTTAGGGCCAGATCAGCTGGGGATGGGGGCACGCTCAACCGGGAGCAAGGCCATCCAGGATGGCGCAGGCGGCCCGGCCCGTGACCCCCGGTTCCCCAAGCTCCTGGCGCAACCGTTCGTAGCCAGCACGGATCCGTTGGCGGGCCAGACCGGTGCAATCAAGGAGGGGCAGGGCCTCAGCCACGATCGCGTCCACCGTGAGGTCATCCTGTAAAAGCTCGCTGAGCAGCCGCTCCCCCAGCACCAGATTGACCGGTGAGATGTGGTCAACCCGGAAATGGAGCAGGTGGCGGGCCAGCCAGGCGGTGGGCCGGCTCACCCGATAACCCACCACCTGGGGCACGCCGCGCAAGGCCAGCTCCAGGTTGACCGTGCCCGATTTGGTGAGGGCCAGATCGGCGGCAGCGCAGAGGTCGGGACGCAGACGGTCGGCATCGGCCGCCGGCACCACCTGGGCGTCCAGACCCGCCTGGGCCAGCAGGGATTCCAGCAGGGGTTCAAAGGCGGCCTGGCCGGCCGGCACCAGCACCTTCAAGCCGGGGGTGCGGCGCTGCAATTCGGCCGCCGCCGCCGCCAGGGACGGCACCAGGTAACGCAGTTCCTGACTACGGGAGGCGGGCAGCAGCAGCAAGAGTCGCTCTCCCCCAGCCAGGCCCAGCCGCTGACGCGCCCCATCCCGATCTGGCAGCTCCGTCAGGGTGTCGAGCAACGGGTGGCCCACCCAGAGCACATCGGCGCCCCGCTCGCCATAGAAGCGGGCTTCCTCCGGGAAGATCGCCAGGATCCGATCGGTGAAGCCCAGCAGACGCATGGTGCCGCCTTCCCCAAGGCGGAAGGCCCATTCCTGGGGAGCGATGTAGTAATTGATGGGCACCTGGGGGAAGCGCTTCTTAATGCGCAGGCCCAGGTTGATGTTGGCCCCCATGTAGTCGATCAGCACCACCCCATCGGGAGGCATTTCATCGAGCCAACGGTCCACCCGCCGCTGCAGGCGCAGGGTGGGCAGAACCAGGGGTAAGGCCTCCCATAGGCCAATGGCGCCCATGGGCGCCGTGTTGGCCAGCAGGCGGGCTCCGGCCCGCTCCATGCGTTCGCCGCCTAGGGCAACAATCTCGAGATCGATGCCGCGGCGCTCAGCCTCTTTCTTTAGGGCCACCACAAGCAACCCCCCCTGCAGGTCACCCGAAACCTCACCGGTGCTGATCAGCAGGCGCCTCATGGACGCTGGGCCGGCAGGGGGCCCCGGCGGCCGGGGCTGATCGAGGCCACGAGAAAGTCGCACAATTCTTTGGCGGCCGGCAGCAGCTCCTGGGCCTGAACCGCCACCAGGGCCTCGGCCAGGACCCGATCGCTGCGGTAGAGCTGGCTCCAAACCTCCTGGAGTTGTCGAGCTTCGGCTCCGCCATAGCGTTCGGCCAGGCCACTGCGCTTGATGCCAATGCGATTGAGGCCCCGCACCCGACCGGGGTGGCCTTCCACCACGGAGAAGGGCGGCACATCGCGGTCGATGCGGCTCATGCCACCCACCATGGCCATGGTGCCGATGTGGACGAACTGGTGAATGCCCAGCACTCCGCCAATCACGGCCCGATCACCAATCACCACGTGGCCGGCCACGGCCACCCCATTGGCAATCACGATCCGATCACCGAGATGGCAGTTATGGCCCAAGTGGCTGTAGGCCATCAGCAGGTTGCTACTGCCGATGCGGGTCTGCTCGCCATCCGCCGTGGCCCGATTGATCGTGACGCACTCGCGGATGCTGTTGTCGTCGCCGATCACCACTTCGGTGGGGGCCCCGTTGTACTTGAGGTCCTGGGGTTCAAGGCCAATGCAGGCCCCGGGGAAAATCCGGTTGCGGCTGCCCATGCTCACCCGGCCATCAATCACCACATGGGGACCAATGCGGGTGCCAGAACCGATGGTCACCTCCGGGCCGATCACGGCATAGGGACCGATGTCCACCCCAGCGCCCAGTTCGGCCTTGGGATCGACCACGGCGGTTGGATGGATCCGCGTCTGGACAGGGGCACCGTCCATGGTTGAGGGGGCGGTTGAACTGGTCATGCCGTCAGTCCACCAGGGAGAACATCAGCTCCCCGGAACAGACCAGTTCACCCTCAACGGTGGCTTGGGCCCTTATTTTGCCAAACCGCTTCCGCTTAATGCTGATCAGCTCGCAACGAATCCGCAATTGATCACCAGGCACCACCGGCCGGCGGAAACGCACACCATCGATGCCGGCGAACACGAACAGGCCCTTGGGCAGATCTGGCATCTGGGTAACGATTAGGCCGCCGACCTGGGCCATGGCCTCGACGATCAGCACCCCCGGCATCAGCGGCCGCCCGGGGAAATGGCCTTGGAACTGGGGCTCATTGAAGGTGACGTTCTTGATCGCCTCGGCGCTCTTGCCCGGTTCATAGGCGATCACCCGGTCCACCAGGGCAAAGGGATAGCGGTGGGGCAGCAGCCCCAGAATCTGCTCGCAGGTGAGCACGGCTCCGGGCGGCCGAGCAACAGGGGCAGCCTGGGCCTCCGGCTCAGACGTCAGGGCCGCGGCCGGGGTCTCCTCCCCTACGGAAGTCCCGGCCCCAGCGGCAAGGGCACTGGACGTCAAGGAAGAGCAGGAACCAGGAGCTGGGACAAGGGCCTGGGCGGCGGAATCGGTCAAGGGCATCAGCTGGAAAGGGAACTGGGGCGAAGGCGGGCCAGGGCGGCCGCAAGGGCGGTGTGGAGCCCATGGGAGCCCCGGTAAGCAAAGACCTGGGCCTGGGGTAACCCCACCAGGGCCAGATCCCCTAGCAGGTCCAGGAGCTTATGGCGCACCGGTTCGTCGTGGAAGCGCAGCGGCGGGTTGAGCCAGTGGTCGCCATCGCAAACCAGGGCGTTATCGAGGCCACCGCCCTGGATTAGGCCGCTTGCGCGCAGCTGCTCGATCTGGTCGCGGAAGCCGAAGGTGCGGGCTGGGGCGATCTGCTCAACAAAGGCCTGGGGGGTGAGCTCGAGGCTGAAAAACTGTTGGCCGATCGCAGGCTGGCTAAAAGCAATGGCGGCACCGAGTCGGGGCCGATCACTGGGCAAGGCCGTGGCAAAACTGAGGCCCTGCTGCAGGGTGATCGGCCCTGCCAACACCTGCAGGGCCGGCCGGGGTCCCAGGTGCTTGAGGCCGGCGGCGGCGATCGCCTCCACCCAGGGCAGGGCCGAGCCATCCAACAGGGGAATTTCATGGCCCTCCACCAGGATCGTCACCTGGCTGAGGCCCACCCCCGCCAGGGCTGCCAGCAGGTGCTCCACCGTGGCCAGGCGGCGTTGGTCGATCTGTAGGGCAGTGCAGAGCTGGGTGTCGGCCACTTGGGCCGGATCGAGCCTGTGCAGGGAGCGATCAGAGCCATCGAGCCAGCCGATCCGAAAGCCCGGCAGCTCAGCCGGTTCGAGGCGAACCCGGGCTTGACTACCGCTATGGAGGCCAATTCCCTGCAGCTCCACGGGAGCCCCCAAGGTGTGGGCCGAGCCGTAATCCTCAGGCCAACCGTTCACTAGAACTTCCAGCCCACGCCCAGGTTGAAGCGCCAGTTGCTGGTGAAGTCTTGGCTGGCCACCTCCAAGCGCAGGGGGCCCACCGGAGTGGACAGGATGATGCCGGTGCCCACCGAGAATCCCGAGCCGGGCTTACCCAGAACGCCGCCAGGATTGCCCGGCACATTGCCCTGGGTGCCAAAGTCAGAACCAGCATCGGCAAACAGCTCGCCGCTAATGATGCTGAAGATGGGGAAGCGATATTCGATCGTGGCTTCGCCGTAGCTTGTACCCACGCCCATGTTGCAGTCGTAGAAACCGCGCACCGAGTTGGAGCCACCCAAACAGAAGGCCTCATAGGGGGGAATTGTGCCCACATTGGCACCGGCGGAGAGCTGGAATGCGAGGGCCTGCTTGCAATCGGCGGCTTCACCCTTTTTCGGCCGGCAGCCCTTGTAGACCCGCAGCCAGTTCACCGGGTAGTACTGGGTATAACTGGCCCTCACCCGGTTGAACGTGGGCGAATCGGGGCCTACAGAGACGAATTGCTCGGTACCGACGCTAAGGAAATTACCAGCTGTGGGGTTGCGAGGATCATTGAGCGTATTGCGGGTTGCTGCCACCCGCAGGCCAAAGAGTTGGTTGCTATTGGCGCAGTTGTAGGCAATGCAAATCACATTGCTGGTGGTGGTGCTGCCGCCGTTGAAGTTGGTGGTGGCCACGCCGTAGGGCATGGTCTGGCCGCTGAAGTTCATCGGCGTGGCTTCCTGAATACTCAGGCCCACCACCAGGCTCCAGGGGGCCTTCTTGAAGGGATTGCCACCATTGAGGGGCCGCACCAACTGAAGGTTGGCGCCAACCCGCTGGACGGCAATCAGGTTGCCATCTAGGGCAAACCAGTTAGTGCCTGGATTAGCGGCCCTGGCCGCCTCAACTGAGTTGTAAGTTGTTGTGCCAGGATTAGTAGACGAATAAATATTGTAGGCCGCTGCAGTGGAGGGTGCGCTATAAAAGCCGCTGGAAACATTCGAAACCGTATTAAAGCTACCGTTGCTCTGGCTCTGGAAGATTTGGGGAACTTCGCGGCTCAGGAAGATGCGAGCCCTAAAGGCAGTGCGATATTTATCGCCCTTAATCCAGGGATCGGTGAAGGAGATATCGGCCAGGCCACCG
>Ga0310323_10059_pt1 | contig 20563 bp, 16 predicted proteins | sample LakEriER3TotalD7_FD_195537 | JGI IMG/M metagenome (GOLD analysis project Ga0310323, IMG submission 195537) | Enriched freshwater cyanobacterial communities from Lake Erie, Ohio, United States - ER36.Total.D7 (v2) (version 2) | ecosystem: Environmental > Aquatic > Freshwater > Lake | place: USA...
AAGAGGCCGCTACACGTGGCAAACTTCTTGGGTACGGTGTCAGTTCTTATGTGGCGGTAACTGGGGTAGGGCCATCGCCTTATATGCACAATGTCATTGGTCTCAATGGAGGGACCTATGGAACTGCTCACCTGCGCATTCATCAAAGCGGTGATGCCCAATTACATATCGGAAGCCAACCCCATGGCCAAGGACATGTGACTGTGTTTTCTCAAATCGTTTCCGAAGAATTAGGAATTAATACGGATAAGGTTGAAATTATCCATTCTGACACGAAAGGAAATTTACCGATAGGTGGCAGCTATGGTTCACGTTCATATCAAATTGAGGGTGGCGCAATAGTTGTTGCCTGTCAAAAAATAAAAGCAAAGGCTATTAAAATGGCATCATATTTATTGGCAGGTAAAGAAGATGATATTGTCCATGAAAGTGGGAACTACTCACTTGCTTCAGACCCGAGCAAATCTGTAACACTTCAAGAGATCTCAAACGCACTGCATAATGCATGGGATCTTCCCAGTGGTATGGAGCCTGGGCTAGAAACTATAGCCTATTGGGATCCAAAGGATTTTGCCTTCCCCTTCGGAAGCCACGTAGCATTCGTTGAAGTAGATAAGCAAACTGGGATTATCAATCTTATAGATTACATAGCTGTAGATGATTTTGGGAAAGTCTGCAACCCTGGAATTGTAGATGGCCAAACCCATGGTAATATCTATGCAGGGGTAGGACAAGCCCTCATGGAAAATATTACGTTCAATGAAAATGGTGAAATAGAAAACTCCAGCTCACTTGCTTACGGATCACCTAGGCCCTCAAACCTACCAATGTTTACAATAGCAAGAACAGAAACTATTACACCCAACAGCCCACATGGAGGGAAAGGGGCCGGTGATGTTGCTATTAACGGCGTACCACCAGCCATTGTGAGTGCGGTCTGCAATGCTATTGGAGTTAGCCACATTGACATGCCACTAACCCCTGAAAAGGTATGGAAAGCAATGCAAGCAAAGCCCTAGACCTAGTCTCCATAGCCAAAACATTTCTCAACTCCTATCAAATCTGGCACCCATGATTTCCACACAATTCGATTACGCATCACCAACCTCGATAAAAGAGCTTCATCAATTGCTTAGCAATGATGTGGAAAAGGCTATATTGTCTGGAGGCTATAGCCTCGTTGCATTGCTAAAAGCCGAAAAGCTATCACCACAGCTCTTGATTTCCACTAGTAATATAGACAGCTTCAACGGGATTAAAACAAGTCTTGACGGTACGTTGTCTATCGGCTCGGCGACAAGTCTTTCCGAAATCGCTGAGCATGATCTAATTCGAGAGCGCTATCCTGCAATTATTGAAGCAGTATCATTAATTGGGGATCGGCAGTTTTGCAATCAAACAGCAATCGGAGATGAATATTCTTATCAGAGCTTTTCAATGGGCCTTGCAGCAGTCTTGCTAGCATATGGAGCCAGTTTCAACTATAGCAATCAGACGGCCCAAAAGAGACTCAAGGAGCCACTTATGCCTCAACAAGAGTTTATTCTCGAAACGATTGAACTACCTTCTGCTTTAGGCCTAAGTTCATTTCAAGAAGTAAAAGATCCAGCCAGCTATTTACCTATATGCGGAATCTCGTCCTCTTTAGAAGTCGTAAATAATATAGTAACAGCGGCAAGATTTGCTGTTTGTGGTCAAGGACTTACTGTACAACGGTTAACCATAAGTGAAAATGCTGTCATTGGCAATCTAGTCTCTCAAGAACTCCCCGAATCAGTATTGAATGAGTACTTCAACACGATTAATCATAACTCTAAGGCAAGCAACGAATACTTAGCCCACCTTTCTACTGTGCTAATCAACAAGAGCATTGGCGAAAGCATTAAGGGTTAAACCATCGATCAAACTGATTAAAACCGCGATCAACAACTATGCAAGCTGCAACAAATATTACATCCATGCGAGATGGCAATCAGATCCCGTCAATCGGATTCGGCGTATTTCTAATTCCGAATTCTGATGTTGTGGCTGCCGTGACTACAGCCTTGGATTGTGGATATAGACATTTAGATACTGCGTCCATTTACAAGAACGAAGTGGGAGTGGGTGAAGCAGTGCGGGCAAGTAATATTCCCCGTACTGATATATTTATTACGACAAAAATCTGGAATGACGACCAAGGAGCCGGTAAAACTAAAGCTGCTTGCCTCGCAAGCCTAGAAAAACTTGGATTGGATTATGTTGATCTTGTCCTAATCCATTGGCCAGTTCCAGGTAGGGGTTTGTATGTCGATACATGGCGTGATTTAATTGATTTGCGCGACAATGGTCAAATCAAATCTATCGGTGTCTCAAATTTCAACCCTGATCATTTAGAAACGATCATTCAAGCAACAGGTGTGGTCCCAGTTGTTAATCAAATTGAATGCCATCCTTGGTTACAACAAACTAGCTTGCGGAAGTTCCATGCTAGCCTTGGTATTATCACGCAAAGTTGGAGCCCATTAGGCCGTGGCAAACTATTGAATGAACCTATAATAAAAGCCATCGCAACTAAGCATGATAGTACGGAAGCGCAAATAATCATAGCTTGGCACCTCATAATCGGTAACGTAGTTATTCCCAAGTCAATAACACCTAGCCGTATCATAGAAAACTATCAAACCTCTAAAATAAATTTAGATTCAGACGACGTAGCGCAGATACTAAAGCTTGATGCGGGGATAAGGGTTGGTCCGGATCCGCTTCAATTCAAATAAAAGTAAAGTCTCTGACAACCATGGCAGGACAATACGTTGCCTTGCAATAAAGGCTTAGTTCATTAATTTAGCACAGGTTGCCGATAACCTCCCTAACCCAAGCCTAATTACATACAAATTAGACTTTACCAGGACACCCTGACTTATTAGAACAACCTTAGAAAAATTAAAATAAGTATTTGATTAAGGCTTAGCTCGCAATAGAATGGCTGGAGTTTGTCGAATTATTATTAACGCTATCCTCTAAGCTATTAAAGAGGCTGCGCTTCGGAGGCACCAAATTCGAGAATTAATTTGTTTATAAATTTCAAAATGAGCATCTTCAGAATTTCAACCACCGATGGCTTGCTAGCAAGTCTTTCTTTTACATCTTGATTGAAAGATACGCCGCGAACAGGTCAGGACTTTATAATAAGAGTATTGCAATACAGGCAATTAAATGGTCATTCATAGTATTTATCCGAAGCATGATCAATAAGCTGAAAGAAGGGTATGGAACGGACTAGTCCCTATTAAAGGACACAACCGATGATGGCACCGCTATGCTAAGCAACGATCCAGAAAACTGATGATTTGGATGTGGTTTCCTCAATCGAGGAAGAATAATAACAATCTAGATCCCTTTCATTTGATGGTAGAGCACTATGGACTTTCGTAAGCACGTAAACAAGAGCAGAAATACCATCTAATTTGCTGCAGAGTCGGCTTTGGACACTAGCAGAGTGCTGAAGCGTTGTAAGCAAGCATTGCCAGGAGATCCGATCATGACCCGAAGAATACCATTCAGCAACTATGGAGCTCTTTAGCAGCAGATATGCACCCCAAAATCGGGTAAGAGCTCAAAATATGCTACAATTGCAAAACTTTACAATCTCATCATGACTGTTAAGTACATTTGTCACGTAAAATTCCCTGCTGATGTTGCAAACCTATGGGAAGGCTGGGTTAATTTTCACAAAGCTGGAGCCCCTCTGGCAGCAGGGGTTATTCGTCGTGAAATTTTCCATGGATTGATGGACCGCCAAGGATTTGTTTTTATCGAAGCTGAATCCTATGCAGCCGTAACACAGGATCTCGGTGGCTTTGTTTTGGGTGGACTTGACTTTGATCTCATTCCTGTTTTCGACAATCAGGAAGCAACAGATGCCATTCTTGGACTAATGCCCCAACTGAATAAGTCATAAAGAAAGCATACGGGAGTGCATTGGATAGATTTAGATCAACTAAATTATCCCAAAAATTAGTTGATCTAAGGTTGCCATATTACCAAGCCACCCCTGCTCAACTTGAATCCTTAGGAGAAAAATTATGTCATCGCTATTTAATCAATTCGCTTTTATCAAGCTGGAAAACGGCAAGTCGAGCCTCTTTCTAGACTTGATGAAAAGTCCGGATGGTAATGAAGTTACAAGGTCCTTCCCCGGGAACATCTTATTTGAGGTTACACAAGATGACCAAGATGAAAATTCGATCATTATTAATGAAAGATGGGATAGTAAGGTATCATGGGAGAACTACATGAAATTCCGCGCTAATTCTTCATTCGTAAATAAATTAAGCTCCTTCCTTGCAGCACCGCCTGAGTTCAAAATAGTCTCAGCTATTGACTAACTGCTTAGGGAGATTCTAAGTGCAAGAGTGAATTCATTAGGCAAATCCACTTTTTTCATCTCTTTGCACTTTTATTGCTGGCTGTTTACAGTCATAGCTCGAATTCTTCATAGGCTAATTTCGCCTTTTTGTCTAGCTACTAAACTCTGATGAACCCAAAGTACTATCATTAGGCAGATAAATGCCTGGTAGTACTTTTTTTGAGCTCAACAACGTAATAATTGGGAGCCGATCTGGGTTGGATACACTTTGGTTTGAGATAATTTGAAATAGCTAAGCCTGTTCCGTTGTAATGCTGCGGTCACATCTATCTGACTTTTCTGACCACGAGGAGCTCCATAACTTTTAATCTGAGCATGAGATATTCACGATAGACTTCGCATAATCATTCACCAAGCCAATACACACCTCTGACCACTCAGGTCATTCAGAAAGCACGGTCAACCCTGCTTCAATTAATGAGGCCACTAAGTCTTCTCACACGATTTCAGTGCTCCTATCCCTTGATACACATTCAACATCGGCAAATGCATGCGATCCATTCGCGGCTTACCCTATGCACTTTGGCAGGAAGAAACTTTTTAGCTTAATAAGTTTATCGCTACATCATCCAATCCAGGTGAGTGCTTTAGTGCCGAAGCCAGAGATCGCTATTAATACATTCTTGCAGACAATTCAGTGCTAATGGGTCAGGGCACGCCTACAAAACACCCAATTCAACACAAGGATTAGCGAAGATGATGATAAGCTGACAAGCGGTAAAGTCCATACTTGATAACAAGTTTGCAATGAATGACTTTCTGTAGATCATTTGATGCCTGCCGGCGATTCTTCCCTTGCCTAGCGGGAATAGTCCCGATAGCTATACACCAAAATGGACAGTGACAAGACAAACCCTGATAATGGCTAGCAGCGTAGAGCGTCTTCGCCTTAGCAGGTCGCCCTTCCAGGCAAGAAAAATGCCGTCTTGGTCACATCTTGATGAATCACAAGCAAGCAATGGAGGGCAGCCTGCGCAGGGCCAGCGGAATGGATCCAGCTAGCGAAAGCCTACTTTTTTAGGAGAACGCACCATGATCTCCATTGCAGAGCTGCAGAAGCCCATACGCTGGTCAACGATCGTAATCCGACCAAGACAGGCAAAAGATGGAATCTGCTGAGCGGGATTAACTACTTAGTTGACTTCTAAGACGTAAGTCTTATGCTGCTCATTATATACAGTCAGTCATATAAGACGTGTGCGAATCGGGAGAATAGACTCAACTTGATGGGGAAACCATCTTGAAATAATCCAAGTCACTGAATTTCATGCGCCTGGGCTGCTATTTTAGACGAAATCAAGCTTTAGTTTGAATTCCAATGGCAAAAAACTTGGCTATCGCCGATAGGCTAGGCTGTGCGGTGCTGACGCGCTAAATAAAGAACAAAAGATGGTTGCTTTGGCATCCGTGGCATTAGAATGGCAATGCCAAAACGGCAAGCCAGGAAGCTCCTTTCATAGCCAAGCAACCTCCCAGACAACAGACTTATTCATTTCACCATACAAATGATTCATCAACATATTTTTGCATCACCTCGACCTGGAATGTCAGAACAGGAATTTCAAGACTACTGGCGTTATGTACATGCGGTCCAATATGCAATACCAATTCCCCAGGTAAGGAAATACAAGATTGACTGCGCGATAGAGGTCAGAAATACATACAATCCCTTGGCCTATTCTGGCCTGGCCGAGATATGGTTGAAGAATGATGAAGAGCAAGCGGAGTCATTGCAAACACCGGAATATCTGGAGGGAGCAAAAAAAGATGAACGGAAATGGGCCGCAGCCTGGCAAACTCTGGTTCTTGATACATATTCAACCCTACTTCATGAACATACAGCACAAAATAGAGAGCAGCAAGAATACAAGCTTCTCGTTTTACTGAAGAGGAGAGAGGGGCAAAGCCTTGATCAATTTCGTCAGCACCTTTTAACCAATAATGCACGGCTCGCAAAGAATGTACCCGGGCTTATTCGTAACTTATGTTGCTTCACAAGGGATCGTTACTATACCGACGGCGCCGAGCCCTTTTTCGACTATGTTGGCCATTTTTCAGCAACATCCTTCCTTGGACTTAAAGAGATGATCGGAAGCAAGGAGTGGCAGGGAGCCATGCATGCCGATTTTCTGGCGATAGCTGATCCGTGGATTCACGCATGCATGACCGTCCGCTCGGAATGGATCATTGGACCTGAGCCTAGGGGCTAAAGGATCAGTCCAACCCACCACTAGTAACTCCTCCAAACTCAAAATCAATTATGAACCCCGAAAAGCTTGTCCTATCCCTATTCGACGATCTATACAACTTAAGATTTGAAAGTTTTCTCGATCGGCTTGCTGAAAGTATTCATCTCAGCATGCCCCAAAACGCCCACAATGCAGTTATCCCATTTACAGGCGAATGGTACGGCCGTGAGGCTGTTACCAAATTCCTGGAAATACGAGCTGCCACGACAGAAAGCAAGAACCAATTGCGTTCTATTTCAGTATCAGGGCAAACTGCTTTTGTGATTATTCATGCTGAAGGCATCTGTAAGCCTTCTGGCCAAGCTTTCGAAATTGAAGATCTGCATCAAATCAGCTTTGATGACAACGAAAAAGTAATTTCATGGAAGTTGTTTGCTGATTTAGGACCTCTGAGTGCCGCCTTTTCTGCTATCCTACCCTCGCAATTAATTAAGGCGGTTGAAGCCAACGATGGGGCTGAGGTTCGCCGACTGATTGATCTGGGTGGTAATGTCAATACTCGATCAAAAAATACAGGCTTAACCTTATTAATGATGGCGGCCTGCCAAGGTAATCACCACATTGTAGATCTACTGTTAAAAGCTGGCGCCGACCTCTATACGACTGATCCCTACACTGGTGCAACAGCACTCCATAAAGCCTGTCAAGGTGGTAGTGCGAATGTGGGCCGCCTATTAGTTGAAGCCGGCGCATTTATCGATGCAGTGACCCCGACGATGGGGCACACCCCGATTATGGATGCTCTCTGGTATAAATCTGCTTCAATGATTGAAGAGTTATTAAAGCATGGCCCAAATATTGAAACCATAACCCATTACGGCTTTTCACTTTGGGATCACTTAAATTACGAAGCTTCAGTTCAAGGAACGGCAGCCGGGAAGGACCTCTTTGCATCCATTGAATCACTCATATTTGCCTATCGTGACAACTGTAAGAAAACAATTGAAAGCCAAAAACTCCTTGATGCCAGCATCAAGGGAGACACTGAGTCAGCACGTCAATCTATCCAATCAGATGCAAGTAATCTAGAGCAAAGACACCCGCATGTTAATAGTTTTAGCGACGGTCACACTCCCCTATTGATTGCCTGCAGGGATAATCATCCAGCTATTGTTGATTTACTGCTAGAAGCAGGGGCAGAAGTAAATTCTTTTGACTGGATTTTCAAGGGGTACACTATTCACAAGGCAACCTATAATGGTCGCGCCGATATTCTCCAAAAACTCTTAAAATCAGAAAAAATGACTGTCGACGTTATCAATGCGCAAGGACGCATTAATGGCTACAGCCCTTTGCATGATGCTCTTTGGCATGGCTTTGAAGAGTGCGCAAGGCTTCTGCTAGAGGATTCACGCTGCAAACTAGGTCTCGTAGGCCACGATGGAAAGGATGAATTAACCATCAGTAAAGAGGTTTTTGGCGAGGAGCACGAGTTAACGCTACTCATTGGCACACTGTTGAATCAACAAGAACGATTGCACTGACTATTAAGTAATTGTCGAGAGGGGTTGTTTGGAAATACCAACGGTGCCATTTTTGCCCTTTTAAATAGCCAAGGGCCCCTTGGAATTATTGTTACTGATCAATGCCCCATCGAATACGTACATAAGCTCACCATATTTAATTTTATTTCTACTTACTTTTGGCGAGAAAACTAGTCTTGAATTCCCAAAAATTCACAACATGATTATTTTAAGAATGATCAGACAATCTCAGTTGTCCTTCCTACCGTAATGATTTCACAATATGCAGAGCTGTCTGCGATGTTGTGGTGAACTTGAGCAGTCAATTCAGATGGTAGCGAAGCTAATTAAAAGCAGAAATATTTACTTAGACCAAGTGGCTTATATCAAGAATTCCAGGCTCCTTTCAAAAGCAGACTCGAAGCAATAATGCTTGCCAAAAAAAAAGAGCACATAGAATGTGCTCTTCAAATTAATTTTGAAATTCTATCGCAAAGTTGCGATTAATAGAAGGCCAGTGTTGCCATCAAGGCAGCACCAAAGGTACCCGTCTGTGCCGATGGGTTTCCTGAAGAGCCAACCTTGGTATCCGATGTTGACCAGTAAAGGTAGGGGGACAGACTAAGATACTTAGCTACTTGCCAGTTCAAGAATCCCATCAATATCCAGGGAGGAGTGGCTGTGTTGTCGATAGCCCCACCACTGGTATTTGACTTAATCATACCAATTTGGCCAAAGGAAGTGCCGATTGCGATATTATCCCTGAAGAGCTTCTCGTACTGCAATGTAATAAGCCATGTATTGCTAACAGCTGTATCACCATTTTTAACTAGATATCCATCAGCTGCGGCCGTATAGAAGCCATAATTCATACCACCACTAATTGAGAATTTTTGCGGAATAATGAAATAGTAGCCGCCAACCGAGGCCGTATTGACGTTCATTGGCGTTGACCAATTAAACGGATTAAACGAAGCATTGGATCCTTCCTGAAAGAAATATCCTCCCAGGTTGCTAGGCATTGGGTAGGCTGTGTTTGTCCAGGCAGCTTGGAATCCACCTCGCGCTCCTGAATAAGATAATTGCACAACTGCAGTTGAGCCATTATTGTTATCAACAATACCAGTTATTCCGCCAGTTTGGGGGTTGCCAGCGATAATGCCACCACCCAAAGCCCAACCATCTTTAGCATATGTGATTCCAGCACCAGGACCTAGGGTCAAAGGATAAGTACCCGGAACGGATGCGTAGTCAACAATGTCAAGAAGCAAGCTTCTCAGGCCGAGGTAGCTATTGCCCTTCTGAGAATATCCAGCTGTACTAACAGGAAGCAAATCGTAGGGATAAAGACGCGGACCGGCCATCACCTTTATATTATCATTAATGTAGAAGCTGTACCATGCCCTAAACAGTTGCAATGTATTTTGGGTCGGAAAGCAATAAAAATGCGCAGTCCCTGGTGACGGAGTACCGCAGCCTGGGGTGTCCAATTGATAGTTAGTTAAAATACCTGAGATAAAGAGTTGGTCTTTGCCAAAAAAGCTAATTGTAGCCGTTGGGACAATTGTATACTGATTGTAAAGGTTTGAATAGCGCTGATTAAGTGCATTTGCAGCGCTAGAGCCAAAGAATGTATTGATTGATGTAGTGTCTATCGCAAATAGTGCAAATTTAATCTTTGGATTAAAAACGGGATACTTTTTCTCGGTTGAGGGGCCAGTAGCTGCCGAACTGGCCAGTAAATCCGTTTTTTCAGTTGATGTAACCTTGGATTGCTCAATAACCTGGCTAACTCCTGATTCAGCAACTAGGATGTTGCCTTGCTGATCACGACCTGTTTGAATGCTAAGGGCTTTAGAGTTGAGTACAGGAAGGTTGAGTTCAGCTGAAGCTACAGAAGGCTTGGCACTTAGGAGATTGCTTGAAGACAGCGCAGCAGAAGCGGCATTCGGCAACTGTGCTGATTCACCTTCCGGTGCCACTGCCTTAGCGGGCGCAATATTTGCACCTAAAAGCAACATTGCGGCAATCGACAGGGCTTTGTTGCGTTTACGTGATTTCATACAAAAAAAATTCTCTTGTCATGTTACCACACATTTGCAGCTTGTTGGACTCGCAATTGCCAAGCTTGTGTTGGGGATCTGACATTTCACTCACGGGCCTAAGCCTACCGAGGAAAGGGTTCAAATTTAAGACTTAACATGAACGCTCCCGATTTAGAAGAACTGTCTTGACCGGTTCGAACCTACCAGAAAGCAGAACTCAACCATGCCAATAAAGAAATTGACATAGCTTTTTTGGGCCTGTGGGATCGCATTCTTTATCTACGGCTTTTATCGAGTTGAGGTAACAGCCTTGGCTATTGCATAATAATTGCCGGCAAGGCTGATTATCCACCGAGATAGGCCATTTCCGCGTGAACAGGTATTAATTGATTGGCATTTTTACCGGAGAAAACCGTCGATTCTCCTTGATTATCCTTCTTAGCGTTGGGCGCAGGGGAATACTCATGCCTTTCTTCACTGTAGCGATCATCACGCTGCAGCCAAAGCTTATGGATGGCTGATTGGATTGCCAATACGCTACTTTGCGGCTGCAGACTAGGCCTCAAATCCGTACCAGCAGAAGCAAACAAGCAGGTGTATGCCATGCCATCTGCGGTGACGCGTAAACGATTACAGTCGCCACAGAAAGGCGCGCTTATTGAAGAGATAATTCCCAGAAAACCATGACCATCTTTATACTTCCATCGGGTTGCTGTTCCATGGGGATCTCGGCTTACAGGTTCAAGGGACCAACGGGAACCGATCTGCTCAACCATCTCAGATGCACTCACGACGTCGTCTATCGTCCAGCCATTGCGATTGCCGACATCCATGAACTCAATCAAGCGTAGCTCCATGCCGTACTTTCGGGCCAGCTCCGCCAAGGCCACGAGTTGATGGGCATTACCCGAGCGGGTGATCACCGCATTGAGCTTGAGCGCCCCAACGGCCGGATTGAAGCCAGCAGCAATGGCATGGTCAATAGCAGCAAGCACTTTCGTCAAAATCATCTCTCCTGCCGCTTCTCCGCCCTGTAATCCGGCCATTGTGGCCACGCTGGCGGCAGTGGTGCCGTCGAGACTCAGGGTAATGCGATCAAGACCTGCCTGGCGGAGCCTGCGGGCCCGTTCAGCAGTCAGCAAAACACCATTGGTTGTCAAGGCCATGTCCTTGAGTTGGCCACGGGGATCATCAGAGCTTCGTTGTCGCAACGGCTGCAACGCCGTAATTAGATCCTCCAATCCTCCATGCAAAAGAGGTTCTCCGCCCGTCAGCCTGAGGGTGTGGCCCCCGAGGGACACAAAGGCTTCGACCAACTGAATCCTCTGCTCGATAGTCAGAAGACCAGCAGGCTCCTTGCTATCGGGGCAGCAATAGGGGCAAGCCAGATTACAGCGAGCTGTCAGCGAAAGACGTAACACCCCCAGGGGACGTCCTCTCCTATCACCTGGGGGTTGCACAGACATTTTACCGTTAAACATTTATGTTAGCCTAGCGAAGCGGTTCATTGAATTGCCTGCCGTGCTGCCCTTCGGGCAAGGTCCCTTCCCAGGTCAATATGATGGTCGCCGATAGAGATCGAGATCGCTACCGTCAGGTGATGCTCCAGCGCTCTAGGCATCCTTTGCATCATGGTCGCCTCCAATCCCATGACGCAAAAGGCTACGCGGTGAACCCACTCTGCGGTGATGTTGTAGAAGTAACGTTGGAATTGTCGAAAGATGGCCTATCGATTGCAAAAGTTTGCCACATGAGTGATGGTTGTGCCGTCTGCATCGCTTCTACGGATTTGATGGTCGATGCGGTTACTGGCCAGACCATCAACCAGGTCCATGGAACAGCCCATACCTTCAAGGCAATGCTGAATGGCAAGAGCCAATTAGAAGGCAACCATCCACTTGCGGCGCTCACCCCCTTAGCCCATTTACCCGGTCGTGCCCGTTGCGCCAGTTTGGGCTGGGATGCCCTTGAACAAGCAACTAAGACTTTAAAAAATTATACTTAGACGAAATCCCGGGGTTGATCAAGATCATCTCCTGTAGCGACATCGCCTACTTCGACTAACTTAAGAGCTTGCGGATGTTCTTTCAAATAGGATCCTGCGCCACGGTCGCCTTGAAGTGACGTCTGCAGACCAGGCCAATGGTCTTGGCCGATGAGAACTGGATGGCCCCGGTGGCCGGCGTAGCAAGCCGCGACCAGGGACTCGGGCCTGGAACGGACTCTCAGGATCGCCTCTGCGGTCAAACCTGGTAGGTCCACCAGGGTGATCACGGCCCTTAGGGGAGCGGCTTGGGCATCCATGCTGGTCCCAGCCATGGCAGCAAGGCCACAGCGCAACGATGAGGCCATCCCACTGGACCAGTGGGGATTCACGATCGATCGACAACGGTCCAAGGGCCCTACCCACGCCCCCAGCACCACGACTACTTCCTCACAACCAGCCTGATGGAGCAAGCGAATCGAACGGTCCACCAACCTCTCCCCTTGCCAGAGCACGGCGGCTTTTGGTTCTCCGTAGCGACGGCCTGCTCCGGCAGCCAAGACCAGTCCCATGTCCCGCCAGCCCGACGCCCTCATGGGTGGATGGTGCCCATGGTCTTTAACAAGGGAAGTCCTGTCCGCGACTCCCTTACCATCACCACTTCAGCCAAGATCGAAAGGGCTGTTTCCTGCGGTGAACGGCCCCCTAAATCCAAGCCAATGGGCGAACGCAAGCGCGCGATTTCAGTGGGAGACAAACCTGCTTGGGCAAGCCTTTCGAGGCGATCACCATGGGTTTTTCGTGATCCCATAGCACCCACATAGGCAGCTTCACTACGCAAGGCGATCTTGAGGACAGGAATATCAAATTTTGGGTCATGGGTCAGCACACAGATAACTGTCTCAGCGGAAATCGTTTGCTCCGCCAACCAGCGATGGGGCCATTCACAGACCACCTTATCCGCCATGGGAAAACGCTTTTCAGTTGCAAAGACCGCCCTGGCATCGCAGACAACAACGCGAAAGCCAAGGGCTTTGGCCAAGGTGGCCAATGCTGCACTGGTATCAATGGCCCCGAAGATCCACAATGGCGGGCGAGGGTGATACTCCCGGATGACGACGGCCCTCCCCTCAGAGAATTTCTCTAGGCACGCATGGCTCGGCCAATCGCGCCCTGCGCCTGTCTTGATGCCCTTGTGCCAGCGACTCGCCATGCTTGCATCGAGCTCCTGGCTACCGAGGCTTCCCACGCTGCGTCCATCACTTAGCAGCAATTGCTCACCGGGCCGATCAAGCCGCGTGGCCATCAACACGGAGCGATCGGCGGCGAGGCTCTCGAACAGGAGATCCGCATGGGGCCAAAGGGTGGGATCTAGGCGTTCCACCACCAACTCAATCACGCCTCCGCAGGTCAGTCCAACGCTGAATGGATCCTCGCCATCTGCGGCCTCATAGCGCAGATACTCTGAATGTCCAGAATTGAGAACCCGTTCGGCAGCCCCGACAACCTCGGACTCCACACAACCGCCACTGACCGCCCCCACGACCGAACCATCGCCCCTCAGCAAGAGACTTGATCCGTTCGGCTTGGGTGCGGAGCCCGTAATGGCGACAACAGTGGCTATGGCTAAGGGCTCACCAGCGCGCCAGGCCTGCTCCAGCTGGCTAAGCAAGGACGAACTCGTGGAAGGTTCAACGACTGACATCGAATGCCTGGGCCTCAAAAAAGGGGCAGAACTCTTCACCAGATTGTAAGCCTATTTAAGAAAAGGAATCACCCCTTCAGAACTGTCGGGAATTGACCAGCCAAAGGTCTATTATACCAAGACTCAGGTTGGATCATAACGACAAGCATGGCTCAGGACGAAACCAAAGTTGATCACCTTAACTCATATCGCACGGACCCATCTTGGGGCTTTTCAACGGCACTGCTTTCGTCAGAAGAATGATATGCCAAGAAGGGCTCTTCCTTCGCAGGCAAGCAAGCCAACAACCCAATCGCGAGATAGCAAGTCAGAACATTATTTATTCGACTGGCGGCTGGTAATTACGGTCACCATGCTCCCTTTGATAACTGGTGATGCCTTGGGGATCCATGATGCCAACCGAACCCGCCTGGATCGCGTCGGCTGATTTGGGCAGTATGCCCAAAAGCTCCTTTACCTGCCCGAGCGGCAAATCCTTCATAGAAAAATAATCAATACCATACATCACATCCCGATTGCATTTACGGCCGCGAATAATTGCATCGGCAAGGCGAACAGGCATCCCAGGCAAGTCTAAATGCCCCTTATCTGCATTCAGTACGCCACCTCCCCATTGATCCAGGCGACCTGTTTCAAATAGGGACACAATTGCAACAATGAAAGAAAACCCGCTTGGATCCGGGATTGCCGAGCCAATAAAGGAAAAAACTTCCAACTCACCTTCAATCGTTGTTGCATAATCCGCTAACACATGGAGCCAGTCATGCTGGGCAATACTTGGATTAACGCTTCCCTCTTGGCCTGTGAAAACAAATCCCCTGCCTTGATAATACTCCCAAATCGCACGACCCAAGGTACCAGCTGCACACTGCTCCAAGTTCAACCATTGGGCCAACAGGTCTAGATCCTCTTCATCACCTTCAAAGGGATCCAAAAGATGCTTGTGCACACGCATCATTTTTCCACCTTTTTCAAGGTTCTTAGGATCGCCCAGATATCCCTTACGATGAAGATCATTGGCTACAATCGCATAGGCGCCCCGGCTCATATCTCGCCCAACACTCAAAAACTCATCGTGGATTGCAAGCGATTCCGCAATCTCTTCTACCGCGGAAGCCACTGCTTCTGGTAGGGGGTCTAGAACCAACTCCGCCAAAAGGAAGAGCTGCAACAATCGATGCTTAATTGCAGCCGGAACATCTAGAAACTCAGGCCCTAGAGCCTCAACGCTGAATTCAGAATTCAAGCTTATTGACTCAGGACTAACACCAAGGAGAGAGGCACCAATCGCATGAATAAGCTCGATCTGGGTGCGACCCGAAGGGCGATTTTCGTTACCTGCTTGGTAACTGAGATAATAGAGAGCTTGCAGCGCATGCTCTCTTTGCGCCTGACTCAGGGCCTTGAAATCAGGATCAAGCGTAAGTGTGCCAGTATTGACTATTGACATCTGTGATACATATCAAGTTGATTTTCCTGGTCTTTCTAGCATGAAACAGATTCGCCTGAATCACTTGCCCTAAGCAGCATCGGCAAACCCGGAAGGCACCAACGGAGAGCATCGGTTAAATTTGATGACATCGCCATGGTATTTTCCCGTTAAAAGGCAAAGACGCCTTAGTCGCTGACGCCAAAAATTTCAAAAGGCATGCCCGATGCCGGTTTCGAACCAGCGACATCCTGCTTGTAAGGCAGGCGCTCTACCGCTGAGCTAATCGGGCGACCTAGCCATTGTGCCTCCTCCACCCCCCCCTCCAGCCCTATCGGCATGGCCAGCGGCTCCAGTCACGACTGCGCCACTTGGTGGCTAGGCCTGGCCTTTGGGCTGCTCTGCTGGCCGGTTTTGGGGTGGATCGGCAGCTGCACCGGGGCCCTGGCTTTTCTGATCGGCGGTTTACTGCTCTCACCGGATTTGGACACCATCTCCAGGCCAACCCGGCGTTGGGGGCCCCTGCAACTGCTGTGGTGGCCCTATCGCAGCCTGTTCAAGCACCGCTCCTTGTTCTCCCACAGCCCTGTTTTAGGGACCGGGGGGCGCCTCGCCTACCTCGCTGGCTTGGCATTGGCATTGGCATGGCTGCTGGCACCGTGGGGAGCTCCAACTCCAGGGGTCCTGTTCCAATGGGGCCAACAGCTGTGGAGCCAGCATCAGGCCCTGGTGCTCCTGACCCTGGCCGGCCTGGAAGCCAGCACCTGGTTGCATCTGATCCAGGATGGGGATCCGATCCCCAAACCTCCCCGGATTTTGCGTCTGCTGAGCCGGCGAAGCCGGCGTCAATCCAAACGGAGGCAACCAAGGCGAAACGGCCCGCATCACTAATCCATGTTCAACACCCAGCTGCGGTGTCTGCCTGGAACTGACAGGCTGGGAAGCCTCAGGCCGCCCCTGTGATGGACGCCCCTAGCCAGGCCGACCCGGCCGTTCCCACCAGCGATGGCTCCTTGCAGGAGGCCTTCACTGATTTGGTTGCCGTCGTGGCGCGGCTCCGGGATCCCGAGCAGGGCTGCCCTTGGGACCTGGAGCAGACCCATGCCTCCCTGGTGCCCTACGTGCTGGAGGAGGCCCATGAGGTGGCCGATGCGATCCGCCATGGCGACGATCGCCACCTGGCCGAAGAACTGGGTGACCTGCTTTTACAGGTGGTGCTGCACGCCCAGATCGCCAGCGAGGAAGGGCGCTTCGATCTGGCCTCGATCTGCCGGGGCCTGCGCGCCAAGTTGGTGCGGCGCCATCCGCATGTGTTTGCTGTTGCAGATGGGATGGGGAACGAGCAGGCGGCCGAGCCGAAGGCTGGTCCTATCGCAGCCAACCGGGGCCAGGCCGGAGACGCTGCCGCCGTGAAGCGAAGCTGGGAATCAATCAAGGCTGCTGAGCGCGCAGGGGCACCAGGTTCAGGCCAGGGGCTAGCCCCATCCGCCAGTCCCCTCAGCGACCGGCTAGCGAGCAAGGTTCGGGGCCAGCCCTCCCTGGCCGGAGCGATGACGATTTCGCGGAAGGCTGCCGCTGCCGGTTTCGAATGGGACGACATCGGCGGGGTCTGGGAGAAAGTGACTGAGGAGCTTGACGAGCTCAAAGAGGCCGTGGCAAGCGACAACCGGGACCATGCCCAGGAGGAATTGGGCGATGTGCTCTTCACCTTGGTGAATGTGGCCCGCTGGTGTGAACTGGATCCCGAAGCCGGCCTGGCTGGCACCAACCACCGCTTCCTTGAGCGCTTTTCAAGGGTCGAAGCGGCCCTAGGGGGAGAGCTCCAGGGCAAGGGCATCTCGGAGCTAGACGCCCTTTGGCAGCAGGCCAAGGCCCAGATCAGGGCGGAAAGGCCAAGCCAGAAGCCTCCAGCCCCCTGGGCTCTGGAAGAGACCTGAGATCACCCTGGTTAGAGCCTCCCAACTGGAGAGGGCTGCCCTGGGGTGGGATGGAACCCTTGAGCCGCTTCCAGGTCTGGGGGCTTAGTCTGGGTTTAGAAACGGGATAGGCGCAACCCCAACGGGGAGCCGCAGCTGAGGCCAGCCGCTACAACTTAGCCTTAGGACCATTAGAGGCCCTTGTCGATGGGGAGTCCGATCAGTCAGGAGACTTTTATTGCCAGGGCAAGGGCGAGATTCGGCGACAAGTATGATTACTCGACCATGCTCTACAAAAGCTTCAAGACGCCCATCAAGATCCGTTGTCGAAGCCACCCAGTGAGGTTGGTTGTGATCACGCCCGAAAAGCACCTAGAAACGACTGGGGGCTGCAAGTATTGCCTAAAGATGTACCGTAGCCAACGCACCGATCCTGACCACCCACTCTCCCTTGATGACCAGGCGCCAGGCAGTGAATAAGGGCAACAATTCTACGCAGAGCGCTCCTAAATTAACGACCCAACTCGCCCCTCACCTGGTTGCCCTAAGGGGTATTGGCAGCTCCCAACTGGACGGCCAGGCCTGAGGTAATCATCAAACTGGGGCTAGCAATAACATCTCCATCCCATAGAGCTGATTCTCCCTCGCACAGGCCTAAACCCATGCCGTCAACACTTTGCCAACCCACGACAACCTGAAGCTGGGCCTATGCCCGAAGGCCGTTCGCACCACGAACTCGTCCAATCCGCGCCGCTTTAGCTGGCAGATGTGGGCTCAAAATCACCATCGCCAGCGGCGCCTAGGCAGCAAGCTGCTTTGCAGGGGGGTGGGCCCCACCCCGCAGCAGTGACTTGGTCAAAGTCCCTGTGGAGCAGCGCCGTTCTCGGGAGATCGCGGCTGAGCCAAGCACGAAACCCAGCTGGCCTGCCGCTGATCTGACCATCGGCAGGCGCATTCAGGCGAAGGAGGGCAATCGGATCAACCAGCACAAAAGGCCGAATGCCGGGCTCAAATCGCAGGCTGCATGGCAGGACCATCGCAGCTGGCAGAGGTGGAACTGGAAACGGCGGGTGCTAGACCCCGGCCTGGCGGGGCCCTAAGACCCTGCAGATGGACATTTCTGAATTGATAACGACGAGACGCTGTGCCATAGCTCGCGGTGCGATAAGACCGCTGGAGCCCTAAGGCAGGGTGACCGGGCATCTTGGTAACTCACCTTGCCGGTAGGAAGCCAATCCTTCGGAAGCCATCGCCAACGAGTAACAATGATCGCGCCGATGGCGGTCGAACGGATGCGTAACCAGCCAGAGGAACGGGTCCAACCAACCCTTGCTCGCCTCGATCAGATGCACAGGTGCCATACAAGGTCAGACCAAGCATTCGTGGCGAGGAGCGAGCACCCCCCTTTGTTTACATCAATATGAACGAACTATAGTGCTGATACTAGCAGACATCTGGGAATCAAAAGCCCTCTCGGACAACCAAAATAGACTTTAGCAATAAAAAATGCCTGTATTTAGCCAGAGAAAACCAATAGCATGGCTTTTGTAAAGGCCGAAAGGGGCCATTTCAAAAGCCATGCTAGCACTAACCGGCCAAGGCCTAGACCCATCAAGAATCAACTAATGCAAGAAAATGAGCAAGTCCAGGACGCACAACCCGACAAGCATTACCTTAATTGGATTAATCAATCCGAAAAAGACTAAACTTGGGTTGAATGGGTTGGATCTGGCAGCGAATCGCAATAGGCAGTCAGATCCATAGCTCACCAACAATCAGCCAGCGAGTGAGGTACCCGGGTAAAAGACTGGAGGCTCGGACAGCCAGGCGAAGTCAATGCCATGGACCGCCACGAGGCCACCGTCAGCGTCACGCAACTGCATGAAAGCCTCCCACTCCTCCTTTGTGTTCCAATTTTCATAAGCCCTGAAGATATTGGGATCCTCGGAGTCAAGGCTGATGTCGAAGAAAAGATTACCCTGGGCCTGCTTACCTACCGCTACGCCCTTGGGACTTTTCATGATTTCAACAATTTTATCGCGGTACTCTGGCTTGGACTTCATCACAGCGGACATTGTGAAATTAGCCATTTTTAGGATGATTTAAAAGGTCCAGATTCAGGCTAACCGAGCGCTGGTGTTGATTTGGCCATAAGTCAACAAACTTAAGACCCTGCTGGCCGGGCTGACTTAAGGGACCCGGCATTGAAGGGTCGCTTCAGCTTGGTGCACCCACAATTCGATCCATCTCTCGTCAACCAATCCTTCGGCGATGGTCACCCTGGGGATGGCTAGGGGGATCGATGACCATGGGCCAGGCTAGGGGCCCAGACGATGGAGCTCTGCTGCCGCCCCAATGGATCAAGGGACCCGATCTAATCTACAAATGTGTCAATCGGTCAGGGTTCCGGAATCAACAAGGCGCACCGGGCCTTAAAAAAGCGAGCATAACTTCCAATTAATGTCTGCTCAAAAGGCGGCCGTAGAACAAATGTCTGAGCTCAAATGCCCGTTTAGTGGCCACGTGGGTGCCGTAACGCCTTCTGGTGGCACCACCAACCAACAGTGGTGGCCCGATCAGATCAAGGTTGGCTTGCTCCATCAGCACCACCCCGCCTCCAATCCCCTCGGGTCCGGCTTCGAGTACTCAGAAGCCTTTGCGGGACTGGACTACGACGCCCTGAAGTCCGACCTGCGGGCCCTGATGACCGATTCCCAGGAGTGGTGGCCAGCCGACTGGGGGCATTACGGGGCGCTGTTCATCCGCCTGGCCTGGCACAGCGCCGGTACCTACCGGAGCTCCGATGGTCGGGGAGGCTCCGGCCATGGCAATCAACGTTTTGCGCCTCTCAATAGCTGGCCTGACAACACCAACCTGGACAAGGCGCGACGCCTGCTCTGGCCGCTAAAGCGCCGTTATGGCAATCGGATCTCCTGGGCCGACCTGATTGTGCTGGCCGGCACGGAGGCCCTGGAGTCGATGGGTTTCGCCACCCTGGGCTTTGCCGCCGGTCGCACCGACATCTGGCAACCGGAAGAGGATGTGTTCTGGGGTCGCGAGACCAGCTGGCTTGGTGATGAACGCCACGATGCTGACGGCGGACTCGATCAACCTCTGGCAGCGGTTGAAATGGGCCTGATCTATGTCAACCCCGAGGGGCCCCATGGCCATCCCGACCCGGTGGCCTCAGGGCGAGAAGTGCGTGACACCTTCGCCCGCATGGGAATGACCATTGAGGAAACGGTGGCCCTGGTCGCAGGCGGCCACACCTTCGGCAAATGTCACGGCGCTGCGCCCGCCAGCAACCTGGGGGCGGAACCTGAGGGGGCAACGCTGGAGAGCCAAGGATTGGGCTGGGCGA
>Ga0310323_10063_pt1 | contig 19337 bp, 20 predicted proteins | sample LakEriER3TotalD7_FD_195537 | JGI IMG/M metagenome (GOLD analysis project Ga0310323, IMG submission 195537) | Enriched freshwater cyanobacterial communities from Lake Erie, Ohio, United States - ER36.Total.D7 (v2) (version 2) | ecosystem: Environmental > Aquatic > Freshwater > Lake | place: USA...
GCGTCACACCCGGCAGGCGTGGCCGTTGACAACGGGATAGCGCCGCAGCCGGCACCCTCTGTTGGATCCAATCCCGTGACAGTCAGCACGGATGAGGAGGGGCCAAGCTGCCTAGACGAGGCCTTCCTGCGCTGCCGTGACTTGGGCATGCGCCTCAGCCGCCAACGCAAGATGGTGCTCTCCCTCCTCTGGGACAGCCAGGACCACCTCAGCGCCCGCGACATCTTTGAGCAGCTCAATGCCGAAGGTCGGGCCATCGGCCACACCTCGGTGTATCAAAACCTCGAAGCCCTGCAATCGGCTGGAGTGATCGAATGCCTTGATCGGGCCAGCGGTCGTCTTTACGGCTACCGCAGCGATCCCCATAGCCATCTCACCTGCAGTGACTCAGGAGCAATCCTGGACCTGAACATCCACCTCCCCGCCGACCTGATCGCCCGCATTGAAGCGCTCACGGGCTTTGAAATTGAGTCCTACACCCTGCAACTCACCGGGCGTCGCCGCTGAAATCCAGCCCTGCCTGAGTTCCCCTTTCAACCGGCTTGACCAAGAGATCTAAAGCAGCGTCGCTAGCCACAAGGAAGCCAAAAACCTGAGCGAACGTGCTGACTACAGCTGGAATGGTGCAGCCAAGCTCGGTAGGTTGGGAGCCTGTTGGGCCGCCCCTGTGATTCAGAGCCAGGCCAAGCCGCATCCGGAGCTCCTGTTACTGGCTGAACCGCTGCTGCGGGAAGGGTTATTACGGCTGCTGGGCGAGGGATCTGCCCAGGATCAAGACGCCCCTGAAAGCAGCGGGTCCTACCGGCTGGCCTGCGGCGTTTCTGAGCTGGTGGGGCGCCCCGATCTGGTGATCTGGGCCCCGGGCCAATCCCTGCCAGCCCCAACCCTGGCCCGGGAACTGAGCCTGCTGATGGAGCGCTGGCATCCCCAGCCAGTAATGGTGCTGCTCGGCGCCGAGGGCCCCTACGGCGCCGATGTCCTGCTGGGCCTACCCGCCGCCGGCCTCCTGCAGCAACCCAACGCCGAGACCGTGCGCCAGGCCGTGGCCACCTTGCTGGCAGGCGGTCGGGTGATCGATCTGCAGCCCGACCAGGTCAAAGCCACCGATGGCCCACCCCTGGGCCTGGGGCAATGGCTCCTACAAACAGGACTGCAACAAATCCAAGTGGAGGAGGCCCGCTGCTGCCAATGGCTGGCCTTGGCCGATGCCAGCAGCCTCAGCGAATTGGTACTGAAGGGTCGCTTGCGCGAGTTGGCCGCCGCCCGGGCCCTGCTGCTCTGGCTCTGGGGTCCCCTCGGCATGGCCTGGGGCAGCGGCACTTCAAGCCCCTCTGTAGCGGGTGGGCTGGCGTTGGCGGGACCAGCGGACTGGGACAGCAGCGGCTTCAGCAATGGCACCGAAGGCCCCAGCTCGACCGCCATCACCCTGCGGGACCGCACCGCCTTGGGGGTGTGGCTCGCAATCCGCCAGCGGCTCGACCAGGCCGCTGAAGTGGGACTCCGCAACAACAGCGGTCACCTCCTTGCCTTCGAAGGGCTGGCCCCCAAGCATCGCCGCGACCTACTACTGGCCCTGCTCAGCCACCTGGACCTGCTACTGACCCGTCTGCGCCACGAACGACTACGGGGCGAAGAGCTTGCTGAGCGCTGGCAACAACTCCAACCGGAACTGCGGCGCCTAGCCCTCAGCGCCATGGCCGGCCCCTACGTGCAGTTGCCCCAGGAGGGCAGCCTGTTGCCCGTGGCGATCACCCTGGCCAAGGAGGGGGATTTCGAACTCGACGATCCCGAACTGCCCTCGCCCCTGCCGATGCTGCTGGCCCTGGTCCAGGCCCAGCCCCTGCTGGTCAACGGCCAGCTGCTGGCCCCCGATGAACCTCCGGCCCTGTTGCAACTGGAGGCCCTGATCAGCAACTGGCTGATCCGCACGGCCGAACTGATTAGCGCCGAATTACTGGCCAGCTGCAGCACCTGGCCCGAGTTACGCCGCTACCTGCTCAGCCACGACTTGCTCGCCACCCGCAATCTCGAGCGGCTGCGCAACCAGCTCAATGCCCAGCAACGTTGGAGTGGCTGGTTCGAGCGGCCCATCCAGCTCTATGAGAGCCGCCGGCTGCTGTATTGCCTCCAGGGGGGAGCGATCACCCCCCTGCTGCTAACGGAACCCCGGGACCAGGAATTGCGGCGGCTGGGCTGGCTGCAGCAACTGGTGACCCTGGCCCTGGAAAGCCGCGATGCGATCGCCCCCCAGCTCCATGCCCTGATCCGCCGCACGGGAAACCTGGTGGGGCTAGTCCTGACCCAGGTCATCGGCCGGGCCATCGGCCTGGTGGGCCGCGGCATCGTCCAGGGCATGGGCCGCAGCCTGGGCCGCAGCTAGGAATCCGGCCGGGGCCCTACAGGGCTGAGGGTCACAATGGCGCCATCGTCCCGGCTCCCTTGATCCGGCTCCCTGCATGCTCCGCTACCCGGCCCGCCATTTGCTCTTGGGTCTGCTGCTCTGCCTGACCTGGATCCTGCCGGGTCCGGGTGGCTCAGCCGCCTGGGCAGCCCGCGACACCAACAGCTACGACGGCAACATCTACGCCCTCTATGCCGGCAATGGGTCCCTGGTGCCCCCGCGCAACAGCCTGGCCGACTCCCTAGCCGAGCACCGGGTCACCGTGCTGGGCTTTTATCTCGATGACAGCGCCGACAGCAAACGCTTCGCGCCGGTGTTCAACGAACTTCAGCGCCTCTGGCTGCGCAGCGCCGAGCTGATCCTGGTGGAAAGCGATCTGGTCCAGAACCGGGGCGATGGCGGCCCCACCGACCCTGCCCATTATTGGAAGGGCTCCATCCCCCAGGTGGTGGTGTTCGACGCGGCCGGCCAGGTGATCTTTGATGAAAGCGGCGCGATCAACATCGACGGCATCAATGCCGCCCTCACCCTCGCCACCGGCCTCAAGCCCCAGGGAGAAGGCACCAGCAGCAACAACGAGTTCAACGAGCTCAACAGCGAGATCACCTATTCCCGATGAACGCCCCAGGAGCCAGCTGCCGATGACGCCCTCCCCCTCCTCCCCGGCCCGCCAAGGCGGTACCCCCGCCTTGGCGGCAGAACCAGCTGCAACCCGGCAGGAAAGCGACAGCCTGGGCCCGATCGCCGTGCCAGCGGAGCACTACTGGGGCGCCCAGACCCAGCGCTCCCTGCACTTTTTTCCCTTTGGCCAGCGCATGCCCCTGGCGGTGGTCCATGGCTTTGGCCAACTCAAGGCTGCCTGCGCCGAGGTCAACCTGGCCATGGGCAAGCTGGCGCCGGAGCTCGCCGCAGCCATCGTGGCCGCCGCGGAGGGTGTAGCCCAGGGCGAGCTCGATGGCGAGTTTCCCTTGCGGATCTGGCAGACCGGCTCCGGCACCCAGACCAACATGAACGTCAACGAGGTGATCGCCAACCGGGCGATCGAAGCCCTCGGCGGCGAGCTGGGTAGCAAGCAGCCCGTGCATCCCAACGACCACGTCAACCTCAGCCAATCGAGCAACGACACCTTTCCCGCCGCCCTGCACCTGGCCGTGGCCCTAGCCCTCAGTGATGAGTTGCTGCCAGCCGTGGAGGCCCTCAGGGATGCCCTCGATCGCAAGGCCCAGGGGTTTGCCGATGTGATCAAGATCGGCCGTACCCACCTGCAGGATGCGGTGCCCTTGAGCCTGGGCCAGGAGATGGGCGGCTGGGTGGCCCAACTAGACATTGCCCTAGAAGGCATCGCGGCCAGCCTGCCGCGGGTGCGGGAGCTGGCAATTGGCGGCACGGCCGTCGGCACCGGCCTGAATGCCCCCGCCGGGTTCGGCGAAGCGGTGGCAGCCCGGCTGAGTGAGCGCCTGGGCCAGCCGTTTGTGAGCGCTAAAAATAAGTTTCAGGCCCTGGCTGGCCAGGAGGGCCTGGCAGCGACCCACGGCGCCCTCACGGTGCTAGCCGGCAGCCTGATGAAAATCGCCAATGACATCCGCTGGCTGGCCAGCGGACCCCGCTGCGGCCTGGGCGAATTGGTCTTGCCGGAAAATGAACCCGGCTCCAGCATCATGCCGGGCAAGGTCAATCCCACCCAGTGCGAAAGCCTCACGATGGTGTGTGTGCAGGTGATGGGCAATAACACCGCCGTGCAAATGGCCTCCAGCCAGGGCAATTTTGAACTCAATGTGTTCAAACCTCTGATCGCCGCCAACCTGCTGGAAAGCATCGGCTTGCTGGCCGGAGGCTGCCACAGCTTTCGCCAGCACTGCATCGAAGGCATGGAGGCGGACCGCAACCGCATCGGCCAGCTTTTGGACCAAAGTTTGATGCTGGTGACAGCCCTGACCCCGGCGATCGGCTACGACCGGGCCTCGGCGATCGCCAAACACGCCCACCAGCACCAGCTCAGCCTTAAAGAAGCCGCCCTGATCCTGGGCACTATCAGCGCTGAAGACTTCGATCAACTGGTTCAGCCCCACCAGATGGTCGGACCCCGGCAGGACTGAGCCCAAGCGGCCGCCTGGGCCGGGGACGCCTACGCTCCCGCAGTCATCGAGCCCTGGATGTGCCCGCTCTCCATCCCCTGATCAGCCTGGTCCTGGCCGGCGCCCTGCTCTTCGGCCTGGGCCTTGTGGTGTTGGAGTTGCGCCATCGGCTGCGACCGGCCTCGCCCCTGAAGCTGCGTAGTGGCGCCTGGCAGGTGCGCAGCGAAGCCAACAGCCTGCTAGTGGAGGGCGAAATCCAGATCTCCAACCCCCACCCCCGCATGGAGGTGATGGTGCCCGAGCTGAACGTGCGACCCACCCTGCTGGGCCAGGGACGGGTCAACGCTGTGGCCATCAAGATCCAGATCGATCCAGACCACCCCGATGAACCGGCCCGGCCCGATGGCTATTGGTTCGCTTACATCGTCAAAGGTCGCAAAACCACAACGGCCCGGATCAGCCTGCGCCTCAGCGCCCCGGCCGAAACCCCGATCGGCCCCCTGCTCGACACCCTCTGGCTCGACATCGACTGGGTCAACTACGGCCCCTTCGGCCGCCTGCAGCGCCGCGATGGCCTACTGATTCCCCTGCGCCGGCCCGTGCCCGTTGCCCCGGCAAGCGCCCTCTGGCGCCAGGGCGATGCCAGCCAGGTGTTGCCGATTCGCACCCACCTGCTGGGCGTGCTTGACGATCCGGCCGAGGTGCTGCGCCACTACGCCGGCGGTCTGCTGTTGCCCGGCGACGTGCTCACGATCGGCGAAACGCCCCTGGCGGTGATGCAGGGGAGATACCACCACCCGAGCACGGTGGAGCCCTCGGCCCTGGCCCGGCTGCTGTGTCGCGTTTTCCACCCCACCAGCAGCCTGGCAACGGCCTGCGGCCTGCAGAGCTTGATCGACCTGGTCGGCCCGGCCCGGGTCCTCGGCGCCTGGCTAGTCGGCATGGCCCTGAAGTTAGGGGGCAGCAAGGGCTGGTTTTACCGCCTCGCTGGCGACCAGGCCCGCCTGATCGATGACATCACCGGCACCACGCCCCCCTACGACCAGACAATCGTGCTGGGGCCCGAGCGCCCCGCCGAGCTCTGCCGCGACCTGGCCGCCCAGCTGGGGGTGGCCGTAGCCGTGGTTGATGTCAATGACCTGGGCCGGGTGAAGGTGCTGGCCTCCAGCCCTGGCTGCGATGAAGCGCTGCTGCAGCGGGCCCTGCGGCCCAACCCGGCCGGCAATGCCAACGAACGCACTCCCTTAGTGCTGGTGCGCCCTTAGGACTAGGGCGTCGATTGAAGCAGTCTGTCGATAGCATTCCCACAGGCCTGTTGATCTGGGCGATGTCCCTGCCGAACGAGCCGAGCCAAGGTCCTCCCTCTGGTGGGGTCCGCCGCGACCTCAGTGGTGCCCATGGGCCCTTGCTGTCGCCGTCGGCCCATCCCCTGGTGATTGAACCGCTACGGGGCTGGCACATGCCCCTCATGCAGGACCCCGCCTTCCTCGATTTGCAGCCGCTACTGCAACGGGCCCTATTACTCCAAGGCCCGGAGCAGCTGCTACATGCCCTGGCGGCCCGGCGGCCCCTGGCCGCCCAGGTGCTTGTTGCCTATCGGGATCCGCAGAAGCCCCTGGCCCTGGTGGTGAGCCAGCGCCTCAACCGCAGCGGCAGTTGTTTTGAACTGCTGCACCTACGCAGCGCCGAGGCCTGCCTGGCGGCCCCAGAGCTCGGTGGGGCCGCCGTGGGGTTGGCCCTGGTGCGCGAAGCGTTCCCGCGGGCCCGCAGCGCCGCCAGCTGGATCACCAGTTGCTCCAGCCTCGACCTGCAACGGCAGGGCCTGCTGCGCCAGCTGGGTTTCCAACCCCTGCGCCAGGAGGTTCTCTGGCGTTGGCAGCCTCCCCAGACCAAACCGGCACCCCAGGCCCTAGGCATCGACCTGCAGGTACGCCAGCTCAACCGCCGCACCGGGGCCCTGCTCTGGCACCTGGAGCAGGCCAGCTGTCCAGCCCAGTTGCGCCAGCTGCTGGATCGCCGCTGCGAAGACCTGCTCGACCAGAGCAAGACCCCAAGCCTGTTGCTGGTAGACACCAACCGCCAGACGGCCGTGGCTGCGGTGCGCCGGCTACGGCGCTGCAGCGCGGGGCTACCAGAGGTGGAATTAACGCTGCATCCGGGCTGGAAGCACCTGGTTGGCCCACCCCTCGAACAGCTGCTGCTGGCCGCCACGGCCGGCAGTGGCGCCTGCCTGATCCGCAGCGACCTGCTAGCTAGCGAGCTCAATGGCTGGTTGCACCAGCTCGGCCTCGAACGCCTGGGCGAGGAGGTGCTGCTCGGCCGCAGCGTCTGGCGGCGCCAGATTCCCCAGGCCACCGACGCCATGGCCCGGAGGCTTGAGGCGGTGGTGGCCCAATGGCAGCCACGGCGCCGGCCCCTGCCAACTCCCCTGGGCCGCTGACGGCGTCCCCCTCCCGCCGGCCGCCCCAGCCCCGTTCGGTGCTGGCCATCGATGTGGGTCGGCGCCGCATCGGCCTGGCCGGCTGTGATGGCCTAGGGATCTGCGTCAGTCCCCTACCGGCCCTGCGCCGCGGCCGCTTCCCGGACGACCTGGCCCAGCTGCAACGGCTGGTGAGCGAGCGGCGGGTGCGGGCCCTGGTGGTGGGCCTGCCCCTCGACGCCCAGCAGCAGCCCACCGAGCAGGCACTCCATTGCCGGCGTTATGGCGAGCGCCTGGCCCGGGCCCTGGAGCTGCCTTTGGCCTGGGTGAACGAATACGGCAGTAGTTGGGCCGCGGCCGAGTTGCACGGGCTCCAGGGCGACCGCACGGGCGCCCTGGACAGCGCCGCGGCCGCCCTGTTGTTGCAGCAATGGCTGCAGGAAGGTCCGGAAGCCACCCTGATCGGGACTGCTGGGGAAACTGCTGGGGAGGGCCCTAATGGGGCCGCCCATGGGGCCGCAAAAGCGGAGATCCTCGGGAACGATGCCGTAGCCAAGCAGAGCACTCTGAGACACTTTGAAGAGATCTGAAAAATCCCCATGAGTGCCGAAGGCTCCAATCCCTCCGCATCCGGTGATGTGCCCACGGTTCTCGTCAAAGACAGCCAGGGCTTGCAACTACTTTGTTTCCTTGAGCAGCTGATCCCCCTGGACGGCCACGATTACGCCCTGCTCACCCCCGTTGACACCCCGGTCTGCCTGGTGCGCATCGCCGCCGACGAGGACGGCGAAGACGAGGTGATCGAAGAACTTGATGGCGCCGAGGCGATCCTGTTGGTGGCCGATGTGGTTCTACAGGAACACGACCTCATCTTGGTCCGCTCAGCCGTGACCCTGACCGTGAGTGGCGAGCTCGATGAACCCGATTTCGACGAGCTAGAGGAGGAACTCGAGGGTGAGGACGACGACGAGGACGACAGCGACCTCTACGAAATGTTGATCCAGTTCCGTTCCGGCGACCAGGAATACGGTCTCTACATTCCGCTTGATCCCTTCTTTGTGGTGGCCCGTTTAGAGGACGGCGTCGGCGTGCTGGTGGAAGACGAGGAATTCGAGCGCATCCAGCCCCGGATCGAGGCCGAATTGGACGAACGGGAGGGCAACGGGTGAGCTTGCCGCACCTGCTGCAGCCGGACTGGCTTGCCAGTGGCACCTTGGCAGACTTACCTCTGGAGCCCTTCCGGCGCCAGGGGATCCGCGCCCTGGTGCTGGATGTGGACCGCACCCTGCTGCCGCGGCGCCAGGCCCAGCTACCGGCGCCGGTCGAACTCTGGCTGCAGCAGGCCAAGGCTGAATTGCATCTGCATCTTTTCAGCAACAACCCCTCTCGCGAGCGCATCGGCGCCGTGGCCCGCCAACTGGGGGTGAGCTTCACCACAGCGGCCGGCAAACCACGACGTAGCGCCCTACGGCGGGTGCTGGCCGACCTGCAGCTGCCCCATGGCCAGGTCGCCCTAGTGGGGGACCGACTGTTCACCGATGTGCTCGCCGGCAACCGCATGGGCCTGTTCACGGTGCTTGTCAAGCCCGTGGATCAGGCCGGCCAGCCCTGCCAGCGGGACCGACTCCAAGCTGCTGAGGTGCGCCTGGCCCGCTGGTTGGGCGCGGATCTGCATTAGCCAAAGAGCACCAGCCTCACAGCTTTAGCCGTCATTCACTCCATGGGACAGCGCCGGGTCATCAAGGTGGGCACCAGCCTGTTGCGGGGCCTGGAAGGCCGCAGCACCGCCGCAGTCGTTGCCGACCTGGCCGCCAGTCTGAGCGGCCTGTGGCAACGGGGCGAACCGGTGGCCCTGGTCACCAGCGGCGCCGTTGGCCTCGGCTGCCAGGCCCTCGGCCTGCTGGAGCGCCCCCGGGAGCTGGAGGCCCTCCAGGCCGCCGCCGCCGTGGGCCAGGGCCGGCTGATGGGCCTCTACGACCAAAGCTTTGCCAGCCACGGCCGCAGCGTCGCCCAGGTGCTACTCACCCGGGGCGATCTGGCCTCGCGGCGCCGTTATCAAAACGCCTGCCGCACCCTGGACCAACTCCTGACCTGGGGGGTGACGCCGGTGGTTAATGAAAACGACACCCTGGCCACCGACGAACTGCGTTTCGGCGACAACGACACCCTGTCCGCCCTGGTGGCCGTGGCGATCGGCGCCGATGAACTGGTGTTGCTCACCGATGTCGATGCCCTCTATTCAGGCGATCCCCGCAGTGATGCCGAAGCCAGGCCGATCGCCGAGGTGACCAGCCTGGTGGAGCTGGAGCAGCTCAGTAGCGCCGCCAGCGGCGGCGGCCGCTGGGGCACCGGCGGCATGACCACCAAACTGGCTGCCGCCCGCATCGCCACGGCCAGCGGCATCCGGGTGCGCCTGGCCGATGGCCGCGACCCGGCGGTGCTGGAAGCCTTACTCGCGGGCGAGCCAGTGGGCACCCTCTTTCATCCCAGTCCCCAGCCCTTGGCCGATCGCAAGGGCTGGCTGGCCCATGCCCTGCTGCCCAAGGGCAGCCTCACCATCGATGCCGGCGCCGAGCGGGCCTTACTCGAGCGGGGTGCCTCCCTGCTGGCTGTGGGCATCCGCGCCATCGAGGGCACGTTCTCCAGGCGGGATGCGGTACGCCTGCTCAGCCTCGATGGCCGTGAACTGGGACGGGGCCTAACGGCCCTCGGCAGCGAGGAACTGACCCAGGTACTCGGCCAGAGCAGCGAAGCCGTGCGGCAGCGGCTCGGAGCGGTGGGGGATGCGGTGGTGCATCGCGACCAGCTGGTCTTGACCACAAGCCTGGCGCCACCACTCCTGCAACCCGAATAAGGGTGCTAGGGACTAAAGGGTCCCCGGCCTTAACATCCGCGCCAGCCCAGTCGAGCCCGGCCATGCGCTTCAGCGACCTGCTCATCCAGCTGGGGGAGCTGCAGGAGTCCACCCCCCGGCACCTGGCGGGTGACCCCGAACTCACAAGCGCCGCAGCCCTGGACCAGGCGGCAGCGGGCCAACTGAGTTTTCTAGAACCCGGCCATGCCCTGGCTGCGGCCCTGGCCGGCTGCGGCGCCAGCGCCCTGCTGATCCCCCAGGACCCGGAGCTGCAGCAGCAGGCCACGGGCCAAGGCCTGGCCTGGGTGGCCCTCCGCAATCCGAGGCTGGCCTTTGCCGAGGCCCTCGACGCCCTCTATCCCCGCCAGCGTCCGCCCGCAGGCATCCATGCCAGCGCCGTCATCGATCCCGGGGCGACGCTCGGCCCCGGCGTCCACGTCGGCGCCCATGGGGTGGTGGCGGCGGGCAGCAGCCTTGGCGCCGGCTCGATCCTCCATCCCGGCGTGGTGGTTTACGGCGACGTCGAAGTGGGCGAGGGCTGTGAGCTCCACGCCGGTGCCGTTCTCCATCCAGGCAGCCGACTGGGCCGCGGCTGCGTCGTCCATTCCAACGCCGTGGTGGGCTCGGAGGGCTTTGGCTTTGTGCCCACGGCCAGCGGCTGGCGCAAGATGCCCCAAACCGGCCTGGTGGTGCTGGAAGAGGGGGTGGAGGTGGGCTGCGGCAGCACAATCGACCGGCCCTCGGTGGGCGAAACCCGCATCGGCGCCGGCACCAAGATCGACAACCTGGTCCACATCGGCCATGGGGTGGTGACCGGGCGGGGCTGTGCCCTGGCGGCCCAGGTGGGCATTGCCGGCGGCGCCAAGTTGGGCAACGGCGTGATCCTGGCCGGCCAGGTGGGGGTGGCCAACCGGGCCACAATCGGCGATCGGGCGATTGCTTCGTCCAAGTCGGGCATCCACGGCGATGTGGCCGCCGGCGAGGTGGTGAGTGGCTACCCCGCTATTCCCAACCGCCTCTGGTTGCGCTGCTCGGCCGTGTTCAACAAGCTGCCCGACATGGCCCGCAGCCTGCGCCAGCTCAAAAACCATGGCGAGTGAGCGCCAGGGCGGCCAGTAACCTCGCCAGCTGCCCCCTGGTTCCGGCGCCGCCGGCCCTGCTGTGATGACGAGCTACCGGATCACGCTTCTGAGCGGCGACGGCATCGGCCCGGAAATCACGGCGGTGGCCCGCCAGCTGCTCGATGCGGTCAGCGCCCGCCATGGCTTCAGCCTCAGCTACGACGAGCAGCCGATCGGTGGCGCCGCCATTGATGCCTGCGGCGACCCCCTACCCGCCAGCACCCTGGCGGCCTGCCAGGCCGCCGATGCGGTGTTGCTGGCAGCGATCGGCTCGCCCCAATACGACAGCCTGCCGCGGCAGCAGCGGCCCGAAACCGGCCTGCTCGGCCTGCGCTCCGGCATGGGCCTCTTCGCCAACCTGCGCCCGGTCAAAATCCTGCCGGCCCTGGTTGACGCCAGCAGCTTGAAGCGCGAGGTGATCGAGGGCGTGGATTTAATGGTGGTGCGCGAGCTCACCGGCGGCGTGTACTTCGGCACCCCCAAGGGGCGCATCGAAGCCGATGGCCAGGTGCGCGCCTTCAACACGATGGCCTACTTCGACTACGAGATCGACCGGATCGCCAAGGTGGGCTTCGACATTGCCCTGGCTAGGGGCGGCCGGCTCTGCTCGGTGGATAAGGCCAATGTGCTGGACGTGAGCCAGCTCTGGCGCGACCGGGTCGTGGCCATGGGCCAGAGCTATCCGGGCGTGGAGCTCAGCCACATGTACGTGGACAACGCCGCCATGCAGTTGGTGCGCTCCCCCCGGCAATTCGACGTGCTATTGACCAGCAACCTGTTCGGCGACATCCTTAGCGACGAGGCCGCCATGCTCACCGGCTCGATCGGCATGCTGCCTTCGGCCTCCTTGGGCAGCGAGGGTCCTGGCCTGTTTGAGCCGATCCATGGCTCCGCACCTGACATCGCCGGCCAGGACAAGGCCAACCCGATGGCGATGGTGCTGAGCGCCGCCATGTTGCTGCGGGTGGGCCTGAAGCAGGAGGCGGCGGCCCTAGCCCTGGAATCGGCGGTGGACACGGTGCTCGATGCCGGCTACCGCACCGGCGACCTGATGGCCCCGGGCTGCGTGCAGCTGGGCTGCCAGGCCATGGGCGAGCAACTGCTGGCGGCCTTGGCGGCCTAATTCTTGGCCGGCCCGCAGCCGATCGGGGCCTGGCCCTGCGACCTGCCAAACTCAGCACCGGTTTTCATCCCCCTGCGCCGATGTCGAAGCGTCACCCGGTTGTTTCCGTTACCGGTTCCTCTGGCGCAGGGACCAGCACCGTCAAGCGCGCCTTTGAGCAGATTTTCAAGCGCGAAGACATCACCCCCGCCGTGGTGGAAGGCGACAGCTACCACCGCTTCGAGCGGGCCGAGATGAAGGTGGCCATGGCCGAGGCCCTGGCCAAAGGCGAAAACTTCTCCCATTTTGGTCCCGAGGCCAACCTCTTCGACAAGCTGGGCGAACTGTTTGCGAGCTACGGCGCCAGCAGCAGCGGCGAAAAGCGCTACTACCTGCACTCCTTCGACGAGGCCGCCGAGCACAACGACCGCCTCGGCACCAGCCTCAACCCGGGCCAGTTCACCCCTTGGGAGCCGATTCCCGCCGGTACCGACCTGCTCTTCTACGAAGGCCTGCACGGCGGCGTTGTCGGTGAGGGCTACGACGTGGCCGGCCTGGCTGACCTGCTGGTGGGTGTGGTGCCGATCGTCAACCTGGAGTGGATCCAGAAGATCGCCCGCGACAACGCCGAGCGGGGCTATTCAGCCGAGGCCACCGTGGACACAATCCTGCGCCGCATGCCGGATTACATCAACCACATCTGCCCCCAGTTCAGCCGCACGGACATCAACTTCCAGCGGGTGCCAACCGTGGACACCTCCAACCCGTTCACGATCCGGAACATCCCCAGCCCGGATGAGAGCTTCGTGATCATCCACTTCCGTAAGGGCGCCCGCGAGAAGTGGGGGATCGACTTCCAGAACCTGCTGAGCATGATCCACGATTCCTTCATGTCTAGTCCCACCTCGATCGTGGTCAACGGCGGCAAGATGGGCTTCGCCATGGAACTGATTCTCACGCCGATCATCCATCGCATGATCGAAGAGAAAAAGAGACTGGCTTGAGCGCCTACGCTGGGCCGATCCGCCGGACCCAGTCACGGCTTCAGCTCTCCCACCAAAACGATCCGTCCCATCCTTTGTGATTGAGGCCGCGGGGGCTTTTCAGGGTTCACCCTTGAAAAGCCCTTTACGCTGGGATCGGATCAACAGTGGCGACCTGATCGGCCGCGCCCGCCGCATCTATTTCACCTACCTGGAGCAATGCCCTTGCGGTGGCGAACCGATCGGCATCGTGCTGGCTGGCCAGGGGGATTTGGGGCGGGCCGTGTTTGAGGTGCCAGTTCTCCTGCCCGACGAGCAATTTGTGCCCCATGATCTGATCCGGGGCGGCAGGGCGCGGCCGCGTAGCCCCCGCGCTCCCTTCCGCTCACCCGGGCGTGAAGCAACCTGAACGTGTCTGGCGGTGAACAGGATCAATAAGCGATCGCCAGGGGCCAGCTCCGGCAGCAGGATGCAAGGCACCGCCCCGGCCCTGGCAGGCCGGCGTTTGTTCGCATGACAGGGATGGTTTGGGGAGTTTCCGCCTTGGATCTCACGGGCCTGGATCGCCTTGGGGAGGATCTGGCCGCAGCGGCAAGCGCCCTGCCGCACCTAGCCACCATTGGGACCCCCATGCCAGATCCCACCAGCATGGGAACCTCGAGCACGGGTTTCGGCCTCCTAGCCATCGGCGTCGCCCTGCTAGGCGCCTGCGTGGCCAGCTTTCTCAATGTGGTGGCCTGGCGATTGCCGCGCCAGGAATCGGTGGTGTTGCCGCCCAGCCACTGCCCCCACTGCGGCACACGCCTGGCCTGGTTTGAAAACATTCCCGTGCTCGGCTGGCTGGCCCTGGCGGGCCGCTGCCGCCACTGCGGCGCCCTGATTAGCCCCCGCTACCCGGCCGTGGAGCTGCTGGGCGCCGGCCTCTGGGTGGCGATCTTCCTGGCCACCCCGCCCCTGGCTGGGGGAACCGCCTGGTTGGCGAGCGGCCCGATCGACTGGTGGCTGGTGGCGGCGGGCTGGCTCCTAACCAGCCTGCTGCTGCCGATGGTGCTGATCGACCTCGACCACCTCTGGCTGCCCGAACCTCTCTGCCGTTGGGGCCTGCTGCTGGGCCTGGCCGTGACTGCCCTCGCCGGCTACCGCCAAGGGGGTGAGCTGGGCAGTCGCCTACTGCTGGATCACCTGATCGCCGCCGCCGCCGGCCTGCTGGCGATGGAAGGTCTGAGCGCCCTGGCCCAACGCCTGCTGGGCAAACCGGCCCTGGGCCTGGGCGATGCCAAATTGACAGCCCTGCTCGGGGCCTGGCTGGGGCTTTATGCCATGGCCATTGCGGTATTCCTCGCCTTCCTCAGTGGCGCTCTGCTCAGCAGCGCCTTGATGTTGATCGGCCGGCTGAAGCGGGGCCAACCGTTCCCCTTCGGCCCCTACCTGGCGGCGGGGGGCCTGGCCGTCTGGATCGGCGGTGCCCCTTGGTGGGGCCAGCTGCTGGGCGCTGCCTTCGGCGGCGGCCCCCTGGGGGGCGGACGCCTTTAATGAGGTGACGACGGCGCTACCCGAGCCCGGGAACGCCTAGCCATTAACTAACTGCCGTTTCCTGCTAGCTCCGTGTCGCTCTTCGACTGGTTTGCCGATCGCCGCAAGAACGCCCCGCTGGTGCGCTCCAGCCAGGAAGCCAGTGAGGACGACGGCCTCTGGAGCAAATGCCCCGAATGTGCTCTGGTGGTGTATCGGAAGGACCTCCTCGCCAATGCGAGTGTGTGCGGCAACTGCGGCCACCACCACCGCATCGATGCCGCCACTCGCATTGCCCTAATCGCTGATCCGGGCAGCTTTGAGCCCCTCGACCTGGAGCTCTCGCCCACCGATCCGCTCGGCTTCAAGGATCGCCGCAGCTACGCCGACCGCATCCGCGACACCCAGCAGTCCACCGGCCTCAAGGATGCGGTGAGCACCGGCATCTGCCGGATCGAAGGTCTGCCCTTGGCGATCGGGGCCATGGATTTCAGTTTCATGGGCGGCTCAATGGGCTCGGTGGTGGGCGAGAAACTCACCCGCCTGATCGAAACGGCCACGGCCCAGGGGATACCGGTTTTGATTGTCTGCGCTTCGGGCGGGGCGCGCATGCAGGAGGGGATGCTCAGCCTGATGCAAATGGCCAAAATCTCCGGCGCCCTAGAGCGCCACCGCCAGGCCGAACTGCTTTATGTCCCCCTGCTCACCCACCCCACCACCGGCGGCGTCACGGCCAGCTTTGCCATGCTCGGCGACCTCATCCTGGCCGAACCCAAGGCCCTGATCGGCTTTGCCGGCCGCCGGGTGATTGAACAGACCCTGCGCGAAAAACTGCCCGATGGCTTCCAAACCGCCGAATACCTGCAGGACCACGGCTTCGTCGATTTCATCATTGCCCGACCGAAATTGAAGGCGACCCTGGCTGGACTGATGCGGCTCCATGGCGTTCGTCCCCTGGTGGCCTCTTGAACAGGACCAGGGGCTGGGCCCATGGCTTACGCCAGGCGCTGGCCCTGGTTCTAGCGCTCGCGGTGATGCTGCCCTTAGCCGGGCTCCAGCCCCAACCAGCCTGGGCCGGCCCGGTGGAGTGGCAGGAGGTGCCCTCCACAGAAGCGGGCCGCCAATGGTGGGATCGGGGCAGCCTGCGCCTAAGCAAGGAGGGCACCCTCACGGTTTTAAGCCGCTTCCAAGCCGCCACCGAGCCTGACTCCATTGGGCCCGCTCTAAACCAAGACACTGCCGCCACCCCAGAGCGGCGCCCCCGCCAACCCAGCAGCGAGCTCTACGTCTCCGAGATCGACTGCGACCAGGAGTTGATGCGGGATACCTCGATCAATGGCATCCCCCAATGGCGGGCCAGCTGGCAGCCCGTCGCCGGTGATGGCCTGATGGAGGCGGTGGTGCAGGCGGTCTGTGAGGCTGGAGGCCAGCTGCTCGCCTCGCGGTGACTTCGAGCCCATCAGCCATGGACAGCCCGCCAGACCCCAGGGCAGTCGCCGGCGCGGCAGCCCCCCTGCGGGTGGCGGTGGCGGGCCTGGGCTTCGGCGAACAGGTGCACCTGCCGGCCCTGGCGGCCTGCCCGCTCACCGAGCCGGTGGCCCTCTGGCATCCCCGCCCCGAGCGACTGGAGCAAGCCTGCGCCGCCAGCGGCCTGCCGGGCTTCAGCGATTTCGACGCCCTGCTGGCCGACCCGAGCATCGAAGCGGTGGTGATTGCTACCCCGCCAGCGCCCCGCTTTGAGCTGGCGAAAGCCGCGATTGCCGCCGGCAAGCACTTGCTGCTGGAAAAGCCCGTGGCCCTCAACGCCGAGCAAGTGCAGGAGCTGCAGCGGCTGGCCCTTGGGGCCGGGGTATGCGTGGGGGTGGATTTTGAATACCGGGCCGTGCCCCTCTTTCAGCAGCTCGCAGCCCTGCTGCAGCAAGGGGCGATCGGCACCCCCTGGCTGGTGAAACTCGACTGGCTGATGGGCAGCCGCGCCGATCCGCTGCGGCCCTGGAGCTGGTATTCCCAACGCAGCGAAGGCGGCGGCGTGCTCGGGGCCCTTGGCACCCACGCCTTCGACACCCTCCACTGGCTGATTGGCCCCAGCCGCGAACTCAGCGCCACCTGCAGCACGGCCATTACCGAGCGGCCCCTGGCCAGAGGCAAGGGCGCCGAAACCGGAGCCCCCCCGGATCGCGAGACGTCCATGGCCCCGGTCGATGCCGAAGACATCGCCTTGGTGCAAGTCAACCTGGAAAGCACCAGCGGCCAGTGCGTGCCAGCCCAGGTGAACCTGGCCTCGGTGTCGCGGCCAGGCCGGGGGTACTGGATCGAGATCTACGGCAGCGAAGGCAGCCTGGTGCTGGGATCCTCCAACCAAAGCGACTACGTGCATGGCTTCCAGCTCTGGCAAGCCCGACCTGGAGAGGGCCTACAAGTCGTAGAGCCCGACCCCCAGCTGGCCTTTGAGCGCACCTGGGTTGATGGCCGCGTCGCACCCGTGCAGCGGATCTTGCATGGCTGGGCATCGGCCGTGCGCGAGGGCAAGCCGATGGTTCCGGGCCTCTCAGAAGCAGTCCTGAGCCAGGCCTGCAGCGATCTAGCCCTGCGCTCGGCCCGGGATGGCCTGAGGCTGCGCCCCTAACTCCCGCTGGATCACGCCTGCCGCAACCCATCGGTGCCGGTTAAGACTCCAATTCTTCGCTTCCCCGGCCCCATCCGCCCCCCCTCCCAGGTTGATCCAATCACCTGAAACCGGCCCCCGTAGAAGGCCCCAGCCCCAAGCCCAAAACTGTCCCGGGCCGGGGGCCGATAGCGCCTGGGTGAGCGGGTAGAGTCTCGCCCAGTCCTAGCCAGGGTCATCGGTTCGATGCCCTGACGCCTGGCAGGCCCCTAGGCCCCCCACCCGTCTCTACCTACGCGAGTTTTTCCCATGGCGCTCGTTCCGCTTCGGCTGCTGCTTGACCACGCCGCTGAAAACGGCTATGGCATCCCTGCCTTCAACGTCAACAACCTGGAGCAGGTCCAGTCGATCATGGAGGCCGCCTCCGAGACCGACAGCCCGGTGATCCTGCAGGCATCCCGCGGTGCTCGCCAATATGCCGGTGAAAATTTCCTGCGCCACCTGATCTTGGCGGCGGTTGAAACCTATCCAGACATCCCGGTGGTGATGCACCAGGACCACGGCAACAGCCCCGCCACTTGCTTCGGCGCCGCTGCCAACGGTTTCACTTCGGTGATGATGGATGGCTCCCTGGAAGCCGACGCCAAAACCCCGGCCAGCTACGACTACAACGTGCGCGTCACCAAGGAAGTGGTGGATGTGGCCCACGCCATCGGCGTGAGCGTCGAAGGCGAACTCGGTTGCCTCGGCTCCCTGGAAACCGGCATGGGTGAGGCCGAAGACGGCCACGGTTTCGATGGCAAGCTCGACCACTCCCAGCTGCTCACCGACCCCGCCGAAGCGGCTGATTTCGTCGCCAAAACCAACGTTGATGCCCTGGCGATCGCCATCGGCACCAGCCACGGCGCCTACAAGTTCACCCGCAAGCCCACGGGCGAAGTGCTGGCAATCAGCCGCATTGCCGAAATCCACAAGGCCCTGCCCAACACCCACCTGGTGATGCACGGCTCCAGCTCCGTTCCCCAGGAATGGCTGGACATGATCAACAAGTACGGCGGCGCCATTCCTGAGACCTACGGCGTGCCCGTAGAAGAAATCCAGGAAGGCATCCGCAATGGCGTGCGCAAGGTGAACATCGACACCGACAACCGTCTGGCCTTCACCGCCGCCGTGCGCGAAGCGGCCGCCAAAGATCCCACCAACTTCGATCCCCGCCACTTCAACAAGCCCGCCCGGGCCTACATGAAGCAGGTGTGCCTGGATCGCTACCAGCAGTTCTGGTGTGCCGGCAACGCCTCCAAGATCAAACAGCGCGACATCAACTACTACTCCGGCCTCTACGCCAAGGGCGTGCTCGATGCCAAAACGACTGTTGCCGCCTGAGCTTATTGATTCAGGCAGACCGGACTGAGCGATCAGCCGGGTCTGCCCTACTCAGCAAAGGGGGGCTTACGCCCCCCTTTTTTTGATGGTCCCTAGGGGTCGCGCCCTGGGCGCTAGGAGCGCCTAAGAAAAGAACTACAAGACCTTGAACCCTTCCATTAGCAGGCCATAGAGCAGGCCGATGCGGGCCATATCGAGCAGTTGCAGGCCAAGCTTGTCGCCAATCTGGCGGATCAGGGAGCGGCGCCAGCGCACGGCCAACTCAATCAAGCCCACGGGCAACAGGACAGCCAAGGGCTCCGAAAAACCGGAGGTTGAGGTTAGCGTCGAGAGAGCCGTGCCCATAAAATAGGCTCCCAAAAGCACAATCACCAGCAACGACAGGCGCCGCCAAGGATTGACGGCCCAGCGCAGAAGCCGATCAACCGCCTCGTTGACCGTCAGTTGCAGGGAGGTCTGTTGGAATTTGGACACAACAAGTAGCGCTTGCGAGGGAAGGGGTAGAAGGGTTGATTATGGCTTTAACGTAGCAGCAATAAGGTTCAAATAGCCAGCCAAATCTATGGCTAATCCCCTGCAAAGATTGGCAACCCAAAACTGCTCGGCGGCCTGGCCAGCCCGGAAGCCAGCAGGGCAAGCCTCTTTGTCGCTGGCGTGGCCTCCGCCAGCCTGGGCCTGTTTTGGGAAACGATTTACAGCTTGCTGCCAGCTGGCGGAGCCTTTTAAGTCAAGAAACATAGTCATTTCACCCGGAAAGTCACCGCCTACACAGCCGTGATCTCCTTATCAATCGTGCGGGTGCCATAGGAAGCGCTGTCACTAGCGTCTGTCGAATTGGGGGCCGTGATCTGGATCCATCGCTGGCTGCGCCCAGGCGCCCGC
>Ga0310323_10070_pt1 | contig 17000 bp, 20 predicted proteins | sample LakEriER3TotalD7_FD_195537 | JGI IMG/M metagenome (GOLD analysis project Ga0310323, IMG submission 195537) | Enriched freshwater cyanobacterial communities from Lake Erie, Ohio, United States - ER36.Total.D7 (v2) (version 2) | ecosystem: Environmental > Aquatic > Freshwater > Lake | place: USA...
TTACAGCCACTGCTCGTCAAGCCCGATATTTTACAAAGGAGGGGAGAATTGTCTTGAATGGTGATGTTGATGTAATTCAAGAAGGTGGAAATAGGTTGAAGGCCCAAAGAGTTATCTATTTTGTTGCAAGCGATCGTTTAATTGCTGACCCACCAACAGGGGAACAGGTAAAAAGCTGGATTCGCATAATGCGCCAGACTCCATGACTTTGTTGTTGCAGAAGGTTTCTCTCAGTTTTTCAGGCAAACCTGTTGTAAGAGATGTATCGTTATCTTTGGCTCCCGGAGAGGTTGTTGGTTTGCTTGGCCCGAATGGTGCTGGTAAAACCACTACTTTTAATCTTGTAACTGGCATGTTGAAGCCAAACCTCGGCGATGTGCTTTTAGATAACAAGTCTATTAAACAATTATCAATGCCTGAAAGGGCCCGTAAGGGTATCGGTTATTTAGCTCAAGAAGCTAGTATCTTCCGCAATTTAAGTGTGCGTGATAATCTGCTCCTAGCGATGCAGCAAAGCGGTGTCTCTTCCAGTGCACAAAGAGGGCGCTTAGATGAACTGGTAATTGATTTTCAACTAGAGCGTTTTTTAAATCGCAAGGGCTTTCAGCTCTCAGGTGGCGAGCGGAGGCGCACCGAAGTGGCTCGCGCCCTTTCCGTTGGGGTGTGCGGGCCGAGGTTTTTATTACTGGATGAGCCGTTTGCAGGTGTAGACCCTCTAGCTGTTAATGACCTGCAGCAACTAATAATTTCGCTTCGAGATCGAGGAGTTGCAATGTTAATTACAGATCATAATGTACGCGAAACCTTATCTATCACTGATCGAGCATATATACTCACAGATGGTTCAATTCTAGCTTCAGGCACTGCATTTGATCTTGCTAATAATCCATTAGTTCAAAAGCATTATCTTGGCGAGGGTTTTGTGCTATGAGGAAATTATTTCAGTTACTTGCTCGCCGTTGGCAATCGATACCATTAATGGATAGATGGCTTTTATCAGAATTAATCGGCCCACTTTTATTTGGCGTTGCTGCTTTTACCGCTGTAACACTATCAGTTGGTGTGGTTTTTGAGTTGGTGCGAAAGGTGGCCGAATCAGGGTTATCGATCGCAGTGGCTACGCAAGTTTTATTTCTCAAATTGCCTGGATTTCTTGTTCTTTCATTTCCAATGGCCACGCTCATGGCCACCCTTTTGGCTTACAGCCGTTTATCTGGAGGTAGTGAACTCACAGCGCTGCGCAGCATCGGAGTTTCAACGATGCGTTTTATTTTACCAGCGATATTTTTAGCTTCCCTAATGAGTGGGCTCACTTTCATGTTTAATGATCTTATTGTGCCACCTGCTAACAGAAGCGGTTATGTAACCTTACAGAAAGCATTAGGCAGAAGTATTGATTCTGAAAAGGGTGAAAATATTATTTATCCAAGATACGGGAAGGTTGTAGGCTCTTCAACGGCTAGAGATAAAGAGCGATTAGTTCATCTATTCTACGCAAGAGATTATTTTAATGGCGCTATGGTTGATGTTACTTTGTTAGACTTTAGCAGGCCAAATAGCAGGCAGATGCTTACTGCAAAACTTGCTAGATACGATCAAAAATCTGGGAATTGGGAGTTCATAAATGGAAATGTCATTAATATTTCGGAGAATGGTGGCATGAATACAACGGCCGAATTTGATAGTTATTTTTATCCGCTCGGGCAGGGCCCTTTAGATCTTGCCGAACTTCCGAGAGATGCAAACAATATGACCGTGGCCCAGGCAAGGGAGGGGTTGAGAATTCTTGATCAAGCTGGAGACCGTAAGGAGGCGCGAAAACTGCGTGTTCGTATCCAGGAAAAATTCTCTTTCCCTGCTATTTGCTTAGTTTTTGGCTTGATTGGAGCCAGCTTGGGTTCAAGGCCAAACGGACGTACTAGTCGAAGTCAAGGCTTTGGTATCAGCGTGCTTTTAATTTTTCTTTATTACCTCTTGGCCTTTGTTTTCAGTTCCCTTGGCGTTAAGGGTACCCTCACGCCTTTGTTATCAGCCTGGTCTCCCGTTTTTATCGGTCTTCTGGGAGGTGCTTTTCTGTTGCGAGAAGCGAGCCAATAAGAGGCGATTCTCTCCTTCTGATCCAATTTTGTCCTAAACCTTAGGTATCTTCCATGACGCTTCCTTTGACGGATCCGGTTTTATTGCTTGGTCTTATGGCCTTTGCTTCGCTTTTATTGGCCTTACCAATAGCTTTTTGGAGTCTTAGCGGCAATCCAGGTGCCCTAACCCAAAAACTTGTTCGAATTTTGGTTGTGGCTGCAAATTTGCTGCTTACAACCCAACTTGTGTGGCGCTGGCTTGATTCGGGTCATTTCCCCATCAGTAACCTTTATGAATCACTTTGTTTTTTGGCTTGGGGGTGCACCCTTACCCAGCTTCTCGTGGAGCGCAGCTGGCCTTCACCGTTAGTTCCTGCTGCCACCACCCCAATGGCTCTGATTTGCGTTGCCTTCGCTAGTTTTGCGTTACCAGACACCTTGCAAAACGCTGCTCCGCTAGTGCCGGCGTTGCGCTCTAGCTGGCTTGTAATGCATGTGAGCGTGATAATGATGAGTTACGCCGCTTTGTTAGTTGGTTCTCTTCTTTCGGTTGCTGTTTTACTTACAGAACGAGGCCAATTACTAGAATTGCGCAGCAGTTCAATCGGAAGCGGTGGTTTTCAGAAAGCTCGCCTAGATGCCAGCGGAACTGTTTCCTTAGAAACAACAACTTTTGGTTTAGGTGAACGTTTAGACAACCTTAGCTATCGCACTATTACTGTTGGTTTTTTGTTGCTAACCGTTGGCCTTATTAGTGGTGCAGTGTGGGCTAATGAGGCTTGGGGCAGTTGGTGGAGCTGGGATCCCAAAGAAACATGGGCCTTAATCTGTTGGTTGGTTTATGCGGCCTATCTTCATACTCGCCTTACTAGGGGTTGGCAGGGAAGAAAACCTGCATGGGTTGCAATTGGAGGCCTAGTGGTAATTTGCGTTTGTTATATTGGAGTAAATTTACTGGGTATTGGTTTGCATAGTTACGGCTGGTTCTTCGATACTTGATTCAAATAATGCTCTCAAGTAGTTCCTGAAATTTCTTATCAGAGCCCAGCTTATTAATTAATGTATTCCTTTCCCATAAGCAAAGTTGCCTTTCTGGAAAGCCTTCTATCCAGTCGTCGATAACCATGATTGGTTTACCCAGATTGAAAGGTGGCAGCTCTAGATTAAGCAAACGAAATGAACCAGTGGTTATATCTTTATTTTTAGTGCAATTTTGATGATTAGAAGTTAAGATATATCGAATATCGCTTGTTAAAAAGTTTTGAATTGCGATTGCAATATCTTTATAGGAAAGATGAAATAAGCAGTCTCTGCACAACCAGAGATCAGCTTGAGGCAATTTATCATTTGTTATATCCAAGCTTATAAATCTCTTGCTTGCATCTCCATAAAGCAGCTGATTCTTATCTATTAGTGGTTTCACTATATCCGCCCCTATATATGAAATACCTCTATTCCATTCAATAGCTCTAAACCAGTTGAAGTCTCCGCATGGTGAATCGAGTATTACAAGCAGCCCTAATTCTTCTATAAGTTCTGGAATTTTTGATCTTATGTTTGCTGTGTATGCCAAGGTAGAGCCGGGACCGGAAACGCTTTCGCTGTCTCCCCAGGTATTGTTTTGATAGTAGTAATCAAAAATGTTATTACCTGCTTTAAGCAAATCCAACTTTTGATTAGAACCAATTCTTATTGAATCAACTAAAGAAATTATCCAATTATTAATCATTTATTCAGTTGCTTGGCGCTTGGCTGTTGCGAATATTGGTAATAGCTTCTGCATAATTATCAGTATTAAAAATGGCGGAGCCAGCAACCAAGGCATTTGCACCAGCTTCAATTACTTGCCAAGCATTATTTGCTTTAATGCCCCCATCAACTTCAATCCAAGGGTCAAGGCCTCTTTCATTACACATCTGCCTAAGAGCGCGCACTTTATTTACTGCGGACGGTATGAAACTTTGACCACCAAAACCGGGATTCACACTCATTATTAAAACCAAATCACAGAGTTCTAGGCAATATTCAAGGCTGCTTAAAGGTGTGCCGGGGTTCAATACAGCACCAGCTTTGCAGCCCAAATCACGAATTTGTCCAAGATTTCTGTGCAGGTGAGGGCAAGCCTCTACCTGTACATAAATATGATCTGCACCAGCTTTTGCAAAATCTGCAACAAATTTTTCTGGCTCAACAATCATTAAATGCACATCTAGGGGCTTGCTGGTTACGGGCCTTAGTGCCTCAACCACCAATGGGCCAATGGTGATGTTGGGTACAAAACGGCCGTCCATTACATCCACATGGATCCAGTCGGCTCCAGCCTGATCCACTGCCCTCACGTCATCGCCAAGTCTTGAAAAGTCTGCGGAAAGGATCGATGGGGCGATCACAAGGGATTTCTTAGTCATGGAGACGCAGTCGATAACGGAATTGTACGGAGCTCACCGGCCTGCAGCGCTGATACAGTCACTCACACTGTTCTTTGCCGCAGCCCCCTTGGACCGCACCCTCATCCAGGAAATTCTTGAAGTAGTAGAGCAGGCGGCCATCGCTTCCGCTGAACTCACAGGTATGGGCCTAAAAAATGAGGCGGACGCTGCTGCAGTTGAAGCCATGCGCAAGCGCATGGGACTCATCAACATGCAAGGGCGAATCGTTATTGGAGAGGGGGAGCGGGATGAAGCACCCATGCTCTACATCGGCGAAGAGGTTGGTACTGGCACAGGCCCGGGCGTTGATTTCGCCGTAGACCCATGTGAGGGCACCAACCTTTGCGCAAATAGTCAGAGGGGCTCTATGGCGGTTCTCGCCGCCTCTGATCGTGGCGGTTTATTTAATGCGCCTGATTTCTACATGAAGAAACTGGCTGCACCCCCTGCCGCCAAGGGCAAGGTTGATATTCGCAAATCAGCTACAGAAAACATCGCAATCCTCAGCGAGTGCCTTGGTCTTGCTCCTACAGAGCTGGTAATCGTGGTGATGGACCGCGCACGTCACAAAGATCTAATCGCTGAAATTCGCACTACTGGCGCCCGGGTACAGCCAATTTCAGATGGAGACGTGCAAGCAGCCATCGCCTGTGGCTTTACAGGCACAGGCACCCATTGCTTGATGGGCATTGGCGCAGCTCCAGAGGGAGTTATCTCTGCGGCGGCTTTGCGAGCCCTTGGCGGTCATTTTCAAGGTCAATTGGTGTACGACCCTGCAGTGGCTCAAACTTCTGAATGGGCTGATTACACCAAAGAGGGCAACATTGCCCGCCTTAACGAAATGGGTATTACCGATGTTGATAAGGTTTATGAAGCTGAGGAGTTGGCCTCCGGTGAAAATGTTGTTTTTGCAGGCAGCGGCATTACCGACGGTTTACTTTTCCATGGTGTGAAATTTGAAAAAGATTGCACCCGCACCAGCAGCCTGATCATCAGCACCCTCGACAACACAGCAAGGTTTACAAACACTGTGCACATTAAAGAGGGCGCAAAAAGCATCGCCCTGCACTGAGCTCCGCTTCCACTTTGAACCGCTAGTAATTGGGGGTGGTGATTTTGGTTGCCACTCCCACATGAATTCCCTTTGTTTCAGCCATGCATCTTGCCGTCGTAGGCCTCAGCCACCGCACGGCTCCGGTTGAAATCCGAGAACGGTTGAGTATTCCTGAGCATTCCTTGGAGCAATCCCTGAGGGAATTGCGTGCTCACGACCAGGTGTTGGAAACTTCAATACTGAGTACCTGCAATCGTTTAGAGATTTACAGCCTGCTTAAAAACCCCGAGGAGGGTGTTGAGGCAATTCAAAATTTTCTTGCCAGCCACAGTGGCTTACCAGGCCAGGAATTACAGCCCCACTTATTTGCCTTACACCACGAGGAGGCAATTCAGCATCTGTTAAGGGTGAGTGCCGGCCTCGATAGCCTGGTAATTGGGGAGGGTCAAATCCTCAGCCAAGTTAAAAAAATGTATCGATTGGGGCAAGACCACCAATCAATTGGCCCCATTCTCAATCGCTTGCTTAATCAAGCGGTTAGCACTGGCAAGCGGGTTCGCACTGAAACAAATCTTGGTTCTGGGGCTGTTTCGATCAGCTCAGCTGCTGTTGAATTGGCGCAATTAAAAGTTGGCCAAGAACAGGGCGTAGATGAATTGGTATCACTAAATAATGAAATAATTGCAGTTGTTGGAGCAGGCCGTATGGCTAGGTTGCTCATTCAACATCTGCAATCCAAGGGCGCAACAAAGCTTGTGTTGTTGAATCGCACAGTTTCAAAAGCAGAAACACTTGCAAGCGATTTCCCTGAACTACCCATTGAATGCTTTGGTTTAGAACAATTAGATAAACAATTATGCGCCTGCTCATTATTGTTTACAAGCACAGGAAGTGAGGAGCCAATAATTGATGGCAAACGTATTAATAGTTTGACAAGGAATCAAAGATTGATGTTGATTGATATCGGTGTGCCCCGCAATATCAGTTCAGATACCAGCCTCAGCCGCAATGTTCAATGTTTTGACGTAGATGATTTGCAGGAGGTTGTTGATCGCAACCAAGCGGCTCGACGGGAACTAGCCATTCAGGCAGAACAGCTCCTCGATGAGGACCGGCAAGTGTTTTTGGAATGGTGGGATGGCCTGGAGGCTGTTCCCACCATCAACCGCATGCGTCGCCACCTGGAGGAATTGCGTCAGCAAGAATTGCTAAAAGCTCTAAGCAGAATGGGATCCGATCTCTCAGATCGGGAACGCAAGGTGATCGAAGCGCTCACCAAGGGCATTATCAATAAGGTGCTCCACGGCCCCACAACGGCCCTGCGGGCTGCTCAGCCCCGCGCCCAAAGGCTTCTTTCCATGGAGGCCCTCGAAAGGCTCTTTGGGCCCTTTGCTGGCCAGGGTGATGGCGATCAAGGCAGCGATTAGCAAGCTGAATTATTAGAAATCGGCCCACAACAATCGAGAAGCTTTAATCACAAAACAAGCGCGATTAAGCCAATTCCTTGCCGAATTGGGGGTGCTTCCCCCAGAGTGGCGCGGCTGCAGGGGCTAGATGAAAAGAGTTTTGGGCATCATTCTTGGAGGCGGAGCCGGCACCAGGCTGTTCCCTCTCACCAAGATGCGGGCTAAGCCGGCTGTGCCCCTTGCTGGAAAGTATCGACTTATTGATATACCAGTGAGCAATTGCATAAATAGCGGAATCACGCAAATTTATGTTCTTACCCAGTTCAATAGCGCTTCATTGAATCGGCATATTTCGCAAACTTACAATCTCTCTACAGGTTTCGGCCAGGGCTTTGTTGAGGTTCTAGCAGCACAGCAAACACCCGATAGCCCAAGCTGGTTCGAAGGAACTGCAGACGCCGTTCGCAAGTATGAGTGGTTATTTAAGGATTCGGATGTAGAGGAAATAGTAATTCTTTCTGGCGATCAACTTTACCGGATGGATTATAAATTATTCGTTGAAGAACATCGCCTTAGCGGGGCCGATCTTACAGTTGCAGCCCTTCCTGTTGATGCGGAGCAGGCTGAAGGCTTTGGTCTTATGCACACCGATAAAGAAGGTTGGATAAGTAAGTTTAGAGAAAAGCCCAAGGGCGAGGCTCTTAAAGAGATGCGAGTGGATACTGCAAGCATGGGCTTGAGCGAATCTGAAGCCGCACGTAGACCTTACTTAGCTTCGATGGGTATTTATGTATTTAAACGGGATGTGTTATTTAATTTGCTTGCGGAAAATCCCGAAGCAACAGATTTTGGCAAGGAGATCATTCCAACTGCATTGCAGAGTGGTTTAAAATTAAAATCATACTTTTTCGATGATTATTGGGAAGATATCGGTACTATTCGAGCATTTTATGAGGCTAATTTAGCTCTCACGGCCCAACCTGATCCTGCCTTTTCTTTTTACGACAAACAATTTCCTATATACACACGCCACAGATATTTGCCGCCTTCTAAATTGCAAGATGCTCAAGTAACCGAATCAATCATTGGTGAAGGTTCCCTGCTCAAAGCCTGCAGCATCCACCGTTGTGTTTTGGGAGTTCGATCGCGCATCGAAAATGAGGTTGTTTTGCAAGACACTCTCGTTATGGGTTCTGATTATTTTGAATCCGGTGAAGAACGAGAACTGTTGCTCGAAAAGGGTGGAATTCCCATGGGAGTGGGAAGAGGTACAACCGTAAAGAGAGCAATTTTGGATAAAAATGTGCGCATTGGCGCCAACGTTACGATCGTAAATAAAGACCATGTAGAGGAGGCAGACAGGCCAGAACACGGTTTTTATATCCGCAATGGCATCGTGGTGGTTGTGAAAAATGCTTCCATTGCAAATGGCATGACGATCTAATTCGTTCGGCGCAAAGCTTTGGGATCCGAACAGATCGGCTTTCTTAGCAGGCTCTTAAGCCGATTATTGCCACACTGATACCGTCTGGTTTTGTTTTAACCATGGGTAAAGGGCATTTTGGCTTGATCGGTCTTGGCGTGATGGGGGAAAACCTCGTTTTAAACGCTGAGCGCAACGGCTTTTCCAGCGTTGTTTACAACCGCACAGCTCAAAAAACCGATGAATTTTTGGCTGGTAGGGGCGCTGGAAAACAGATCAGCGGTGCTTATTCCCTTCAAGAATTTGTAGACAAGCTTGAACGTCCCCGGCGGATCTTGATGATGATCAAGGCTGGCCAACCGATAGACGACACAATCGCCAGCATTTCCCCTTACCTAGAGGAGGGTGATCTGCTCATCGATGGTGGGAACTCTCTTTACACAGATACAGAACGGCGTGTTGCGGAGCTGGAAAGCAAGAGTTTTGGTTACATCGGAATGGGAGTTTCTGGGGGGGCTAAAGGTGCTCTAGAAGGGCCAAGCATGATGCCTGGTGGCACCAAATCTTCTTACGACGCTATCGAAAGCCTCGTTACCAAAATGGCGGCCCAGGTAGAGGATGGCCCCTGTGTTACTTACATCGGCCCTGGTGGTTCCGGTCATTTTGTTAAGACCGTCCATAACGGAATTGAGTACGGAATCGAGCAAATTCTTGCTGAGGCCTACGACTTGATGAAGAGGGTTGGCGGCATGAATGGCACTCAGATGGCAGATGTGCTCGGCAAGTGGAACAGCACTGAAGAGCTCTCTTCCTACTTAGTAGAAATTACAGAGGTTTGTCTTCGCACCAAAGATCCAGAAGATGGCGCTGATCTGGTGGAGAAAATCATGGACCAGGCCGGCCAAAAGGGCACCGGTTTATGGACGGTGGTGAGCGCCTTGCAAATGGGCGCCCCAGTGCCAACAATTTACGCCTCATTAAACGCCCGAGTGATGAGTTCCCTGAAGCCCCAACGGGTTGCTGCAGAGTCGATTCTCAAGGGCCCGGCCATCAAGCCCTTCTCGATGGGTAGCCCCGAGGATTCAATGGCACCTTTAATGGACGCCGTTGTTCTCGCCTGTATGGCGAGCTATGCCCAAGGCATGGAACTTATGCGTATTGCATCAGAGGAGCACAACTACAACCTGCATATGCCTTCCATTGCTCAGATTTGGAAAGGGGGTTGCATTATTCGCGCAAAACTGCTGAAACGCATCCAAAACGCGTTTAATAAAGACCCTCAACTCTGCAACTTACTTGTAGATCCATGGTTTGCTGAGCAAGTAAATAATCGTTTGGCTGGCCTAGCTCAAATAGTGGCCGGGGCAGCTGAGGCTGGAATCCCGGTACCCTGCCTAAGCAGCACCCTTGATTACATTAATAGTTATCGCAGTGGCCGTTTGCCTCAGAATTTGGTGCAAGCAATGCGCGACTGTTTCGGTTCCCATACCTATCAAAGAGTTGATAAGGATGGGGCTCATCACACCGAGTGGCTTTAGTGTCTGTGTATCAATTAAGCAGGGTTGCCAATCAAACTGAACTAGCGCAACTTGCTGCTGAGCGAATTGCATCCTGTATTAACAACACGCTTGAACAGCGTGAGCGCGTGCAGATTTCCCTCTCTGGCGGCAGCACTCCGCAAGCCGCCTACAAAATCTTGGGCCAGCTATCGCTGGCCTGGGAACGTATCGATTTTTTTCTGGGGGATGAGCGATGGGTTGCCTCCGATGATCCCCTTAGTAATGCCCGAATGGTGCGATCGAGTTTGCTTGCGAACCCCAACAGTTCAAAAGCTTCTTTTTATGCCGTACCTACAGACGCCAGCAGCCTTGAAATAGGCGTTGAAGCCTATGAACGCTGTCTCGAGCGAATATGCAACAGCAGCCCACCTGTATTTGATTTGGTGTTATTGGGCCTCGGGGATGACGGACACACGGCATCACTATTCCCAGGAACCGCAGCCACTTTGGTTCGCGATCGCTGGGTAACGGTGGGGGAAGGCAAAGGCATTCCAAGGATTACTTTCACTGTGCCAGTGCTTTGCGCAGCCCGTGAAGTGATGTTTTTGGTGGCAGGAGCGGGCAAAAAAGTTGCTCTGCAACGTTTGCTAGATCCTTTAGAAGATCCACTTCGCACCCCTGCAAAATTGGTTGATACAGCAGCAAACATCGCTGTTTTAGCTGATACTGAGGCCTGTGCCGGGTTGGCCTGAGCTAATGGTGATGCTGATTGCAGCAGGGGACGGTTTTGCTGGCTGGAGCAGCCTTAATGACACTGTTATGGGGGGAAGAAGCAGTGGATCCTGCAGCATTGATTCCCAAGGTTTGGTTATGCAAGCTCTTGTGGTAACCGAAGGTGGTGGTTTTGTTAGCTGCCGCTCCCCCCGTTATCAACCGCCCTTAAATCTCAGTGCTGCCTCAGCCCTAGAGCTTGTGCTCGAAGGAGATGGCAGACGCTACAAAATCGCGATGGCACCGGCAGATCTAGCCGGCAAATTGGCGGATTTTTTACCCGGTGGTTTGCGTTGGGTTCGCGATTTTGATACAAATTCGGCTGGTATTACCCGCGTTCGTATTCCCTTTTCTGAATTACAGCCCACTCTGCGGGCAAATCCAGTGGGATTGCCATTGCGGTTTGATCCAAGCCGCATTGCGCAGATACAGATTTTGCATTCACGTTTTGCTGAGGACGGCAGCGAAAACAAAGGCTTTAAACCAGGGGCTTTAAAGCTTGTTTTGCAGAAACTGGAGGCCCTTCCCTAATGGCACCAGCTTGGTTGCCGGCAACAAACCAATTAGAGGAACAAGCCGACTTGCTCCAGAGAATTAGCCAATGTGCTGATCACTCAAAGCCTGGGCTATTGCATGGAGCAATTCTTTTGGAAGCGGAGGTTGATAGTTGGTTAGTTCGACTCGAAGCGCGTGATAAGAGAGGTTTAAGGCAAGAAGCTGAGGATCTTGAACTTGAAATTTATGGTTCAGCTCAAAATCCCTCGATTCAAATTGGCTGGCTTCTCAATTCAGATCAACCATTGCTTTGGCTTGGACGCCATCCGGTATGGATGGATCCCAATACCGGCATGCAGCTCGAACGCCCGGAAGCAGGAATGAACCTGGAAACCCTTGGCAGACGGCTGCGCACTTTGCTTATTCAGGGCTGATCAGTTACAGCTCCCTTGCTGCTGCAACCAACCTGGCGAGCATATTTACCTAAAACTCCAGTGCGATAGCGGGGTACTGGTGGAATCCAAGCAGCTCGGCGACTCTTAATTTCAGCTTCATCCACATTTAGTTGCACTAATAATTTATGAGCATCCACTGTGATGCTGTCACCTTCACGCACCAATGCAATCGTTCCGCCAACGGCAGCTTCTGGAGCTACATGGCCCACCACCATTCCATAGGTACCACCGGAAAATCTTCCATCAGTAATCAATGCAACCTGATCACCTAAGCCTTGGCCGATAATTGCCGAAGTTGGCGAGAGCATTTCTCGCATTCCAGGCCCCCCTACTGGCCCCTCGTAGCGGATTATCAAAACATCACCAGCAAGAATTGCACCACTAAGAATTGCTTCAAGGCAATCTTCCTCACATTCAAAAACCCGCGCAGGGCCAGTGAGGCATGGATTTTTTACACCCGATATTTTCGCAACACTACCTTCACTGGCCAAATTTCCTTTTAGAACTGCCAGATGCCCCTTTTCATAAAGGGGATTATCCAGGCTCCTAATAACTTCTTGATCTGTTGGCGGTGACGAGGGAATATTTACAAGAATTTCATTAAGCGTCTTACCTTCAATCGTGCGGCAATTGCCATGTAACAACCCTGCATCTAGTAGCAATTTCATTACCTGTGGAATCCCACCTGCAGCGTGCAAATCAGTTGTTACAAATCGTCCACTAGGTTTTAGATCGCAGATAACTGGAACTCGCTGGCGGATTGTTTCAAAATCATCAATACAAAGGGGAATATTGGCGCTGCGGGCAATGGCGAGCAGGTGCAAAACCGCATTAGTGGAGCCGCCAATTGCCATAATTACACTGATGGCATTTTCAAATGCTTCGCGGGTTAATAGATCACTAGGGCGAATATTGTTTTCAATTGCCAGAACCAACACCTCCGCAGATCTGGCAGCGCTATCTGCTTTCTCCTGGTCTTCAGCAGCCATTGTTGAACTACAAGGAAGACTAAAACCCATCGCCTCGATGGCAGAACTCATTGTATTGGCTGTAAACATTCCGCCGCAACTACCAGCACCTGGGCATGCATTCTTTTCAACTGCGAGCAATTGCTCAGCATCAATTCTGTTAGCTGTAAATTGACCTACAGCTTCAAATGCGCTCACAACAGTTAGATCGCATCCACCAAGTTTGCCGGGTTTAATTGTTCCCCCATACACAAAGATAGCTGGAATGTTCATGCGAGCCATCGCTAGCATTGCGCCAGGCATATTCTTATCGCAACCGCCAACTGCAATCACTCCATCCATCGATTGAGCATTACATGCTGTTTCGATCGCGTCTGCAATTACCTCTCTAGATACAAGGGAATACTTCATCCCTTCTGTGCCCATTGATATGCCGTCGCTCACAGTGATGGTGCCAAACATCTGAGGCATTGCACCAGCAATGAAGGCGGCTTGTTCAGCCCTCTTCGCTAAATCATTAAGACCGATATTGCAAGGGGTAATAGTGCTGTATCCATTGGCAATACCAACAATGGGCTTATTGAAATCAGCATCCCCAAATCCAACCGCTCGCAGCATTGCCCGATTGGGGCTGCGTTGGATTCCCTGGGTAACAGCACTGGAACGAAGATTTTTCATAACTGGGTAAATATCTCTCTAATTATCTCAGTTGCTCCCCTCAGGACTGAGGTTCTCTAGTTGGCGACGCACCTCATCAATGGCCAAATTTAAGCGCTGCACTCGTTCCTCAAGGCTTTCTGCAGCTACAGGGAACACGGCACTGATCGGTTTGATACTTCCCATACTTAATGAACCAAGGCGTTTCACTTGATTGCTAAGGGCCATGCGACGCTCTGCCCTTGACAGAAGCCACCAGGTAAGGCCAGCAGCTCCAAGGGCTGCACCAGTGAAAGCGCTAAGCAAGAGGGAACTGGAGCTGTTCGACTGATCGGCCATAAATGGGCCTAATTCTGATTTCAGCCTAGGAAATCATCCGATGCTGTGCCATAAAGCCTATGGGCTGCATCACCAATCCCAGGCAAAATATTTTGATTTTTATCTAAATCAGCATCAATGCAGGCTGTGTAGATGCTCAAATTTGGAAATAAATCGGCTAGGCATCTAAGGCCTGGGGCTGAGGCAACAGCGCAAATAACCCTTAATCTTTGATCCTTAACGCCTTTTTGATCAAGGGCGCTAAGCACCTTGATCAAACTGGAGCCTGTGGCAATAGTGCCGCAGTAAATAAGTGCGCCAACTCGATCGCCAATTCGATTTGGCAAATTATCCAAATAAATGTAGTCCTTTTCATCCTCAGAGGATTTCGAAATACCCACGTGGGCAATCCGGGCATTTGGTAACACTTCCTGTCCGCCTAACCAAAGCCCTAAACCTGCCCTGATTATGGGTACCACAAGTAAAGCCGCAGAAACATCAATCACCTCAGCTTCAATTAAACCTGCTGCTGTTTGTAATTGAATTTTTTGTTGTGGCAACCAATCTCTAATTGCCTCGTAGCTAAGCCAGCGACCAAGTTCCTTCATCGCCGAAGCAAATAGCGGAGTTGGTGTATTCGGATCTCGCAACACTGTTAGCCAGTGGGCCACAAGCGGATGAGGAGGAACGATCACCCGCAAAGACATGGCGCTGACTTAACTTGTTCCTGCCAGCTTACGAGTTGTAATGTCATTAGCTAAAGCCTTGGTTTCTGGGTTACTAGTTCTCGTTCTTTTGTTCACTCCCAGTACGGCCCTTGCTATGACTGCGCCTGAGTTGCGCGGCGCAAAATCATTACAAGATCTAAGTCCTGATATGCACGGAAAAGATCTGCAGCAAAAAGAATTTCTTAAAGCAGATTTAAAAGGTTTTGATTTTTCGAATGCTGATCTAAGGGGAGCTGTATTCAACGGCAGCCAGCTGCAGGGTACAAATTTGCAAGGGGCAGATATGCGAGATGTAGTTGGATTTGCAAGTGGTTTCCAGGGGTCTGATCTACGTCAGGCCCGTCTTGATCGCAGCATGTTGCTCCAAAGTCATTTCCGCGATGCACTCATTGAGGGGGCTGATTTTTCAGAAGCGGTGTTGGATCAACCGGAGCAAAAGGCACTTTGCTCAAGAGCAGCAGGTGTAAATCTGCTCTCGGGAATTAGCACAACTGAAAGTTTGGGTTGCGGTTAAAAATGCGGTGATAGGGTTCTGGTTCGGTTCCTTGGAAATCAGCCCAGGGAGGTAACGGGGAAAGTTCGGTGAAAAACCGGCGCTGTCCCGCAGCTGTAAGAGGTTTGGCCATGCCTTACCTCAAGTCAGAACGCCCGCCGAATCACCCTTCATCCCCGGCGCGGACCGGCTTTTTAAGATGCTTAAAGAATTATTTGTAAAGCCTTTCGCTGCCACGCGAGGCATTTTTGTTTTAGCTGTTTGCGTTTTGCTGCCTTTATGCGTTGCAACTCCAGCGCTTGCCCATCATGTGATGGATTTATTTCCGATGAAGCCGGGCCCAGTTACAGGGCTTCTCAGCGGTTTGCTGCATCCTGCCCTTGGCGTTGACCATCTGCTTTTTCTAATGGCCATTGGCCTTGTGGGGCTGCGTCAACAGTTCCGTTGGGTTATTGGCTTGCTAGCAATTGGATTGCTCGGGACGCTTCTTGGTTTGGCTTGGCCAAATAGCCTGCCGGGCGCCGAGGCCTGGATCGGTATTTCACTCGCTTTAGAAGCATTGGTATTGCTGGATCGCTTACCAAAAACGCTTTTGCTACCTGCCATTGCGTTACATGGTTTTGTTCTAAGCGCTCCGGTAATGGGTTGGCAGCCAACCTCGGTAATTTTTTATCTGTTTGGTTTACTTATAAGCCAGGGATTATTACTCTGGATATCATTGAAACTGGTTAAAAATCTCTGGTCTAATTGGGGTTCAGCTGCGAAATTAAGAATTTTTAGTGGCATCTTGTTTGGCATCGGCAGCAGCCTTATCTGGTCTACATTGGTACCATAGGGATGGATAAAACGCAGCAGCGCCGCATACCCGTAACGGTTATTACTGGATTTCTTGGCGCCGGTAAAACCACATTGCTGAGGTATTTGCTCAGGCAAACAAAACAACGCCTTGCGGTTGTAGTTAATGAATTTGGTGAGGTTGGTATCGATGCTGCTTTGATCAAGGGTTGCTCAAGCTGCGACGGTGAACCAGCCCCATTGATCGAGCTAGCAAATGGCTGCCTTTGCTGCACAGTTCAGGACGACTTCTTACCCACCATTGAAAAGTTACTGGCTAATCCAGAACCCCTTGATGGGATTGTGATTGAAACTAGTGGTCTCGCACTACCGGAGCCCCTCCTCCAAGCCTTTCAATGGCCTCAGATTAAACATCGAACGCTGGTGAATGGCGTAATTACCGTGGTGGACGGAGAAGCCCTTGCTGCAGGTTCAGTTCTTGGCGATTTGGAGGCGGTAGAGCAGCAGAGGATCAATGATCCAAGCCTTGATCACCAAGATTCAATTGAAGATTTATTTAAAGAGCAATTAGAACAAGCTGATCTTGTTTTGATCTCCAGGGCAGATCTCTTGAGCCCCGACGCACTGCAGCGCGCTAAGGATTACCTCGCTGAGCAATTGCAAATTGTTCAACCCCAAAAGCAGGCTCCTTGTATAGCGATTGCGAATGGTGAAATATCTGCAGATCTATTGCTTGGCTTGATGCGGCCTTCCTTGCCAGTTGAAGAGGAAGAACATAGCCACAGCCATCCTGAACTTCTTGCTGATTCGCTAAGTATGCGCGGGCTGTGGAATCGCGATGGATTAGAGCAAATTTTGCTGGAAACAGCAATAAATCCAATGAATTTACTGCGATTAAAAGGACGAATTCCGATAAATGGGAAGGCTTTGCCTTTGCAGGTTCAAGCTGTGGGGAGGAGGTTGAACATGTGGTTTGAAGCAGATGGGCTTCGTGCAGATCAACTGGAACTGGTTTTAATTGGCGGCAATCCAAATAGCAGCCTGCTTAGATCAAGACTGGAGGAGCTCGAGGTTAAAAATTGATTACCCCAGCAGCCCCAAATGGCAGCCTCAACTGCGAGGATCCCCATACACGAAATGTTTCAGTGCTGCGCTTCGTTGCTCGGGTTCAGGTGCAGCTGCGCCCTTCGGTTCTAGATCCTGCTGGCGAGGCTACGAAAGCAGCAGCTAATCGTCTTGGGATTTCCGGTTTGCAAAAACTTAGAATTGGTAAAGCAATAGAGCTGGAATTAGAGGCAGCAAACCGAGAGGAAGCCATGGCATCAGTTGAATTACTAAGTGATCGACTCTTGGCAAATCCGGTAATTGAAAATTGGTCTGTAGCGCTGGAGCAAATGGAATGACAATTGGAATTGTTGTTTTCCCTGGTTC
>Ga0310323_10073_pt1 | contig 16603 bp, 22 predicted proteins | sample LakEriER3TotalD7_FD_195537 | JGI IMG/M metagenome (GOLD analysis project Ga0310323, IMG submission 195537) | Enriched freshwater cyanobacterial communities from Lake Erie, Ohio, United States - ER36.Total.D7 (v2) (version 2) | ecosystem: Environmental > Aquatic > Freshwater > Lake | place: USA...
TTCGGGCTCACCAGGGCAAGACCTCGCCGTTGGCATGCCAGAAGCTGCCGGAGTTCTCCAGGGTCAGGGCGTCGATGCGAGCCAGCAGTCCCAGCACCGCCTCGGCGGGGCTGATTCCCTGGGGGTTGAAGTTGACCATACGGGTGCGCACCAATCCGGGGTGCAGGATCGCTACGGCGATGCCGCGGGATTGCAAGTCGATGGCCAGCGATTTGCCGGCCATGTTCAGGGCCACCTTCGACATGCGGTAGCCATAGGACCCGCCAGAGCTGTTGTCATCGATTGAACCCATGCGGCTGGTCATCAGGATCAGCTTGGAGCCGTTCCCTAGCTGAGGTAGGAGGGCATGGGTGAGTCGCAACGGGCCCAGGGCATTCACCTCGAACTGCCGGCGCAGGCTCTCGGCCTTGAGATCCTCCAGGCCCGTGCTTTCCAGGATGCCGGCGTTGAGGATCAGCCCATCGAGGTGTAAGCCGTCCAGCCGCTCCACCAGGGAGGCCATGGCGGCATCGTTGGTCGTGTCGACTCCGGCTTCAATCCGCACGCCCAAAGTCTCCAGCTCAGGCGAAGGAGTGCGACACACGGCAATGACCCGTTCCCCCCGCTCCTGCAGTTGGCGGCAGTACTCCAGACCAATGCCCCGGTTGGCGCCGGTAATCAGAAACGTCTTCACAGCAGGAGGCTTCGCGATGGCCAGGCTGGGGCCCGGGCGGATGGGTCGGTCGACTAAGCATCATGGCTCCAGCGTTAATGAACCATCTGGGCAGCACGGCGGCACCAAGCACGGCGACAGCAAACGAGGGTGGGGTGCTGGTGGTGATCGGCACCGATGCCGGTGGCTTGGCAGGCCTGGCTCCCAGCCGATTGGAGCTGCTGCGCGGGGCCCAGCTGCTGGTGGCACCGACGCGGCTGTTGGCGGAGGTGGCCCCCTGGTGGCAGGCCGAGCAGGCGGCCGGCCGGGTGCCGGCCCAGGACTCCTGCCCCGAGCTGCTGGCCAGCGATAGGCCTGATCAGATCGTTGGCCCGGTGGGGGAGGCCCTGGCGGCGGGGCGCTCCGCGGTGCTGCTCGCCAGCGGCGACCCCCTCTGGTTTGGCATCGGCCGGCTGCTGCTGCTGCACTTCGCCCCAGGCCAATTGCGTTTTTACCCAGCCCCCAGCTCCCTGCAGCTGGCCTTTGCCCGCCTCGGCCGGCCCTGGCAGGACGCCAGTTGGGTGAGCCTGCATGGCCGCGATCCCGAGCCCCTGGCGGCGGCGTTGCAGAAACGCCCCCCGGCCCTTGCGGTGTTGACCGATCCCGGGCGGGGTGGTGCCGAGGAGGTGCGCCGGATGCTGCAGGCCTCCGGCCTGGAGGCGGCCTACGGGTTTTGGCTGTGTGAGCGGCTCGGCCATCCCCAGGAGCGGGTGCAGCGGCTTGATCCCGCGGCCCCCATCCCGGCCGACCTCGATCCCCTGCATCTGGTGGTGCTGTTGGCCGAAACGCCCGCGCCCCTTCCCCCGGAGAGCTTGCCCCTGTTTGGCCTCGACGATGGCCTCTACCTGCAGCACGACGACCGGCCTGGCCTGATGACCAAGCGCGAGGTGCGCATCCAGGTGCTGGCGGAGTTGGCGCTGCCGGCAGGGGGCGTGCTCTGGGATATCGGGGCGGGGGTGGGCAGCATTGGCCTCGAGGCCCTGCGCCTGCGCCCTGCCTTGCAGTTGTTTGCCCTGGAATCGCGCGGTGGTTCGGCGGGGCTGATTGCCGCCAATGCCGAACGCCTTGGGGTGCACCCTGCCGCCATCACCGAGGGCCGCGCCCCCCAGGCCCTGGCCTCCCTGCCCGATCCGGATCGGGTGGTGATCGGCGGCGGCGGCAAAGATCGGGTCGCCATCCTTCAGACGGTGCTCGAGCGGCTTCGGCCGGCTGGGGTGGTGGTGATCCCTTTGGCCACTATCGAAGCCCTGGCGGAGTTGCGGCCCCTGCTGGAGCAGGCCGGTTTGGCCGTGCGGGTGGGCCAGCTGCAGGCCTGGCGCGGAGCGGCCTTGGCCGATGGCACCCGCTTGGCGCCCCTTAACCCGGTGGTGCTGTTGCGGGGCGAATTAGCACCGCTCTGCCTGCCTTGATGCCGAGGGCCTGGCTTTGGCCAGCTCCCAGCTCGATCACCCCATCCACGGCGCCATCGGGGCCGTAGCTGCGGCACGGCAGGTGCATGCAGGGGGGCACGTTGGCCTCAATGGCAATCACTTGGCCGCTGCGCACAAACACCATGTCCAGGGGTGCTGGGGTGCGGTGCATCCAGAACTTCACCGGCTGGGCCGGGGCAAAGGGGAAGAGCATGCCCCGCAGGGCCGGCAGCGCCGGGCGCAATTGCAGGCCCCAGATCAGCTGCTGGGTTGTGCGGGCTACCTCTAGCAGGATGCAGGGCCCAGTCCCGGCTTCGCCCAGGCACCACTGGGCATCCAGCGGCAAGGATTGGGGCGGGGGAGATGGCTGGGGTTTGGCGGGGGGTGCTGCCAAGCCCGGCACTGTCAACTCGCTTGTGATCAGAGCGGTTGTAACTACAGCTGCCGCTGCCAGAGTTGTTGCTGCAAGGGTTTTCATGGCAAGGCCATCGCGGCTAGGTCGGGATATCACGTGTGGCGCCCATCAAACTTGCCATCTATCAAACTTGCCATCCATCAAACTTGCCATCCATCAAACTTGCCATCCATCAAGCGTTGCGGGCTTCGAGGTTGGGCATGCGTTCACTGAGGCAGTAGCCATGGCCGCGCACGGTGTGAATTAACCGCTTTTCGCCGCCCTCTTCCAGCTTTTGGCGCAGGTAGCGCACGTACACCTCGATCACGTTGCTGGCCGCACCCTGTTGGTCGTCCCACACCAGCCGCAGGATTTGCTCGCGGCTCACCACCGTGCCCTTGCGCTCCAACAGCAGGATCAGCAATTGGTATTCCCGCGCCGTTAGGCCCACGCTGCGGTTGCCCCGCTTCACCTGGCGGCCGCTGGGATTGACCACCAGATCGGCCACTTGCAACAGCTGGACAGGCACGTTGACCCGGCGCCCTAGGTCGAGGTGTACCCGCAGGCGCATCAACAGATCACTGGCCCCATGGCTGGAGAGCCAAAAGTCGTCGGCGCCGCTGCTCAGGCAGCTGGCCCGGGCTTCGATGGTGTCCTCTTGGACATCGACCAGCAGGGGGATGGCGCCCAGCTGGGCCCGCAGCGCGCCGATGGACCCCATGTGGCTGCTGGAGATCAGCACCGCATCCGGCCCCTGGTTGGGATGGGCTTCCAAGGTGGGGCGATAGCCCGAAGCCTCCAGTCGGGAAGCCAGGCCTGCGGCATCGGCACCCACCAACAGCACCACGGGTTGGGCCATCACGCCGGCTTCGGCCTTGAGGGGGGGCTCAACCATTACCAGGTTTGGCCACGTGGGGCAGGCCCCAGCCCAACTTGTTGCGCAACACCTGGAAAAACTCGTGGTCGACGAGCCGCACAAAGCGCACGGGATTGTCGCTGCGGCGGATCAGGATCCGGTCCTCCGGCCAGATGTAGCAACCGGCGCTGCCGTCCACCACCATCATCAGCCGCTCTGGCGTGGCAGGAAACACGGTGACCGGCTCATGGTCGCTGAACACCAGGGCCCGAGACGCGAGGGAGTGGGGCGCTATTGGCGTCAGTTGAAGCACCGGGCAATCGGGGCTGATCACCGGGCCCCCGGCGCTGAGGGCGTAGGCGGTGGAGCCCGTGGGAGTCGAGAGAATCACGCCGTCGGCGGCAATGTCCACCGGGGCATGGCGACCGATGGCAATCTCGAAATGGCACATGCTCGTGAGCGGTTCCCGGTGCAGGGCCATTTCGTTGAGGCACAGCACCTCCCAACGCCGTTGATCGCCCCGCATCACGCTCACGATCAACATCGTGCGCTCTTCTACGGTCCAGTCGCCGGCCAGGATTTGATCCAGGGCCTGGTCCAAGTCGTTCAGGTAGGCCTCGGCCAGGAAACCCAGGTGGCCGGTATTGATCGTGAGAATGGGTACGCCAATTGGCGCGGTTTGGCGGGCAGCCGAGAGCACCGTGCCATCGCCGCCCAGCACTACGGCTAAAGACATGTCGGCCCCGAAGCTGGCGGGCACGCAGGCGGCATGGCCGTGGGCGCGCAGGTGCTGGTCGGGGTTGGCAAAGCCCACCATCCCGCCGGCACTGCTGACGCGCACCACCTCATGGCCCGCCTTGTGGAAGCGGGCTTCGATGGCGTCGGCCGTGGCGAGGGCCACATCCTTGCCGTCATTGACGATCAGTCCGACGCGGGGCACCGATCGGTGGCGGAGACTGCCCGAGTTTATGGGGCCTAACGCCTAGAACTGGTCAAGGAAGCGCTGATCGCTGGTGTAAAGGCGCCGGATGTCGTCGATGCCGTGGCGCACCATGCAAAAACGCTCCACCCCAAGGCCCGCGGCAAAGCCACTCCAGCGCTCGGGATCCAGGCCCATGCCGGTGAGCACGGCGGGATCGACCATGCCGCAACCCATCACCTCGAGCCAGCGGCCGCGCCACTGCACGTCCACCTCAGCCGAGGGTTCGGTGAAGGGGAAATAGCTGGCGCGAAAGCGCACCGGCAGATCGCCAAAGAAGCGTTGCAGGAAGGTGGTCACCGTGCCGCGCAGGTGGGTGAAATCAAGCCCCTCATCGATCGCCAGCACTTCCACCTGGTGGAACACCGGTGAGTGGGTGGCATCCACCGCATCGCGTCGGTAGACCCGGCCCGGGGCAATCACCCGCACGGGCGGGGGGTTGGTTTCCAAATAGCGAATTTGCACCGGGGAGGTGTGGGTGCGGAGCAACCGGCCATCCCCCAGGTAAAAGGTGTCTTGCATGTCCCGGGCTGGGTGGTGCTCGGGGATGTTGAGGGCGCTGAAGTTGTAGTAGTCGGTCTCGATCTCGGGCCCCTCGGACACCCGGTAGCCCAGGCCGGCAAAGATGTCGACGATCTCTTCGGTGGTGCTGATCAGGGGATGGCGATGGCCCGGCGGGGTGAAGCTGGCGGGGGCTGTGACATCTAGGGTTTCGGCGGCGATGCGCTTGGCCATGGCGGCCCCTTTGACCGCGGCCAGGCGCTCCGCCATCAGGGTTTGCACCTGCTCTTTGAGCACGTTGGCGCGCTGGCCCACCAGGGGGCGCTCGTCGCCGGGAAGCTTGCCCATGGCCCCGAGCACGCCGGAGAGCTTGCCCTTTTTGCCCAGGAGCCCCACCCGCAGGTCTTCCAATTCCGTGGCGGTGGTGGCCGCGGCGATCGCTTGGGCGGCCTCCGCTTCCAGGTGCTCGAGCTGGTCGGTGAGCTGCTGGAGGGACACGGAGGCGCTCACGGTTGGGGCTTTGAGATCTGAGACTGTAAGGAGGCGACCCGGTTCACCAGGCTTCTCGCAATGGCACCGCTCAAGATCCTGATCAGTAACGACGACGGCGTCTTTGCCGATGGCATTCGCACCCTCGCCAATGCGGCCTTAGCCCGGGGGCACCAGGTGAGTGTGGTTTGCCCCGACCAAGAACGCTCCGCCACTGGCCACGGCCTCACCCTGCACGCCCCCATCCGGGCGGAACGGGCCGATGAACTGTTCGACGATGGGGTGCGGGCCTGGGCCTGCAGCGGCACCCCCAGTGACTGCGTCAAGCTCGCCCTGTTTTCCCTGCTCGATGAGTGGCCCGATCTGGTGCTCTCCGGCATCAACCACGGCCCCAACCTCGGCACCGACGTGCTCTATTCCGGCACCGTGTCGGCGGCGATGGAGGGCACCATCGAAGGTCTCAAGGCCCTGGCGGTGAGCAGCGCCGACTTCCAGTGGCGTCAGTTTGTGCCGGCCGCCCAGCTCGCCCTCGATGTGGCGGAGCGGATGCTGCAGGAGGGCTGGCCCGAGGGCATGCTGCTCAACCTCAATGTGCCGCCCCGGCCCCTGGAGGCGATGGGCCCGGTGCGCTGGTGCCGCAATGCGGTGCGGCGCTACACCGATCAATTCGACCAGCGGGTGGATCCCCGGGGCCGTACCTACTACTGGCTGGCGGGTGAGGTGGCCAACGACCTGGAGGCGGAGGTTTCCGGCCCCCCTGAGTGGCCCACGGATGTGGCCCACGTGCACGCCGGCGGCGTGGCCCTCACCCCCTTGCAGCCCGACATCTTCTGGCGTGGGGCCACCCGCTCGCTACCGGACCTGGGTGATTGGGGGGCCTAGGCCGCGCGGTAAATCCGTTGCAGCATCCAGATACTCAACCACAGGCCAATCAGGTGGGCAAACAGCACCTGGGTGTTGCTCAGCACCGAGAGCATCTCGAGCGAGGTGATCGGGTAATTGGTGATGCGGCCGCCGGGGGTGGTCATGGCGCCACCAAAGGCAAAGCCGGCCTGCATGGAGGCCTGGAAGAACAGGCTGCCCGCCAGGGATTGATAGCCCACCGTTGCGAGGGTCAGGCCCGCCAAGTCGGCGATCAGGCCCCGCTTGATCAGGCGGGCCGTTTCCCCCTTGCTGGGCCGGGTGGTGCTGTTGAGGGCGCGGCCGCAGCGAATGATCAGCCAGCTCTGCCAGAGGCACCAGAGCAACACGAAGAACGCCAGCGAGGTGAGCGACAGGCCTGGGGCTAGGCCGAGGGCCCGGTTGGTGCCGCCGGCGATTTGGCCGCCAATGTTGCTGAACAACAGCACCCCCATCACCACCACCCCAAGCACCACCTGGGCCCAGAACCGCACCCAGCCCATGCGCCGGAGGGCAGCTGAAATCAGCTGGATGTCGAGACGGTCGGCCATTGCGGCGGAATCGGGTGACCCAAAGTTGCCATGGGAGGATCGATTTGGCCTCCCTTGTCTGTGGGTTCCGTAGCGTTGATACCCCTGCGATCACCCCAGGACACCCAGCGGCCCACGGCCATTGCCCTGGGCAGTTTTGACGGCCTGCACCTGGGACACCGCCGGGTGATTGCCGCCGTCACCGGTGCTGCGGCCAGGGCTGCGGGTTTGGTGCCAAGCGTGGTCAGTTTTTGGCCCCATCCCCGGGAGGTCTTGCATGGGGACACCCGGCTGCGCCTGGATTTACCAGCTGAAAAGCTCGAACTGCTCGAACCGGTGGGCATCGAGCAGCTGGTGCTGGTGCCTTTTGATCCGGCCCTGGCAGCGCTCACACCAGAAGCGTTTGTGGAGCAGGTGTTGGTGGGCCAGCTGGCGGCAGGGATCGTGGCTGTGGGGGAAAACTTTCGCTTTGGCAAGGGGCGCAGCGGCGATACGGCAGCCCTGATCGCCCTGGGCCAGCGCCATGGCCTGGCGGTGGAGGTGTTGCCGATGCTGTGGGATGGCCCCGAGCGGGTGAGCAGCAGCAGGATCCGCCGCGCCCTGGCGGCTGGGGATCTCGAGGAGGCGCGCCGCTTGCTTGAGCGCCCCTATCGCTTCTCGGGGCAGGTGGTGCAAGGCCGGGGCCTCGGCCGCAAGTTGGGTTGGCCGACGGCCAATCTCCAGGTGGATGGCCGCAAGTTTTTACCCATCGAAGGGGTGTACGCCGCCATGGCTTCGGTGGCAGGCGCCGCACCGCTCCCCGCCGTGATGAATCTGGGCCCCCAGCCCACGGTGGATCCCATGGCCCCATCCGCGGTGGAAGTCCACCTGTTGGACCGTTCGATGGAGTTGGTGGGCCAGGAGCTGCGGATTGAGCCGCTCAAGCTGCTGCGCACCCAGTGCGCCTTTGCCAACGTGGAGGCCCTGAGCGCCCAGATTGGCGCCGATGCCGAGGCTGCCCGCAAGCTCTGTGGGGCCTACGCGGCCGGGTAGGCGTGGGTGAGGCCCCAGCCGATGAAGGTGGCGATACCCCCCAGCAGCAGAATCCCTGAAATCAGTACGAGCATCGGGCTGCCCTGGTCCATGGCCACCGGCCTCGCGCACAGCCCCCAGCCTAAACAGCCCAAGCCATTACGCCATGTGTCCTGCCGATCCCTCCAACCCTGACCAACTGGCCGTGGCCCGGCTGCTTGACGCCAACCTCGATCGCGCGCGCGAGGGGCTGCGGGTGCTGGAAGACTGGGCCCGCTTTGGGGTGGATCGGGCCGATCTGGTGGCCCGCACCAAGGACATGCGCCAGCGCTTGGGCCGCCTGCACCGCGATGACTACAAGCTGGCGCGCCACACCGCCACCGACCCTGCAGCGGGCATGGGCCATCCCGCCCAACAGGAACGCTTGAGCCCGTCCCAGATTGTGGGCGCCAATGCCGGGCGGGTGCATGAAGCCCTGCGGGTGTTGGAGGAATTTGGCCGCAGCATCGATCCTGCGTTGGCCAGCGAAGCTGCCGCCCTGCGCTACGGCATCTACGACCTGGAGGTGGATTTGCTTCAGGCGTCTAGGGGCGGCCAGCAGCGCCGGCAGCTCCTGGCCCAGTGCCACCTCTATTTGGTGAGTAGCCCGGTGCCAGGGCTCGAGACCGTGGTGGCGGCGGCCCTGGGGGCCGGGGTGCGGCTGGTGCAATACCGGGCAAAAGATGGGTCCCTTGGGGGGCAAAACGGTGCGGCCATCGATGACAGCCAGCGGCTGCAGCAAGCCCGCCAGTTGCGCCAGCTCTGTGCCAGCCATGGGGCCCTGTTCATCGTCAATGACCGGATCGATCTGGCCCTTGCCGTGGAGGCCGATGGGGTGCACCTGGGCCAGGGCGATCTGCCCCCGGCGGTGGCCCGCCAGTTGCTGGGGCCCGAGCGGTTGATTGGCCGCAGCACCCAAAGCATCGATCAGTTGCGCCAAGCGGTGGCGGATGGTTGCGACTACGTGGGGGTGGGCCCGGTGAATGCCACGCCCACCAAGCCAGGCCGCGAACCGGTGGGCCTCGACTACGTGCGTCAAGCGGCGGCCGAAAGCCCGATCCCCTTCTTTGCCATTGGCGGTTTGGAGTGCGCCAACATCGCGGCCGTGCGTCAGGCGGGGGGGCAGCGGGTGGCGGTGGTGCGGGCGATCACGGCAGCCGCCGATCCGGCAGCGGCCACCACGGCCCTGCTGCAGGCCCTGGGCCAACAGGCTTGATGGGGAACCTGATTGAAAAAGCCTGATGGAGCAGTTCACCCCATGACCTCGATCACGATCCAGCTCAATGGCGAGGCGCGCGACTGTGCCGCGGGGCTGACCCTGCCCGAGGTGCTCGAAGCCTGTGGCTATCGGCCCCAATTGGTGGTGGTGGAATTCAATGGCGAGATTTTGCCCCGCAGCAGCTGGGGGGATCGGGCAGTGGTGGAATCCGATTGCCTCGAGGTGGTCACCATCGTGGGGGGTGGTTCCTAGATTTTGACAACTTGCATAGGCGCCTTGGCGCTCCCCTCCCGCCGGCTTTTGAATCGCTGCATGAGTTGGTTGGCTTTGCCAGTGCTCACCGTGGCGCTCTTGGTGGCATGGCCTGAACCTAGTTGGGCGGCCAGTGGCGGCCGGATTGGGGGCGGCAGCTTTCGCTCCTCTCCCTCCATGGGCCGCAGTTATGGCGGTGGGGGCGGCTATCGCGGCGGCGGTTATGGAGGGGGCTATCGGGGTGGCTACGGGGGCGGAGGAATTGGCTTTCCCTTCCTGATCCCGATGTTTGGCTTTGGCGGCGGGGGTCTGTTTGGCTTTTTGGTGTTGATGGCCGTGGTGGGCTTGCTGGTCAATGCCGTTCGCGGTGGCGGCGGTGGCCAAGGTGGCGGGCAGGCCCTGGCCCGAGGCCGGGGCGGTGATCTGGCCTACGGCGGCCGCACCGATGGTCCGGTGACCATTGCCCAGGTGCAGGTGGGCCTGTTGGCGACTGCCCGCGATCTGCAAACAGATCTGCGCCGGCTCGCCTCCAGTGCCGACACCAGCCAGGCCGCTGGTCTGCAGAAGGCCCTTCAAGAGACCACCCTCGCCCTGTTGCGCCATCCCGATCTTTGGGTGTACGCCAATAGCGAGGTGGGCCAGGTGCCCTTTACGAGCGCCGAATCCACCTTCAATCGCCTGTCGATGACCGAGCGCAGCAAGCTCGATCGCGAGATCACAAGCAACGTGGCCGGCCAGCGCCTCAACGCTGGCGATGGGGTCTCAGGTGACAGCGACGCCAGTAGCGATTTCATCGCCATCACCCTGCTGGTGGCCAGCCGTAACAAGCTGGTGCTCAAGGGCTCCGACACGGCGGACCAGTTGCGCCAGTCGCTGCAGCAATTGGGGGCTGTGGGCGTAGACGATCTGATCGCCCTGGAAGTGATCTGGCAGCCCGAAGGGGTGGGCGAAGTGCTCAGCACCGATGCCTTGATCACGGCCTATCCGGATTTGCAACACCTGTAGGGATCCCTTCAGTGCTTTCTTCAGCGCCCTGAACTCCCTTCCGGTCCCCTCGTTTCAAAGGGAGTCGCAAACGGGTTTCGGAGATCGTTCACCACGCCCTTGTACCGAGGGGGAGTTGTTCGCACACTGGGCCGAACAGCTATCCGCATCGATGGGGCCGCGCTCCCCCCAGTGGGTGAACACACCGGTGCTGATGCAGGCCCTTGAGCGCTATGAGCAGGGCAACTTGCCCCGTTCGATGCAGCTCTGGATCCAACAGCTCCTTGAGATCGAAGCCCCATCCAAGGCCCCCTCCGCAAGCCCTGCGGCTGACCACTTGGGGTAATCACTGGGGCAAAACTCAGTTGACGCGGCCCAGGATCCGTAGGGCAGCCATGGCGGCCCCATAGCCGTTGTCGATGTTCACCACGGTGAGGCCAGGGGCGCAGCTGGCGAGCATGCCGTTCAGGGCTGCCATGCCTCCCGCACTCACCCCGTAGCCCACGGCCACGGGTACGCCGATCACGGGCTGGGGCACCAGGCCTGCCACCACGGTGGGCAGAGCCCCTTCCATGCCGGCACAGGCGATCACCACCGCTGCCCCAGCGAGGTCGGGGAGCCGATCCAGCAGTCGATGCAACCCAGCCACGCCCACATCGAGCATGCGCTCGTTGGCGATGCCATGGCAGGCCAGGGCCAATTGGGCTTCGGCGACCACGGTCAGATCACTTGTGCCGCCGCCCAGCACGGCAACGGTGCCCAGGTTGGCATTGGCGGCAGGCATGGCTCCAGCGGTGAGGCAACGGGCCTCCGGGTGGTGGGTGATGGCGATCTCCGGCAGCAGCTCGATCACGGCCCGGGCCTTGGCGGGCTCCACCCGGGTGGCCAGGGCCAGCTCTGAGGCTGCATGGAAACCGGCCACAATCGCGGCGATCTGCTCAGCGCTTTTGGTCTCGCCCCAGATGGCTTCGACCATGCCGAGCCGCTGGCGGCGCTGCAGATCCAACCGATGGTCGGGGTTGCCCATGGGCTCGGGATTGCTCACGGTTTGGAGCTGATGCATGGTTTTTCCCACACCATCTCCATCAGCGCCGGCGTCACCCAGACACTGCAATGGCCCATGGCGTGGCTGAGGTCGGCATCCAGCTCTTCCTGATCGCCTGGGCTCCAAAGCCCGGCGGCGGCCAGTTGGTCCGGGTAGCTGCCCAGGAAATCCTGTAGCCACTGGGCCTTGGGGGCATCGCTCGGGGAGCAGGCCATCAAGCTGCGGCAGTGTTTCAGGCGCAGGCCCCGGGCCTCGAGCAGGGCCGGCAAGCGCTGGGCCACATGGGGGTCGCCGCCATGGTCGCGCCAGTGCTGGATGCAGCGGCAAACGAAGCGATCCAGCCCAGCTCCCCGGGGATAGAGGGCGAACGTATCCCACTGCCCGTATTCGTGGAGGATCAGCGTGCCCCCGGGGCGGAGGGCCCGGGTGATCAGATCCAGCAGGGGATTGAGATCGTTCAGAAACATGGCCACCCAACGGCACCAGGCCCCATCCCATTGACCCTCGACTAGGCCATGGGCGGCTGGCGCTTCGAAGGCGTCTTCGACGCCGCTGGCTTGGTTCAGATCCAAGGCCAGGGTGTGGAGTTGCTGGAGGTTGCCTTGGCGCGCCTGGGCCTGCAGGTGCTCCAGGTAGGCACTGGCGTTGTCGATGGCCAGCACGCTTCCCGTGGGGCCCACCCGCTCGGCCAGATCCAGGCTGGCAAAGCCCGGTCCGCAGCCCAGGTCCAGCAGCCGCTGGCTCGCTCCCCAGCCGGCTTGCTGCCAGGCACTGATGCAGTCATCGCGCCAGATGGCGTGTTGGCGTTGCAGCCGATCCCGCTCCCGCTCGTGGCTACCCAGCACGTAGCTGGAGCTTGAGCCGGAGGCTGTCACTGGGGTTGCAGAGCGAGGGATTGGAGGGCGAGGGGTTGCAGTTCCCCTTCAAACACCAAGGGGAAGGGATTGCCTGCCGTTGTGCCGGTGGCCTGGCGGGCCAACTCCTCGAAGCGTTCCTGCACCGCTTCCACCGCTTCAGCTGGGATGGCCTTCCACTGATCCTTACTGGCCCAACGGATCAGCAGGGTGCCTTCTTCCCGCTCGGCATCCCACAGCAGTTGCCGGTCCAGGAAGCCGTCCTGCTGGGCCAGCCAGGGCTCCCAGCTGCCCTGCTCCGCCGCCAGCCATGCCTGGCGGCCTTCCGCCGGCACCTTCACCCGCAGGTGCTCCACCACGGCCACGTCGTAGCTGCCCGGGGGATCCTGGAAGGCGGCGATTGCCCCATCGGGATGGCCGGCCAGCAGCATCACCAGGCTGAGCACAAGGCCCATCAACCTAGGCAGCCCATCGGGCCAGGGGCGGCGCCGGGTCATCCCTTTTGGAGCAGGGCCACGGCGTGGCAGGAGATGCCCTCCTCCCGGCCCTCGGCCCCCAGTTTTTCGTTGGTGGTGGCTTTGACGCCCACCTGATCGGCATCCAGATCCATGCGGCTGGCGATGGCGGCCCGCATGGCCGCGATGTGGGGTTTGAGCTTCGGGCGCTCCGCGACCACCACCGAATCCACATTGACCACGCTCCAGCCCCGCTCCCGCACCAAGCTCACCACCTGCCCAAGCAGCACCAGGCTGTCGGCGTCCTTCCACTGCGGATCGTCGGGGGGGAAGTACTTGCCGATATCGCCGAGGCTCAAGGCGCCCAGCAGGGCATCCATGATCGCGTGCACCAGCACGTCGGCATCGCTGTGGCCATCGAGGCCCAGGCCATCGGGATGGTCCAGTTGTTGACCGCCCAGGATCAGCGGCCTGCCGGCCACCAGACGATGGATGTCGTAGCCGTTACCGATCCTGAGCTGCATGGGGTTCGCTGCCTGGGGCTTGCTCCCAGCGAGCGTAAAGATCGGGCCGACGTTCCTGGGTGCGCTGCTGCTGCTGATCGGCCCGCCAGCGGGCAATGGCCCCGTGGTCGCCGGAGCGCAACACCGCCGGCACCTCCATCCCTTGAAACGCCGCCGGCCTCGTGTAGTGGGGGTGCTCCAGTAGCAGGGTGCTGTGGCTTTCCTCGTCCAAGGAGGCCGCCGTACCCACCGTGCCGGGCAGGAGCCGCACCACCCCATTGATGATCGTGGCCGCCGGCAATTCGCCGCCGGTGAGCACGAAATCACCGATCGACACCTCCTCGTCGGCCAGGGGGCGAATCCGTTCGTCGAAGCCCTCGTAGTGGCCGCAGAGAAACACCAGCTGGTCGTAGTCCGTCGCCCATCGGCGCAGGTCGGCCTGGAGTAGCGGCTGGCCCTGGGGGCTCATCAACAGCACCCGCCGCCGCGGCAGCACGGGGATGGCCCCGAAGGCGGCATACAACGGTTCGGGTTTGAGCACCATGCCCGCGCCACCGCCGTAGGGCTCGTCGTCGACCTTGCGGTACTTGTCGGTGGCGTAATCGCGGGGATTGTGGGTGTGGAGTTTGGCGATGCCAGCGCCAAAGGCCCGGCCGATCACCCCCAGCCCCAGCAGGGGTGCAAAGGCCTCAGGGGCGAGGCTGACCACATCGAGTCTCATGGCAGCAGCGGGAGCATGGGTTTCAGGCCTTGCTCACCCGCCGGATCTCGGAGCTGAAGTGGGCGTGGGCAGGGTTGCCATCGCCCTGGTTGGCCACGCTGGAGCGCAGCCGCAGGTTGGGCTTGGTGAACCAGAGGCGTTCACGCACCTGTTGGCCTTGGGCATCAATCACCAGCTCCAGGCTGCCATCGGGCCAGAACTGCCAGCGGCCTTGATCAGCCCCGCAGTGGTAGCTGCCATCGCTGTGGAAGATCAGTTGCTGTTGCAGGCCGCCCTTGGGGCCTTGGCTCAGGCCGCCCGGTTCGCCGCCTACCTGGGGTTCCAGGTAGGTCACCAGCAGTTCGCCGCGCTCGCTGGTGTGCCACTCATCGCCGTCTGGGGCGTCGTCTTCTGCGGCTAGGGCCGTGGGCTCGTCGAGGGCAAAGGTGCTGTTGAGGCCCATCCACTCGCCGGCGCAAAAGCGCAGGAAATCACCGATCTCCTGGGGCGGGAAGGCGATGGCAGGGTTGGTGGACTCGCTCATGGATCCAATCCTCTCAGCTGGTGGCGGTTCAGCTGTGGCGGTTCAGCTGCTGGCAGCTCAATCGCCCCGGTAGCCCAGCTCAGCCAGCCGGGCCGGATTGCGCCGCCAGCCGGGCACCACCTTCACAAACAACTCCAGATACACCGGCCCGGAGAACACCTTCTCCATCTGCAGCCGGGCCCCCTGGCCAATGGTTTTGAGCATCTGGCCGCCCTTGCCGATCAGGATTCCCTTCTGGCTCGAGCGCTCCACCAGCACCGTGGCGAGGATGGCTGTGCGGGGGCCATCGTCCACGACGCGTTCAATGCTGACGGCCACTGAATGGGGCACTTCCTCGCGGGTGTTCTGCAGCACCTGTTCGCGGATCAATTCGGCCATGAGCAGCTGCTCGGGTTGGTCGCTCACCGCATCGGCGGGATAGAGCTGGGGGCCGAGGGGCAATTCGGCCGCTAACGCCTGCACCAGGGCTTCGGTGCCGTCGCCATGGAGGGCGCTGCAGGGGTGCAGGGGCCAGTTGAGCTTGGGGCGAGGCTCGGGGATGGCGAAGTCCCCCTCGCCGGCGAGCATCCTGCGGTAACTGACAAGCAGCTCCTCAGCCCGCTCGGGATCGACCCGATCACTTTTGTTGAGCGCCACGTGCACCGGGGCCCGGCTATGGCGCAACAGATCCACGATGAAGCCATCCCCCCGGCCCGCCGGTTCGCTGCCATCCACCAGGAGCAGCACCACATCCACTTCGCCTATGGCGCCGCGGGCGCTTTGCACCAGCCGTTCGCCGAGGAGATGGTGGGGCTTGTGAATTCCAGGGGTATCCAGCAGCACCAGCTGGGCGCTGGGGGTGGTGAGGATCGCCCGCAGCCGGTTGCGGGTGGTTTGGGCGATGGGGGAGGTGATCGCCACCTTGGTGCCCACCAATTGGTTGAGCAGGGTGGATTTACCTACGTTGGGCCGGCCGATCAGGGCGACAAACCCGGAGCGAAACCCCTCCGGCGTGCCCCCTGGGCCCTCGGCCCCCAGGCCCGCCAGCAAGCGGGCCGATTCGGCCGGATCGGGGATCGGCAGCAGTTGGCCGCTCTCGACGTCGTTGGCGTGGCTTGACTCCATAACCTCAACACTGCCAGTTCACCGGCCCCCATGGTTGATCCAGCTCCTTCTCAAGCCATTTCCCAGCCCAATTTCCAACAGGCCATGGAGATCACGGCCCAGTGGCTAGGCCTTTGGGAGCGGGGCGAGCTCAGTGATGAGGTGCTGGCCGACCGGGTGACGGAGTTGGTGGCAAGCCGGGATGGGGCCCGGGGCTTTTTTGTGGTGAGCCTGGCTGGGGATTGCCCGCTGATGGATCGCTTGCCCGATCCGGTGGTGATCCAGTTGCGCTCTGCAGGTGAGGGGGTGGTGGATTTGAGCGTGCGCAATTTGGCGATGAGCACCGCCATGGCGCTGCACCACGGCCGCTCGGGTGATCCTGCCCAGCAGGGGGCGTCCGAGCGGGTGCAGTTGCGCTGCACGGAACTGCTTCGTTGCCTGGAGCCAGAGGCGGTGAGGGCGCGCCTGGAGTCGCTGCTGGCTGCAGCCCAAGGTGCCCCTGGCGATGACCAGGCTTTCCTGGAGCGCTGGGGCTACGACGCCGACCAGAAGCGGGCGATTGCTGAGGCGATCTTGGCGGTGGCGGAAGATCCGATCTGAGCTGCCGGAGTTGAGCTGCCCAAGCCGTTGGGTTGGAAGTAAAAAAGCCAGGTTGGGTACGGAAAGTACACAACCTGGCTTTGAGTTTTTTGAAGGTTAAACCTGGTCTAACCAATGTTTGAACCTGGACGAATCAGTCGCGGCGACCACCACCCTGGAGGGCAATGATCAGGCGCAGGATGAAGATGAACAGGTTGATGTAGGTGAGGTACATCCCCAAGGCGCCGGCCAGATATTGGTCGTCGCTATAGGTGCGGGGCATGGTGTAGAAATCGACAAACGCCGCTCCCACAAAGATCACGGTGCCGAAGCCGGCGATCAGCAGCTCGAGGCCTGTGCCATGGAAGGTGGCCGGAGCGAATATCCCGCCCACGATCTGCACCACCATGGCGATCAGCAGGCCGATGATGCCAAGGCCCACCACGCCACTGAGGGCCTGGCCGATGCTGTCGCTCATGCGCCGGCCCACCACCGATGCGGCTACGAAGGTGATGCCGGTGGCGAGGGCCGCCGTGCCGATGGAGCCGATGCCGGCCGTGCCGATCGCCATCGCGACGATGCCGCT
>Ga0310323_10079_pt1 | contig 15563 bp, 6 predicted proteins | sample LakEriER3TotalD7_FD_195537 | JGI IMG/M metagenome (GOLD analysis project Ga0310323, IMG submission 195537) | Enriched freshwater cyanobacterial communities from Lake Erie, Ohio, United States - ER36.Total.D7 (v2) (version 2) | ecosystem: Environmental > Aquatic > Freshwater > Lake | place: USA...
GCTGTAGAAGCATTAACTACCGTCTCAGCGGATGCTGAAATGGTGTTGGTTGCCTTGCCGATAGCAGAGAGTTCGCCGCCAACATCCAGGTCCTTGATGTTGGTAATACCAGCAGACTCTTGAATCGATGCCAGTGACACCGCATCGCCCTTGCTTGTCGAAGCAGCAGCGTTAACGGTCGTGGATGCGGTGGCATTGAGGCCAGCGTCGGATTTGACACCGATCTCGTTTGCACCATTCAGGCCAAAGTTGCCGTCAACAATGGCAAGGCCTGCACTGTTGGCGCTGACGTTGGTTGCATCGGCAGTCGACTTGGCGCTTGATGTGGCAGCGATGGTTGCATCAGCATCCAGAAGAACCTGCCCGAGGTTGCTTAGGCCTACAGCATTGACGTTATCAACGGCGACTGATGCGTCTGTATTGGCAGCTGCGCCAGCAACAATTGTGCTGTTGAGGATATCTGTGTTGGTCGCTGCCCTCGCGGGAATTGAAATAGCAAGATTTGTTGAATTTAATTGGGCTTCATGCAGATCATGAACCGCATCAATGCTTAAGCCGAGAAATGACTCGGAACTGGATTGAGCTGTGTTGGAGGTTACAGGAGGCATGGTTTTAAAGGGTTGTTTGTGGGGTTGAACGTTGAATCAGCTCACCCCACAGTGGGGCGTAACAACAACTTATGCCGAAGTAATAGATCTGTCGATATTGCTCAGTATGGCTATGTATGCACAAAAAGGAATACCAGCTAATCCCCAAGTAGAGCGCCTAGCAATAAATTAAAATTGTATATACGCTATAAATAATCAGCAAACCTTCAGCACTGTGATTACAAATAATTGTGTATTTATCTGTGAATACAAAAACCTATTAAGCCTCAGAGAAAAAACAAAAAAAGAAATTTCCTTAAATTATTTCAATATGTTGCGGCGTGCCGTCCCAGGGAATGAATTCCAAATCATCATCAGAATCAAGATTGCTAGCAACCGGCTCAAGGGAGGGTTGCTCTAGCCGTAAGGCCTCCAAACAGAAGCCTTGTAATTGAATGAAATCCGGATCAACGGGGTTAATGCCAAACCCCTGCAAAGCAGGCTCTAACACTGCAGCAATGTCTTCTAATGAAGCACCCACCACCTCCAAAGGTTGCTGCCGCACCGCCAGGTTCCAACCAGGCAATAATTGCCACTCCAACCAAGGTTCAGGGCCAGTAGTAAGCAACACACAACGCTCAGCATCCTGCTGTAACACCAAACAATTACTCAAACCATTAGCTGATACACGCATCAAATTAGAACCAGGAGAAAAAACACCAACTGGTACATCAGTAGCTAGCAACTGCATTAATAACTGCTGCAAAAACCTGCCACGACCCACCCCACGGGGATTGCAATGGCGATCTATTGCTTCAATACAAATAGGTTCCAGCCAAAGTTCCACCCGCTTGGCTAAAGGGGACTGTTTTTCAACGAAACGGCCCTGCTCATTTCGCCGTTCATTACCACCCTTGGCTTCGATCAAGGCTAATTTGGCTCAACTATCACTGCATTATGCAGCTATTAGGCATTACTGGAACTTAGTGCTGTTGCCTTGGAATGAGCATCTACCACAAGGTCGCCTTCGCCATAGATAGTTACATTGGCTCCACTCAAGCCAACGGTTTCAGAACTTGTCTGGCTACTTGCCTTGCCATGGCTAGTCATCGCAGTAACAAAGCTGTTGTCTTCTGCGATAGCAACTAAATCAGCACCAGCAGTAGTGATCGTTGGACTAGCGGAATTAGCAAACACACCCACACTTCGGCTGTTGTGGCTGGCATATGAATTACCCAACTCAGTTGAAGAGAGGCTATCCATAATCACACGGCTTACACCAGTAATATCACTGTTACCAAAGCCTGCACCAAGCATGCTGTGATCCAAGCCAACTGCACTGGCTTCACTTTCGTTAATAGCGTCGCCTTCGAGGGTAACGCTTAAGAGATCAGCACCAATCATTCCTCCGCCATATAGCGAACCGGTAGAACCAGCTCCTTTCACTTCACCACCACTGATGCCACGGGCGACAAACGATGCGTTAACACCAACATCTCCAGCTTGGCTATTAGCAATCATGGAAGCGCGATCACTAATCTCACCAGAAGCATCAATAGCACCAATAACACCTACACCATAAATATCACCTGCACCAGCTAAACTAATAACTCCATTAGTAAGCAGAGAAGCACCAACAGCCTTAAGGCTTGATTCAACTTGCGCTTGACCTGCTTCAGCACTTGCAATCAATTGGCTGTTATTAGAAGCAGTAACATCAATTGAACCATTGCGATCAAGTGCAATCCCATCACCATTATCACCATTAAATCCATATACATTTAACTTAAGATCTATATCGGCATTATCAGCGGCTCCATCTCCTTCACTACTAGCAATAACTGAGCTGCTGCTTGTAGCAGCAAGAGAAACGGATCCATCGCGATCAGCTTGAAGATCAGCAGCAGCAACCGCTGCCACATCCAGATTCAAACCAACAGTTGAAGCACCTTCTTGGGTACTTGCTTCTGCAACAACTACAGCATCAGATGTAATAGAAGTATTTAAATCTTCACCACTAGAAACATCCGTATTATTAATACCAGTCAATTGAATGGCTTTACCATCGCCACCATCAACTTGAACAACAACATCTCCTGATGTGCTTGAAGCTTCAAGCTGGGTTGTTAATTTACTATCTGCTTCAATTTCTAAAGACCCATCCGATTGAATAACATCTCTTCCATCTGATTCTCCATAGGCTGCAGCTTGATCAGCGATGGATATTTGGCTAGAGGCATCGCCATCAACACTGGAAGATAAATGGTTAACGGAAACAAGAGTATTTAAATCAAGATCTGCATTACCACCAGAGCTATATGATCCTTCAAGGGCGAATACTTGATCAAGATCAACATCACTGTTAGCAAAGCCAGCAAGAGAAGAGGCGAGTAGCTCTAAATCGACTGAAGCATCAGAACCAAGAGTAATATCACCCTCAGCGCCAAATTCATCAACCTTACTACCAATAATATTGGCAGCACTAATACTAGAGCTTGAATTACCAGCAAGAGAACCTGAACTATTAGTAGCAGTAAAACCAGCCTTAGCAATTAATTCGGCATCGCCCTCAATAGATACAGATTGAGCTTGTAAACCGAGTAAGGCACCAAGGCTGGAATGGCTAACAGAATCGCCATCAACAGAATTGGCGTTGCCTTCTAATACAGCTAGAGCATTAGCAATGATGCTCGCATCAGCATTTCCATCAAGCAGAGTGGCAGCTGCAACAGCTACTTCGCTGCCTAAATTAGTGAGTGCAGTTGCATCACCACGTAAACTTTCTGCTAAAAGTTTTATTGATGCACTGGTATTGGAATCAATAGTTATATCGCCAGCGGAATCAACTGATTCAACGGCTACACCATAAATCTCGGTAACATTCGTTGCGGCAACAGCCGCATCTTCATTGGAATTTGCGCTTCCCTTAGTATTTAGAGCATTATCAACAGTAACAGTGGTGGTACCAGCAGAGCTGAGGCTTTCAGCTTCTATACCAGCAATAAAAGCCTGTACCTCCTGGCTACTCGCAGTAGCAAGAACACTGCTAGCTAAGCTTTCGCTACCTAGAAAATTATTAACAATTAACTGAACATTGCCAGCTGATTCCTGTACTCCAAGGCTAATGCCAACTTGATCAGCGCCGATGTAATCTGAGCTGGCAGCACCTGCAACTGCCTGAGCAACACGCTTAGATTCAACTTCAAGGTTTGAAGTGATGGTAGTGCTACCACCAGTTTCCAACAAACCTTCCTGTTGTAAACCATATATATTATTTACTTGGCTTGCAACTTCAACATCACCGCCACTGCTCTGGGCCGATTGATCAAGCTTGACCGTGGTATTGGTATTAGCTACTAATTGGGCACCTGTATCTACATCGCCAAGGTTGATACCACCAACTGTGTTGAATTCCGCCGAAGCAGTGGAATCACCGCTAGAGCTAGTGGATGTTTGGCCTACTGTTAAATCAGATTTATTATTAAGTAAAAGGGCACCACCAACTCCATTAAGGTCGCCGCTTCCAGCTGCCTCTTGCAAATTAAGGCCCAGAATAGTGGCTGCATTTGCAACGCTGCTGCTAGCTCCAGTTTGGCTGGTGCTACTAATTCCAAGAGTTACATTTGTATTGCCATCTATTCGTGATGAACCACCAACCAATAACTGCTCAACATCCGCTCCTAGCAGACGATTGATTTCAGCAGTGGCGGTTGCATCATCAGCCGCGCTTTCCGCCGCTGAGAGCAGATCAGCGGAAACAACACCGCTAGCAATAAAGTTGTTATCAACTTCAAAACGAACGTCGCCTGATTCACCACCACTTAAATCAAGGCCACTTGCCTGAGATACACCTAAGTAGGCATTAGCAGAATCTGAAACAGCACTTGAGGTTGCGCCAGCATCTAAAACTACAGACGCTGCAACAGTAGCGGTACCACCTAACTCAACCCTGGCCTGATCTGCCTGAACACCTGCCGTATCAACTTGAGTTCGGGCATTCGTGCTGCCATCTACAGAACTACTACTACTTTCTGCGGTTACTTTTACAGTTGAGCTGAGATTGGCTCCAGTGCCTGTGCTGAGGGCCGATCGCACTGCTTCGCCAGTGCTTTCATCAGCAAGATCTTCAAGGGTGAGGCCAAAGGCGTGAAGCTCAGACAATGCGCTCCCGTTTCCGGCAACACCATTACTAATGGCTTTCGCTTCAGTAGTTAAAGAAGCAGGAGCGGTAAAAGTATCGCCAACATTTAATCCCTTGATTTCAATAGCTTTGGCATTTACAGAGCTAACTACTCCAGCACCCGTTTGGGCAACGGCTTGTTGCGCTTGTTCGGTTGTAGGAGAAGTGGCCGTCATGAATTAGGAATGCCCTGAGAGATCAACGAATCAATAAATCCACAACCCTTTATACGCGTTGAAATGCCAAACAACAATGCTTCACATACATATATAACCTCACGCCGCAGGCCCAAAAACCACGAACCAAGGCAGGTGAACCGATCAGAGCAGAACGATGAGAAATATGTATTTCCGCATACGCAATAGATAGCATCAGCGAATCAAGATAACTAAAAATACATCATAACACTAGCGTAGAATAGGAAAATAAACCACCAGGCAACAGGAAAGCCCCAAGAGAAGCAATAAAGGCTGGAAAATCAGAGCTAAATACAAATCATTAAAAACAAAATATAGAAATATGCAGAAATACCATTGCTAGAAGGGCGTTTTAAGGGGTATCTGCAAAATCCGAGCCAGTCAATCAAAAACACATAAAAGGAATAAGCATATGCCCATGTACAAAAATAAAGCCAAATATTAGCCGTATTTACATGCCTATACAGGTGTATTCTGCCGCAAAATAGTTGACAATGAACATGAACTAGGTGAAAATCAAAGGCAAAGAAGATCTGCTGTGGACCACGGCTCAAAAGCCATTCTCACATCAAGTTTCTATACACGTATTTACGGGTATAGAGAATCTTTTTGCTGCTCAAATCTCCACACAAACAAACAAAACATTTTAATCAATAAAGATACATATCTCGCTGCTGGCGGCAAGGCACTAGGGCGGGAAAAACCATGAGAAAGGGCTTCCGCAAAGCAATAACGCTTGAATCAAATCAGAGCAGGCTCACTGCCGAGGGTGCGCTGACAGCCGCAGCTATCGGTTTGATGATGATGCTGGTGCTGCAGCAACAGCAAACCCAAGCCTCTGGTGGTGAAGAACCCCAGGGCAATTCAAGGCTGAATTTTGATGCCACTCGCGTACCCACCGGGCGCATCGCTGTTTCCCAGGCAAGCCTTCAAGACGCCTCTCGTCTAAAGCAGGCATCCGCCTATACACCGCCAAACCAGGGTGATGTTGATATTAACGACGTAAAAAATGCAAATCGAACATCAACACCTGTTCAAAAATCGGGGTCTGATTTAAACGACAGCAGGATTCCATTCTCTGGAAATGTAAACAGTGCCCCGGGCGGTAGCGGATTAACAGGTGCTCAAAACCAATCTAATAACAATAAATCAACCCAACAGCAATCTACCCAACAATTAGCGCAACAAGCCTCTCCACCAACCGAGATTATTTCAATTGGTGCCAGCTCTGGCCCTGGGCGTGGAGATAGTGGTGCGCCCATAACTGTTGATACGAGTGGTGCTCGAAATGCCGAAAATGGCAATGCATCTGCAGCAACACCATCTGTAGGGGCAATCGTGGGCCCTGGCAGAGGGGCAACGGGAATTGCCGGAGGAGCAGATCAAACCAGCCTGCAAGCAGGCAAATCCGGAGCAGCGGTACAAGAACTGGCTAGCGCGGGAGCTTTGGCTGGCCCTGGTAGAGGCTCTACGGGCTTGGCCGGTAGCTTCAGCGGCAATCCAAATAGCGGCGGCGGCGGCGCGCCGCAGGTGGTTACGCCCTCAGCGGCCTCAGCGAGTTTGGAGTATCGCGCATTTGACGGGCCAATGGCAGGCTCTACGGCATATATGGACACCAATAACAACGGTTATTTCGATACAGGCGATTGGTATACATACACAGATGATGCGGGTTATTTCAGCATTGATTATGTAGACAGCAATAAGAATGGAATTTGGGAACAAAGCGAAGCCATAAAAAGAGACGATGGCAGCACTTACTACTTAACAGAAGGATCTAAACTACAAGTGAGAGTGATTGGTGGCACAGACACCGTTTCTAATTCCTTAAACCGTCATGAGATGGTCACTAGTCTCAGCGGCACCGGTGGCGTAGTTAGCCCAATCACAACCCTAGTGGAGGGCATCAGCAAGGATCTAGGGATGGCAAGTGTTGACGCCGAAAGAATGGTTAGCAAAATTCTCGGACTAGACAACACAATAGACCTGCTCAGATATGACCCATTCAGCATTACAGTATCAAATACACGTTCACTAAACAACAATGATATTGCACTCGATTACAAAGTAAAAGCAGCACAAATATTTAATCTTGGCTATGTAACTGAAGCGGTAGCTGGCCAAGAAGCGTTCAATGGCCTTGAATCATTAGGAAAGGAACTCGCCAGGGCAGCTAGCCGCAGTGACGGCTCGATCGGAACCCTAGACCTCACAGCAACCGATGACCTTAAAGCCTATTTTGGTGGCCTCTCCTCAGTTAAAATTAGCGACGGTGCTTTAGATGCATTTAGTAGCATCACCCAACAAGCGAATAGTTTAATTAAGCAATCTGGAGCAAGCAGCGAAGTTCTTTCTGTACTAAGTAGCGACCGCTCAATTGACGGGCTTGGAAGCAACAAGTTATTAAACACCGGTATCAATTCATCAAGAGATTTACTTGCTGATGTTTTAAAGAAAGATGCTAGCTTTTCAGATGGAGGCGCAGCGAAAGTAATTTGGAATAATCAAAATGCTGTCGATGGCTCAGTAACTTTTGGGGCGCTCCATAAATTCATCGGATTACCTAGTGATAAAAGTAGTTACACATCACTACCTCAAGTTGAATTAAAAGCGGAGCATAGGGGTGAAACGAATGCAATTGCAAGCAAAGGAAATGCAATTGTATCTACCTACGAAAGTGTATCACTTTTAAAAGACGCAGTTCTAGACTACAGCAATTACGCTGCCAGAACAAGCATCACCAGCAATTTTGCAGTAAAGCCAATATCAACAACCGCAGCAGCAGTTCAGGGAGCATCAACAATCAATCCATCAAACACAAAAATAAATTCATCACTGCCTTATACGCCAATTAGCAGCAGCACCTCAACCGGTAGCAACAGCTCAACTCCTAACAACACAGTTTCGAATTCAACAACTGATTCAAAATCAACAGCAACTATTGCTTCCACTCAAAGTGCATCTACCATCCCCCCTACATCAGCTAACAGCAGCAACACATCAACCACAAGTAATATCTCACCCACAAGCAATACTTCAACTGCTAGCAACACAGCTTCAAATTCATCAGCTGATTCAAAATCAACCGCAACTATTGCCTCCACTCAAAGTTCAATAACCAATTCCCCTACATTAGCTAACACAAGCAGCACCTTAACCACAAGCAATAACTCACCAACGAGCAATACTTCAACCGATAGCAATACAGTTTCAAATTCATCAGCTGATATAAAATCAACAGCAACTAATACCACAACTCAAAGTTCAGCAAACAATTCTCCTACAGCAGGTAGCAACACCTCAACCACCAGCAATAACTCACCCACGAGCAACAGCTCAACTCCTACTAATACAGCTTCAAATTCATCAACTGATACAAAATCAACAGAAACTATTGCTTCCACTCAAAGTTCTACCACCAATTCTCCTACAACAGATAGCAACTCATCAACTCCTAGCAATAGCAACATCACCTCAACAACAAGCAACAGCTCAACTGCTAACAACAAAGATACAAATTCATCAACTGATACTAAATCAACAACAACTATTGCTTCCACTCAAAGTTCAACCACCAATTCCCCTACAGTAAACAACAGCAACAACACCTCAACAGTTAGCAGCACAGCCTTAAATACAGCAGATGATTCTAAATTAACAGTAACCATTGCTTCCACTCAAAGTTCAACCACCAATTCTCCTACAGCAGATATAAACTCATCAACTCCTAGCAATAGCAATAACACCTCAACAACAAGCAACAGCACAACCACGAGCAACACCCCAACTGCTAGCAACACATCTTCAAATTCATCAACTGATGCAAAATCAACAACAACTACTCCCTCCACTCAAAGTTCAACTAACATCTCCCCGACAGCAGATAGCAGCAACAACAACACCCCAACTGCTAGTAATACAGCTTCAAATTCATCAACTGATGCAAAATCAACAGCAACTATTGCCACAACTCAAAGTTCAACTACCATCTCCCCTTCATTAGCTAACACCAGCAGCACCTCAACCACAAGTAATAACTCACCAACAAGCAATACTTCAACCGCTAGCAATACAGTTTCAAATTCATCAGCTGAGATAAAATCACCAGCAACTATTGCTTCCACTCAAAGCTCAGCTGAGTCTGCCCAATCAAATACAAAAATAGAAGGCATTAGTAATAACATTAGTCAAAACGACAGGGTTATTGAAAGTAATATTCAGAATCCAGCTGTTATCTCATCAGCTCCCATCGAAACAGTAACATTAAAATCTCAAAGTACCGAACCGCTTACCACTGCCCAAGTTAAAGCTACAGAAATAGCTAAAGACCTTAGTAATCAGCCAGCTTCAGAATTTACTGGTAAACCAATTCTATTGGAAGCAATCCACGAACATTCAATCAATGGCCAGGCTCTTGATGGTGCAATTGAAGCAGATATTTCTCACCAAACACGCGTTCTTAACAGAAGCACACTGCTAATGGGTGGTCAAGATGATGTGCTGCGCTTAGAAGCTACCACCGATATAAATATATCCTTATTTGAATCAATGGGAGTTGAACTACATGGAGAAATTTCAAGTGTTGCCATGGAATTTAGCAAAATAGACATGGGTGGAGGTGATGACATCATAGAAATCAATAGCGTTCTTTCTTTGGAAATAGACAGCAGTGAAGATATTGCAAAACTGATTGGAAATATTGATCAAGAAGAATTAGGAATGTTAGATTCAATCCTAATGGGTGGCGGCGGAAATGACACAATGGTTGTAAACGGTGCTGTACGTTCTCGCATTGATGGCGGAACAGGTAATGACGATATTTATTTAACTGGAGAATCACAATTTGTAACCCTTGATGGTGATGCAGGAGATGATCGCATCTTTGGTACAAAACATAGTGAAACCTTAAATGGAGGCGATGGAGACGACCTGTTATTTGGTCTCGGTGGTTTAGATGAAATGACCGGTGGCCGTGGCTCCGATATATTTATTGTAGATATGGACGAAAGTGTAGACCTTGGCAATTTAAATGCTCTTTCAGATTTCGAAAAAACACTACTTAGTGGTAAAATAAGTAATGCTGAACTTGCTTCAATAACAGATTTCAATGGAATGGAAGGTGATGCCATTGCACTAAGAGGTAATAGTATTGGCGTAACGGAACGCGCTCAAGATCTATTTACATACACACCAGCAGCCTCTGATATGGACAAGCAAGTATTGCTCCTATCGAATTTTTCTGAATTTTTCTTTTCAGGGCAAGTTGAGCTGAAAGAAGGATACGCACTACTTACAGATCTTGATACTCTTATTCAAATAACTGATGAAGGCAACCTACATGCTATTGCCCACGTAACCAGTCAAGTAACACCCTCTAACGGAATGGTATTTACAACAAACAATTCATTATCAAGCTAACTCAGGTTTTACATTCCGCCAGTAGCGCTTGCTCCTTTTGTAAACATATCAGTAATCAATGTAATCATAGGTTTATCTCTAACCTTAATCAATGCTGTAACACCCATACCTGAACGCAGGGGGATCTGTTTGCCAGAAATCTTTATAGATTGAGTTTGAAGTTTTACTTTAGCAGGAAAATAAGGAGCACGAGGTGAATTTTTATCAGCCGGCAACAATGAAGGGCCCACATCAACTAAGCGGCCCTTAAGAGAGCCAAATTCAGAATAGGTGTAAGCATCAAGCCGAAGTTGTACTTCCATACCGGCACTAAGAAAACCAACATTCATATCAGGTACAACTAATTTAGCAACATCACGATCATCAGGGATTACCGTAATCAACTCCTCGCCAGCACCAACAAGTTGACCTGGCTGTTTTGATAAACCAGATATCTTCCCAGACATCGAAGCGCGGATAATAGTTAGATCAAGTCGACTACGTAAATCAGAAAGGCGATTAAGAGCTTGAGCTCTTTCTTCCACAGTTTGGGATTCAAGCCGTTCAGAATCTAGGTCAAGGCGTTCTTTGGTGGATGCGGTTATCAAACGCTGCACAGCAGCTCTTGCACGATTCTTACTTAGTTCTTCCTGAGTAGAAGAAACAGCAGATTCCAGCTGACGAACTTTATTGCCTTGTTCTAAAACCTGTACTTCAGCAACAGCTCCATCAGCTAACAATTTGCTGTAGCGTTTTAGCAAACTACGATTTAATTCAAGTTCTTGCTGTTTAGCCGCTAATGTTTGCTCAGTTTGCTTGGAACTTAGCACAGCTTGAGTTAAATCAAGTTGAGCAGAGGCTATTTTTATCTTATCTTGATTTTGAATGCGGTTAGCTTCCAACTGAAGTTGGGGACGAACAGAAGCGAGGGGCTCGTTATCACCAATGGGAGTTCCATTACGTAGCTTGAGAACTGCTAATCTTCGCTCCTTCAAAGAAACAATATCTCGAGAATCCTTAGCCTGAGCTGCTTCCTCGCGATTCTCCAAAGTTAACAATACTTCTCCCTTTTCTACATATTCACCATTTTTTACAAAAACATTTCCAACTCTTTTACTAAGAGTGGAAACAACCTTATCGGATCCATCTCCACCTTCAATTACTCCGCGAACTTGAATAGTTTCATCAACCCTTCCCACAAACCCAATTATAAGACCTATTCCAGTGCCGCCGATCATGAACCAAACAACAGCCCTAGACCAGCCCATACCCTGGCGTCCCATGCCAAATGCACGGTTGGTTCGAAACCGAGGAGGTTGCTTTACCGGAGTTGAATTAGCGGGAGGCAGCTCAGCGGCCATAGACATTTGAACTATGTATTCATACTAGTGCCTTGTTGATTAAAAAGGCTGAAATATGAGCTTTTTCGTTTAATTAATTCATTATGAGTTCCCACCTCAAGGATCTCCCCCGCACCCATTAAAACAATCATATCGGCATTCACAATTGAGGAGAGACGATGGGTGACATACAAAACGGTACGGCCTTTTAATTTAACCATCAGGTTTTCACTCACTTTTCGCTCTGTTTGGTAATCAAGAGCGGAGGTTGCTTCATCCATCAGCAATACACTGGGCTTCTGCAAAATGGTCCGCGCGATCGCTAATCTCTGGCGTTGGCCACCTGAGAGGTTGGAGCCGCGCTCACCCACCTTAGTGTCGTACTTGGCAGGCAGGCTTTCAATAAACTCCTTTGAACAGCTGATCTCAACCGCTTCATCGATCTCCTCTTGAGTGGCGGTTGGATTGGTAAGGGTAATGTTGTCAAGAATACTGCCATCAAACAAGAGGGTATCCTGGGGGACAATTCCAATCTGCTTCCTGAGGGAGTAAAGCTCAAGCTTGGCAATGTCCATACCATCAACTAATACTTTGCCCTTCTCTGGCTCATACAGCCTCGGCAACAACTTTGTGGCGGTACTTTTACCTGAACCACTCAGGCCCACAAAGGCTACAAAAGAGCCTGGGGGTATATGCAAATTTATCCCCTTCAATAAATACTCGCCGGATGGATTATACCTAAACCAAACATCTTGATATTCGATTTCACCATTGAGGGATGAAACAGATGGCTTCTTCAACTCATCTGGCCCAGATTCCTGAGGGTGATTTAGGATATCGCCAAGCCGTTCAATAGATAAGCTAATTTCTTGAAAACTTTGCCATATTTGCGACAATCTCAATACGGGGCCAGTTACATAACCAGCAATCATTCGAAATGCAATCATTCCACCTAAAGTTAATTGGCCATTAGTTACGAGTGCAGCACCCATCCAAACCACCATAAGGCTTGATGTTTTATTAACAAAGTTGCTGAGGCCACCGCTAGCAGTACTCACCAAAGTGTTGTTAAAACCATCAGCCACATAATCAACATAGAGATCTTGCCATTTCCAACGGGTGCGCAACTCAATGCCTTGAGACTTAACAGTTTGCATCCCTGAAAGCACTTCTACCAAATGCGACTGAGTTTTTGCCGCCGCAACTGATTTAGATTGAATTTGTTTACGTACGATTGGAGAAAAGTAATAGGTAAGGCCGATAAGTGCGGGAATAACGGCTAAGGTTACAAGAGTAAGCTGCCAACTATATACCAACATAACAAAAACATATATAAGCGAGAACACTGCATCAATTACGGCTGTAAGGGCTGTGCCTGTAAGAAACTTTCTGATATTTTCAAGCTCTGAGATCCGGCTAGATAACTCACCTACAGGTCGCTTATCAAAAAACTTTAGCGGTAATTTCAGCATATGATCAATCACTTGGCTGCCGAGGGCAATATCAATACGATTAGTGGTATCAACAAATAAAAATGTTCTTAAGCTTTGCAGAATAACCTCAAGCAGCGCAAATAGAATTAATAGGCTCCCCAATGAACCAAGCGCGCTGGGGGCGCTGCCGATAATCACCTTATCAATAATTTGTTGAATAAGTAGCGGGTTGGCAAGGCCAAATAATTGAACAAATAAAGAAGACAATAAAACCTCTGTAAGCACTACCTTGTAGCGGCCAAGAGAGGGCAAAAACCATTTTAAACTAAAGTTATCTTCCGGGGTTTGATCTGTTTTAACAAGGAGCAATACCTCAAGACGGCCATCTTGTTGGGCGACAAGTTCATTTAAAGGTATTTCAGCAATCCCCTTACTAGGTACAATAATCTCACAAACTTGATCAGTAGATTTACTAACAAGTACCAAATCATTATCCTGTAAAATAAGCAAAGGAAATTCAAATTTATGCAGTGTTTGTGGAATAATTGCAGTGATTTGAGTTCTGAGTCCTAGGGTTTCGCATATTGCTCCGGCAAGTGGCAAGGTGATACCACCAAAACGTTCGGTTTGATCCCTAAGAATTCTTAATACCATCTCCCGCTTAAGTGGTATTCCCATGGTTTCGCAAACCATCCGCAAGCAAGCAGCAGAGCCTTCAATTGGTCCGCGGCCACGGCGATAAATTATCTTTAATTCATCTTCAGATTCTACATATTCAGGTTCAAAGTCCTCCTTAACTATTTCAATTTCCTTTTCATCTAAATCTCTAATCTCATCGAATAACAAGAGGTCGGGGTTGTTTGTATCCTCGCTTAATTCATCACTTGATAAACTTTTTCGTAATATGGATTGGTTTATACCAATTACACGAAAAGCTTTTGTTTGAGCAAAGAGGGGCTTGAGATTTGTACTTACGGTGGCGTGAGCTGATCCGCCACTTACATACCAAAGCATTCCGTCGCTACAAAGTGAGTCGACATTGCTAGGGGTTGCAATACAAACCTTATAAGATAATAAGCATCTTTTAACAATTTCGAGCGTAGAAAGGCGGCAACTTGGATGTTGTTTAAGGAACTCAACTGTGGCTTCAAATAATTCTGCTTGGGGCGCCTGGCCACCCCAATAAATTCTTGCCTCACGAGATTTAGAGAATAGCTGGGTTACTAAATCCCTTTCAAACCTAACGGCAATTACAGGAGATGAGCAAAGCGCTGTTTCACAGCTTTTACCTCTCAAAACAGACACCCAACCCAATGTTTGTCCTGGCCTTGAGAGCTCAACAGTTTCTATCTCATCGGTACGGCTATCGCGGCCAACAATCCTAACTTTTCCCTCAACAATAAGATAGATATGGGTAACTTTACCATCAGCTCTTAATAAAGTTTGCCCTATAGTTCCACGAACAAGCTCTCCCTTTTGAGCTAATAATACTTTAGTTTCCTCATCGCATTGACGGAAGGGCTCAAAAAAATCAATGAGCTTTCTTATTTTTTGTATAACATCTGCATTTACGGTGCTGGAAGCCATTTAGGTTTGCCCCAACATCGAATTCACAACCTTCTGCAATTCAATATTCATAAGCTCCTCAAGCAATTGATTCTCAAGCTCTGGGGTAAGCGATGCTTCAATAACGTGCTCAACAACAGTTATCAGGATAAGATTTTGCACAACAATTGGCTTATTGAGATTGCCCATATTTGCAGTGGTTGAGATTGCCCGAATTTGCTCTGCTGTTTTTGCAATAGGCATCGGGCCCACAATTCCTTTAGTGTATTTCTCAGGGCCTAATGAATAATTATATGCCAGATCAGAAATAAGGCACTCTTTGTTCTTTAGGCGCAAGTATAGTTCCTCTGCAAGACCAATGTCTGTAAGCCTTAGCATTGAATATACAACTTGATCTATATCCCGTTTACGCTTGTAGTAATAGTCGTTTAGTTGGGGCCTAAGCCAATCCTGCTTGATATATTCACGCCGCTGATCATCGGCTGCTTCAGGATTAGATTCTTTAATTTTTGCAAGATGGTCTTGATAACTTTTAATCTGAATATCAACCTGATCTAATAATCGCTCTTGAGCAATACCATATACAATTTGACGCCAGCCGCCAGATTGAGAAAGTTGCTCAACCAGCCAACCCTGGGGCTTGCCACTTTCGTTAATTAATTGTACTAACGCTTCAGCTTCCATTTATATTATCTCATGCATGTCAATTTCATGCTCAATTCCAATACTAGATACATTATTTGTTGATTCTCCATCACCTTCCCAGCGCACTGAGAAACCTTGTTCTTCTGCAATGCTCTCCAGGATTTCTACCCGCATCTCAAGGCCTGAATCCTCACTGCGCACAGCTTCTTCTAATTCCA
>Ga0310323_10084_pt1 | contig 14970 bp, 9 predicted proteins | sample LakEriER3TotalD7_FD_195537 | JGI IMG/M metagenome (GOLD analysis project Ga0310323, IMG submission 195537) | Enriched freshwater cyanobacterial communities from Lake Erie, Ohio, United States - ER36.Total.D7 (v2) (version 2) | ecosystem: Environmental > Aquatic > Freshwater > Lake | place: USA...
CGGAGGGGGAGGCTCGGGGGACAGGGCGTAGGCCCCACCCCCGTCAACGGTCCCCTGGAGAGGCCTGGCCGCCAACGCCCCAGGGGCGCGCCCAATCACCAAGGTTTCGGCCCCGGTCGGCATGGCCGGGGGAGCTTGGCCACCGTGGAGCGGTAGCCCAATCCAGCGCACCCATGGACTACCGGGCTCGGGCGCATCCGCGCTCTGACCCTGGAGCCAAGGCTGGCCCAGCCCGCCTCCACTACTGAAGAACCAGTCACAATCAGCGGCCAAGTCAGGGGCGTGGCCCTTGGGCGGCAAGCTGCGCACCCGGGTCTGCCGCAGCAAGGTCGACCAGTCGTGCTGGGTCAGCATCGGACTGGCCTGCTCCCGGCCCACCGCTGCCAACACGTGGTGCAACTCCGCCGCTGAGCCGTGGTTGGCATACCACTCCTGCAACGCGCCGTTCTCCTCGAGCCCATGGCTCCAAACCCCGGCAGCCAGCGCCAACACCTCCGCCTCGGTGGAAGCCCGCAGATGCTCACAGGGGTCGTGGCGGAGCAGGCTGCTCCAACCACAGCTATCCCCCTGCTGCAGGGTTTCCACCGTGTGCAGTTCGCCATCGAGGGGGTCCACCGCCAGGGACCGCAGGCTGCCGCTCAACACGAACAACACCGCATCCGGGAGCACGTCGGGACGCAGGACGGTCTGGCCCAGCCGGTAGGTGCGCAACTCCAACGCCAACTCCAGGGCCGCCGCCTGGTCAAGGCTCAGGCAATCAAAGGGTCGATAGCTGCGCAGCAGCTGGCCAGCAGCTCCAACCGTTGGTGGCCGTAGGGCGGAACTGCTCATGGCACCAGGGGCTCCCCAGGCACGGGAACCGGATCGGGCTCACCGCCTTGGAGGAGCACCTCCACCTGCTCACCCAGCCAACGCTCAAACAGTTCATGCAGCATCTGGGCCCGGGTTGGGGCATCCAATTGGGCCGGCAGGAGCCTCTCCAAGCGCACCACCAACCAGACATCCCCAATGGCAAAGGTGGGCCAGATCTGGCCTTCCCGTCCCACCCGCAACCGCTTGGCCAGCTCGGGGTGGGCCGCCGTCATCGCAATCGGGCCAATGAGACCGCCGGTTTCTGTCTCGGGCCCCTCACTGAACTGCTCAGCGAGGGAACGGAAGCTGGCCCCCTCCTCCCGTACCCGCAGGTACAGCTCTTCGGCGAGCGCCCGGTCGCTCACCCGCAGCAGGGAATACACCACCCGATCCAAATCATCCTTGCGATCCAGGAAGCGGATCTCCACCTCCTCATCGAACCGCCACGCGCTCCAGCGCCGCAGCCGCTCGGCCAGGCTCGCGATGGCCAGCACATCCTCAGCGCCCCAGCCCCGGGTGGCCAACCAGGCCTGCCGCCCTGCCTGGGAGCTCCCCGCTTCGCTCTCCATCAGGGCCGAGGCCAGGGCCAACTCCTCCTCCGGCGCCAGGGGCACCACCGCCGCCACGGCCTCCTGGACCTGGGCCCGGGCCAACTCCCGGTTCAGGCCATGGCGCAGGATCAGCCGGTTGGCCTCCTCCACCGACAGCAACGGCTTGCCGGGGGCAAGGGCAATGGCCCGCTCAGGAGCAACTCCAGAGAGGGTGGGTTGGGCCATCAGGCTTCCCCCCGCACGGGCAAGCCCACCTGGCGCAGGGCCCGGGCCATCAGGGCCAAGCCGCGCTCGCGGCCATAGCGGCTGCGGCCATGGGCCAGGGCAGCCAGGCTCATCCGCTGCCACAGGTCGTCGCTATCCAACAGAGCTGAGAGCTGCTCCAGCCATTCGGCGGGGGTTTCGGCGATCAACACCTCATCGCCATGGCGGAGCTCCGTGCCCTCGGCAGCCACCGGGCTGAGCACCTGGGGGATCCCCCGGGCAAGGGCTTCGACAACCTTGCCCTTGAGGCCAGCTCCGCAGCGAAGGGGGGCGATAAACACCCGGTGCCTGTCGTAAATCGGCGCGGTATCCGCCACCCATCCCTCCACCCGCACCCCGGCGTGGTCGGCCCAGGCCTGGGCCTGCTCCGGGTTCAGGCCACTGCCATAGAGATGCAACACCAGGGCGGGATGCCGCTGGTGCAACAGCGGCCAAACATCCACCAAGAACGCCCCAATCGCATCGACGTTGGGGGGATGCCGATAGCTACCCAAGAAGGCCAGGCCTTCGCGGCCCGCCAGGGGGGCGGCTTCTCGAACCGTCTCCACGACCCATGGGCAGGGGGATGTGGCGGCCCGGCCGAGGCTGTCGGTTTCAATCAGGCTTCGCTCAAGTGCGCTGTAGCTGAGGGTGAGATCGACTTGGGCCATCGCTTCGAGTTCCTCCCGGCGGGTCGAGGCCACCGCCTCCAGGGCCCGCTCGTGGGCCCCTCCTTCCAGCCCCGCCACCAGCGCCTGACGCAGCTCCCGGAGGTAGTGGAGATCGGCATTACAGAACAGCAACTTCGCCTTGGGGGCCTGCTCCTTGATGGCGGCAATGTGATCGCGAACGGTGGTGTAGCGGGTGATGTAGATCAGCTCAAATTCCCGGCCCCGAGCCCGCAGGAACTGCTCCACCGACAGCACAAAGGGCGCATGGATCGACTCAATGCCGCTGCGCTGGAGCTCTTCGCTATGGGACCCCAACCAGGCCAGGTTGGCCGGCAAAAAGGTGACCTTCCAACCCAGGCTCTGGAGCAATCCCATCTCGTTGAGGGCGGCCTGGCTGCCCGCATCCCGATCCGGCTGGGGAGGCGCATGGTCGAGCACCAGGGCCCGGCCGATGATGCCACGATCCTTCAGCCGTTCCGCCTCCTCCCTGGAGGGTTCTCCCGAGGGCAGCAGGGCGTGGTGCCACTTGTCTCGAAACAGGGGGGCATGGTCCAGTTGCAAGCGTTTGACGCTTTGGGCGTCCGTGGTGTCAACGCCAGAGGTCGTGCCCTCATGGTGGACAACCCGGGCTAGGGGGGCACAACGCACCTCCAACCCCATGGCCCTCACCTTGAAGGCCAAATCGGTGTCTTCGAAGTAGGCCGGAGCAAATTCGGGGCTAAAGCCCCCCACCTGGTGCCACAGGGCCAGGGGCATGGCCAGGGCTGCTCCGCTGACGTAGTCAACCTGGCGGGTATAGCTCACTTTTGGGTCGTAGGGGTTGCCGCCGCGGCCGTAATTCCAGGGCTGGCCCTCTCCCCAGACAATCCCCCCCGATTCCTGCAGCCGGCCATTGGGAAAGATCAGCTGGGCGCCCACGAGTCCCGTAGCCGGCCAGCGGTAAAACGGCTCGAGCAGTTCCTCCAACCACAGGCAACAGGGCTGGGTGTCGTTGTTAAGCAGCACCACGTACTCCCCGCGGGCCAAGCCCACACCGCTATGACAGGCCTGGTTAAAGCCCGTGGCCTGGCCATGGCGCACCAGCCGGCATCCCTCCACATCCCGGGCGAGGGCCTCCGTGGTGCCATCACTTGAGCCGTCGTCGACCACGATCACCTCAAAGGGCACGCGGGTTGGGGCATAGGCCAGGGCCAGCAGGCAGCGGCGGGTCACCCCGTAGTGGTTGTGGGCCGGAATGACAACCGAGACCCGGGGCTCCTCGCTGGTCGGCAAGGCCATGGGAACGCCCAACGGACTGGTGGGCGGCGGGTCTGCCCCCGCTGCCGCAAGCAGATGGTGCAGCCGGGGCAGTTCTGGGGAAAGGGGAGCCCCGGCGGCGTGAGCCCAATGCAACCAAGTCGTCAGGCTTCGATGCTGCTCCCGGACCAGGGGATTGAGCTGGTCTGGGAAGGGAGGGTGTCCATGCTCCAGCAGGGCAGGCCAGGGGGTGAGCTCGAATGGGGCCAGCTCAAGGCGGGCATCGAGGCTGATCCCCCCACCATCGAGCAGCTCGAGATGGTGGGGGCCGCCGTCACAAACCTGGGCGGGAAGGGCCAGATGGAAGCGGCCCTGGCTATCGCACTGCAGCCGCTCCCGGATCGTGCCGTCGATCAGCAGGGACAACTCCTGGGCCTGCGGTCCCCAGCCGTGAATCCAGGGCCCTTCCAAGGGATGGAGGCCACCTGCGGCTCCAGTGCCACAGGCGCCTCCAGCCCCACCAACCCTGGCTGCACCCTGGCGTCCCAGGGCCTCGAGCTGGCGATAGCGCTGGGGATTGAGCCGCTGGGGGCTACCACTGAGCTCCACCTCCCCATCGGGGGTCAGCACAAAGGCCCGCAACACGCTGCCCGTACCCCGCACCGGCAGGGGCAGGGGCAAGGGCCCCTCCACCAGGAAACCGCACTGGGCTGAGCGCCCCTCAAGCTCCAGCTCGGGCCTGTAGCGGTTCGCCGCCACCTCCGCCATCGGCCAGCTCTGGGCTGGAGGCAGCAGGTCCTCCACCACCAGGCGCACCTGGGCGGGCGCCTGGTGGTGGGGAGGCGCATCGGATCGAGCATCGGATGGCGCCACAGAACAGGCCCAACCACTCAGTTGGCCGCCATCCATCAAGTCATCGAGCTGTCCAACCCAGGATCCCCGTAGCTGGGGGGCAATCGCCAACGGGAGGCTGGTCGGCACGGAATAGGGCCTTCATCGGGGAACGATGTCCACAAACTATTGATGCCCCACGGGATAGGGCTCCGAGATGCAGGAGCGCGAAATGAAGGCCGTTGAAGTGCTGCGCAAACAGGACGTGCTGCGCAAGCAAGCGGATGGCCAGGCCTCAGGACTGGGGATCTGGCTGCCCCTAGAGACAATCTGGGAGATACCCCTCAGCGAACCGTCACGGCTGGTGCTGTGGCGCTATCTGCTCACCCAACTCGACGATGGCAAAGGCAATAGCTACGGGGATAGCGGTGGGGATGGTGAGGCAAATGGTGATGTTCGCGCTGCCCTTTTGGCATCCCTCTGCGGGCTCGAACCCCTGGTGGCCTGCCAGCACCTGGAGCACGGAGGCTGGGACGCCGCCGAGGGCGACTGGTGTGCAGCGCTGGAGCACCACCACCAGCTGCAGGAGCTCAAGCCCAAGGCCGCCCAAGCCCTGGGACCGACCTTGGCCGAGGGCCTGGTGCAAGTGCTGGCGAGGCTGGATCAGGTGCTCACCCATGGCCAGTGGACGCCCCCAAGCTCCGGCTACGAGGTGGCCCGCCTGCATGGACTGGCCTGCGATCTGATTGAGCAGATCCAAACCCTGGGCCAACCGCTACCCAGCTGGTTTGCCGTTGTCGAAGAGGGCCTGGTGCACCGCGGTGCCCTGGCCCTGCTCGAGCAACCAGACCGGAGCTGCCAACAACGGGCGGTGGCGCTCCTGCTGCGGCTGGCGCAACTGCAGCAACCCGTGCCGGATTGGCTACCCATCCGCGTCGAGGCTGCCCTGACCGGGCTTCTCACGGAGCTCACCGAGCAGAAAGAACCTGCCTACACCCAGGCGGCCATCGCCAGCTTGGTGGGGAGCTGCCGCCAACTCACGGAGCTCGTGGCCGAACCAGCCCGGCGCACCGCCATTGCCGAAGCCCTCGAGCGGGCCCACTTGGCCATCGAACTGCCCCTTGCCCAGTCGTACCCGCACGAGGCCTACCAGCACGAGGCCCAGCCCAAAGCGGCCTTGGCCCCCGAGCAGATCGGTGTTCTGGTGGAGGAGTGGCTCGAGGACACGGCGATGGAAGCCCCACCAGTGGACCTGGGCCTGGTGTGGGTCCCAGGGGCCCGGGCCCTACCCCACAGCCCGGGGCGGCTCGACCTCAACCTGGCCGCCCTCGCCAGCCCAGGGGCTGCAGATCCCCAAGCGTTGCAACGGGGAATCGAGGCGTTCTTTCAACCCCTCCAGGCCCCCACGCTGGAGCGCAGCTTTCGCCTGCGCCAGCCCCTGGCCAGCCTGCTGGAATCCCTGGCCCACCTGTGGGGATCAGGGGGAAGCCTCAGCCCAGCCGACTGCACGGCCCTGGGCTGGGCCCAGGGAATCTGGAACCGCTGCGGTGGCCCCGGAGCCCTGGGCTGTCCGTTGCTCCCAGCCCAGGTTCCAGCGGCGGTGTTTGAAGCCGGCCACTGCGTTGTCCAACCCAGCGCCATTCAGCTGGCCGGCCTGCGCAGCTGGCTGATGGATCGCGAGGGGATGGAGAGCGCCCTAGGCACCATCCGCCGCCACCACCACGACCCCAGCTTCATGGCCCAGCAATCGCACCCGGAATGGGGCGACCGGGGCGATGCCCTGGAGAGCCTCTGCCAACTCCAGGTGGAGGAGGGCTTCTATGCCCATGCCGCCAACCCCTTCGCCAGCCTTGGGGCCTGGGCGGAACCAAGCTTGGCCCTGCTGGCCAAAGCCCAGGTGGTGCTCGATCCCCAACTCCCCGGCCATGCCCTCTTTGCCGTGCTGCAGGGCCTCGTTCAGGAGCAGGGAAAGCTGCCCAACCTGGTGAGCTGGCCCGGGGAAGCGGCCTTCTACCACTGCCTGGCTGGCCAGGAAGTGCTGCTTATCAGCCCCCTCGCCGCGGAGGTGGAGGCGCAACACCGCAGTGGCCGGGCCTTTGATCTGTTCACCGACCAGCCCATCGCCCCCTACGGGCTGCGTTGCTTACAGGGGCCCGACTCCCTGTATCCGCGCCGCCCCGACCAAGGGTTTGAGGCCAGCCTGGCCCAATGCCTGCAGACCATCGAACACAGGGCCAGGGCGTTGCCCTTCACGGTGTTCCTCACCGCCTGTGGCGCCTACGACCTGCCGCTCTGCCATGCCGTCCAAGGGCGCTATGGCTGCACCGCGGTAGCCATCGGCCCCAACCTCCATGCCCGCTTTGGCTTGGAGCAGCCGGCGAGCCAGGGGTGGCGCATGCTGCAGCGCCGGGCCGATCGCTGGCAATGCCTACCGGCCGCTGCGTCAAGCCGTCAGGACGCCAAACCATGAACACACTGAACCCATTGGCATCCCTTCGCCATGGGCCTGACCGGTGTGCACGCTGTTGCCCAGCCCGCGCTACTCCCCGCGCTACGGCCCGAGCTGCTGGCGCTGCACGATGACCATCGGCGCTTTGACAGCTTCGAGCAGTTCCAGGACCAATTGCCGGAGCTGATGCGCCTGGGTAAACACATCGAGGCAGCCACCACCTGCGTGACCCTGCTCGGCATCTTCGAGCCGCTCACCCAGCAGCTGATTGAACCCAGGGAGATCGCCCTGGCCGGAACCAACGTGCGGGAGTCGCTGGAAGCCTCCGGATGCCTGTCGCGCCATCGGGGCCTCACCCGGGTGCTGGAGCACTTGGGGGAGTCACCGGGCAGCTTGAACCGCAAGGGGGTCTACATGCCAGAGGCGGCCACGCCCTTTGCCGCCTGGCTCCGCCGCCTGATCCCCCAACGGCTCACCCTGAGTGACTTTCTGCAAGATGCGGAACTCTCCCCTGGAGCCGATCGGGCCCATCAAGACCTCTGCGCCTTGAGCTATGCGGGAGGAAGCTTCGATCTGGTGATCTGCAATGAGGTGTTTGAGCATGTCTACAACTTGCCCAAGGCCCTGGAGGAAATCCATCGCGTCTTGAAGCCTGATGGCCGCCTCGTTGCAACCTTTCCCATGGCCTTTGGTCAACAGGAGAGCGTGATCAAGGCGGAATACGTGAGCCACCTGGAACCGGTGCTCTTTCGCGGAGAACCGGAATATCACGGCGATCCAATCCGTCCGACCCGGGGCTCGTTGGTGTATCAGATTCCGGGTTGGGAGATTCTGGATCTGGCCGCCACCATTGGCTTCCGATCGGTAGCGATCCACCTGATCAGCAGCTGGAAACACGGGGTGCTCGGGGCGGATCTTCCCGGAGTTCTCGTGGCCGACTTTCAGCGTTGACGATGGAGTCCATCGCCGATTTGCCGCGGCTGCGCCGCGCCCTCCTACTCAAGCCCAAGGATCCCGAGCGCTGGCAGGAGCTGATCGACTTAATCACCAACCTCGGTGGCGGCCAGCTACTGGGCGACATCGACACGCTATTTGTCTCTCCGCTGTCGCAGCCGGATGGCGCCCAGGCCGTGGGCATGCCTGGATCGATGGCAGAGCAGATCCTCGAGCAGGGGCTCCATGCCCACAGAGCAGGGGACATGGCCGGCCTGCAACTGGTGATCGGGCGCCTCGAAAGCCACGACCCGGCCAATCCCTGGCTGCACGGCCTGCGGGGATTGCTGGCCGAGATGGGGGGTGGGGATGGCTATGCGGAATTTTCCAGGGCCCTCGAGCACGAGCCCAGCAATGCCTGGTTCCGCTACTGGAAAAGCATGGCTGCCCTGCGAAGGCGCGACTGGATCGACTTTTCCTACGAAGCGCTCTTACTCACAAGTTCAGAGACGATGGAGCACCAATCCCTCGTTCTTGCCGCGATCTATCACCTGATTGCCGCAGCCATCGTGAACCTGGAACCCCAGCGCTGCCTGGACAACGATATCCGCGTCTTTGACCTGGCCCACCCCGATCGGATTTGTCACAGCTCCGAGGATCTGGTGATCGTGATTCTGCGCTTCTTCAACAAGGAACGGCGCAAGATGATCCGGATTCTTCTCGACCACATCAACGACGTTGGGGCCCATAACTGCGGCCATGGCCTGGTCCTGCACCATTTGCAAGACCAACTGCGGTGGCGCGTGATCGGCCTGGCCGAACCCGCCTTAAGCGCCAGCCTCTTCGGAGCCCTGCAAACCCGGCTCCAGGCGTTAACGATGCTTCGCAGTGCTCCAGTGGAGGTGGCCAGCCTGCTTCCCCAGCGGCCAGGCCTGATCTTTGGCGAAGACCGCCTTCGGATCTGGTGCGACTACAAGCTTCAGCTTGGGAGGACGCCCCAATGACACCATCTCCTGAACGCAAACCATCTCCCGAAAGAAAACTGTCCCCTGAAAAAAATCCGTCCAAGGGACTCAAACCATCGAAAGAACGGCTAGCAGCTCTCGCCTTTGGGCTCGTGGATGTGATCGGCATCTCCGATCGCTTCACAACCCAGGCAGCCCAGGAACTCGCCAGCGGCATCGACGGCCTGCAAGCCAGCGATTTCAGCCTGGAGCTTCAGGCCGGCCTCGGAGAGGCGCTGTTGGTGGCCTTTTACAAGGCCCTGGCCCTACTCAAGCCAGGCCAGGCCAACTTGAGCCTCGTGACGGATCTCTACCTGCGGCATCGCTTTCTCTGCTCCGTTTACGACCTTGTGGATCGACGGGCCCTGGCTTTCCAACTGCGCCATGGCCTGGATCGTGAAATCCAAGAATCCGCCAGCCTCCACGCCACCGCCAGGCTGGCAGATACGCGCCAGGCCGAGGGCCTCAGCTTTGGCACCGTTCTCGCCGGCTATTTCGGGATCGCTCCTGCAACCCCAGAGCTGACCGAAACCCGCCTCGAACTCAAGCCCTGGTTCGGCCACCTCTGGACCTTCCAGCCCCAGGGGGATGGACCAGGCCCCTGGGGCCATCTCTACCTGCTGGCCCCGCGCAACCACCTCGGCATCGCCTGTGAAACCAGCCTCTGCCAAATGGTGGCCAGATTCCTGCCCTTTCTGGGCGGCTTAAGCCCAGAGGCGAACTCCCTGATCTGCGCCCCCCTTGGGACGCGCAAACTGTCTCTCTCCAAACCAGGGCACCTCAGCAGCTCCACCTACTTCGATGGGGCCAAACCCGTGGCCTTTTCCCTCAACCGGGCCATTGAGCCCTATCTGGTGCTGAGCCAAACCCGCCTGGAGGGCCCCGCAGAGCTGGCCACCAAGGGCCTCCTTTTCGCTCCCGTGCTCGACAGCCTGTCGTCGTTGGTGTACCGCGACCCCGACGACTACCAGCTCGGGGATGCAGCCTTTCAACACCAACCCCTCCAGCTCCCAAAAGCAGGGGCCATCACGGGGCAGGGACGCAGGGCCGGCCTGCTGAATCAAACCACGGTTAACTCTGCCCTGGTGGAGGGCCTGCTCGTCCAGGCCGAGCTGAGCGCGATCGAATTGAGTCCGTGCCACCACCTCTGTGATCGCTATGCCCGGATCTACGGCTACTCGGGCCATGGTCCATCGGGGGTCATGAATCAATCCGTGCTGATTACCAGCCAAGGGCAACTCTCCACCTGGCGCTACGAGCGCAACTTTGATAGTTGGTCCGGCCGCAGTGCCGATGTGGCGCGCCACCCCTCGCTGAATTTCCTAGCCATTCAAGACAGTGGCGCTGGGCCCCTACGGCTGCAACCCTTGACCTACGGCGGCTTCCCCAGCGAATGCAAGGTGGAAGATCTACGCCTCTTCGCCCACCAAGGGGGGATCTACGCCACTGCAGCCCTGATTCTGTCGCGCTCCCGCTACCGCGACTGGCTACCGGACATCTCCGCTGAAGCGGCAGCCAACAACACCATCGATGACATGCTCGTGGTGCAGGCATGGGGTCAGATCGATCTGCAGCGCTGCGCCTTTGTCTTCAAAGGACTGCCGCAGCTGGAGCCGATGGGCGGAGCCGGAGCGGTGTCCCCCAGCATCCCGACAGCCTTTGAAAAGAACTGGCTGATCCACCCCCAAGGCGATGGGGCCTCGCTGCTGTATTCCGTCCAGCCCTGGCGCCTCTTCAAAGCCACGGCCTCCCTCGGCCATTGGCGGCTCCTGGGCGAGCGCTCCCTGGGGCTACCGGACGGGATGGCGGGCCCCCTGCGCAACAGTGCACCTCCCTTCCCGATCGAGGAGCAGGGGGGCATTGGGCGGCTCGGCCTGGTCGTGCATCAACGACGACGGGGCACCTACGTCTATGACCAGTACCTGATCGTGCTGGATGCCGAAACCCTTAATCCCACCCTGATCAGCCGGGCACCGATCCTGTCGGTGAATGCCGCGGCCCTCGCCAACGACGCCGGGTTCCGCAAGAACGATGGGGTTTGCTACGTCAGTGCTGCCCTGGTAGTGGATGAGGAACTGCGCCTGTTCTTCAACCTGTTTGATTGCCGCACCTGCGTGATCAGCCTCGCCATACCGGAACTGATCGCCAAATTGGATGACGGACAAACCTTTGCCCAGGTCCATGTCGCCTGAAGATCTCACCTAAACCCCCTATCTCAGTCCCAAAGCCGCGGCTGGGCGAAGGCGGTCAGGATCGACTCCCTGGCCAGCCGCTGGGTTTCAGCAACGGAGGTGGTGTATTCCAACGACTCCACCTGTTTGAGGGTTTGAAGGAAGCTTGAAACCGTGAGCTCCTCAGGCGAAAGAGACACCAGACCCATTTGCTTGGCCAGATCCTGATTTTTCTTGGAAGTGCCGAGATTCATCACGGGTACGCCCGCCGCCATCGGGAAGATCAGGCCGTGGAACTTCATCGAAATGGCGAGATCGAAATAGGGCATCAAAGCCAGAATCTCAGCCGGCTCGAGATAGCGGTTAACCAGGTTATAGAGAGGTGCATTGCGCGATGAACGGGCCAACTGATAACCCACGAAAGAGTCGATCGAGTTGTACCAAAAACTCAGGCTAAAGAAGTAAAGATTGTAATACTGGAGAAGCTCATCCATGGCCATGCGCAGATGGCGCACATACATCTTATCCGCAGCCTCCCGCTCAATTCCTTCTAGAATATTGGCGGCGCCAATCGTCTTGTAATCGTAGTAGTGATCTGAGAGAAAGACCGCCACATTCTTATTGCGCAACTGGGCTGGCGGCATGGTGTTCTCGCAGCATCCCGCCATGCATTCCAACAGCTTTAGGTTGCGGGCCTGGGGCTCCATTGCCTCAATTTGGCTCACCTCCCGTGGCGAAGGGGCAAGGGAGTGGACAATGTCTGGGAGAAAATGAAAGGGCCCCCCAGCCCCCAAATCGGAAAGGAGCTGGGCATCTGCCTCGCTACGGATCCAGCAGGTCTTCGCATACTCAAGGGTTGCCGTATAGCGGCTCAGTAAAAATTCCTTGGATCCAATATCGGCGCTGATGATGTGGAAGGGGGTTGCCGGCGGGATGTGTTCCCAGAAATAGGGTTCACCAATGATCGCGCCACCTCCAACGATTAAATGGGCACTGCCCTCGGCCACCTGGTGATGAATCTGCTTGACCAACTCAATATTTCCTGCCAGCTCCGAAGGCCGAATAAACCGCAACTCAGGGCCCTTCGGCAAGAGCTCCTGGAAGGCCAGCCTAAAGGCCTCATCACCAGCATTTTTAGAACCGTAATAGCCAAAGATATAAAAAATTAGCTTCTTCATCGTCCAGAACATGCACCCTGCGCATCAGGCTAGATAGACCACGGAATACCAATTGATTTCAACCATGACACCCACCAATCGACGGTACATCTGCCGCATTGGTGGTGACAGTCGTGCCGGGATTGATGGTGGCCGCGATCAGGGCCATGGTGAGCTCTACCGCTACATCAATATCCAGAATGCGAAAGGGGCGATTGCGTTGCTCCTCCGGCGGAATCGCCGTTGGACTCGCTTCTTGGGCAAACAGGGCAGGAGGCAGGCTGGCCACCACCCCCGCCCCCTCACACTGCTGGCGATGCCAGCTGGCAATGGCGGCAGCGTCGGCTGATCCCACCAGCACCAGCCCAGGAATCTGGGGCCTGAGCCAGCCCACCTTGTGCTGCATGGTTCCCTCGTGGGTCACGTAGAACCGGATCCCCTCGCTGCGTTGCAACCAGGCCGGAAAGCCCAACCCAGAAAGGTTCTCCAGCTGGGATCCACCACAGGCCGTGATGATCCGCCCAATCCGGGCGCTGCAGGCCTGCTCCCGCTGCTGGACCACCCCAACGCCGCGGCCATGGGCTTGGTAGGTAAACCCATCCAACAAAATCAGGCCGGATGGATAGGCCTGTCTCAGGGCTGCAATCAGGGCCAAGCAGTACTGCTCCTCATTGGCCAATTCCCGACGGCCCGGCCCCCGCACGCCAAGCAACAGCAGGGGCCTGGCACGCTCCGCCGGCAGGGGCTTGAGGGGCTCGGCCCTGAGGGCCGAAAGCACCGTGCGGCGCGCCCGTTGCGTCACCAGGGTGCTCCCTAGCCGAATGCTCGTTCTCTGGCCCAGCGCCGGAGGGTCCAAACAGCGCACCCCCGGCAACGCAGCCAGGGTCAGCACCGTGTCCGTGTCCTGAACCACCTCCAGGGGATGACCGGATCCGATCACCTCCAGGATGGGATCGAGCTCATTCCAGAGGAAATGGGCAAAATTTTCGTTCCCGGCCCGCACAATCGCCGGCCCAAACGGGGCGAACAGCCCGCCCTCGGGGCCTGGGGCTTGGAGCGGCTGGCCCGTCAAGGCATACCCCTCCCCGCACTCGCTGGAGAGCAACATCTGCACGAGCCCGTCCTGGCAGCGGCGGAGCAACAGGCGGTTGCGATCCAGATCGGCCCTACAGCCCACCAGTTCATAGGTGCCATCGCCCAGCTGGAGCTGAAAGCCCTGGCCCCGAAGAATCCACTCCTGGTAGCGGCGGATGGAGCGGGGATGGACCCAGCGATCCAAGACCTGGAGGTCCACCGCCGGCTTGTCCGTAGGGGCTGAGCATCCCGCTGTTGCCGCCACCTCCCGGGTGCAGATCGCTGCCTGCTGGAGGCCGGATGCCGCCAGGGCCTGGCCCAGACATTGGAGCGCCGCCGCCTGGACCAGGGCCTCGAGGGTTGGCCCAGGGGCCCCCAGGGATCGGGCCTGGTCGAGGGCCTGGCAGGCCCGGCGCTGGCGACTGGCCGGACTGCCCTGGTCGGGGTCCACCATGAGGGCCATCGCCCGCCGCAACCAGGGTTCGGGATCCCTGGCCTCGCTGGGGGAAGCTGCTAGCTCCATTGACTCAGCCACCGGTGCCGCCAGGCCCCCGCGGGGCTCCATTGGCTCCCCGGCCCCCGCTGGCGGTGCAGATACCAGAGGCGATTCAAGGCAAAACTGCGCTGGTTATCCCGGGCCAGACCAGGCTCATCGGCCAGGGTACGGCTGCCCGAGGGGTTGGTTTGGTCCATGGCGGCATGGGCAAAACTGCCGTCCACCCTCTCCACCCCTGGGTTGGCCAGGAGTCGATCCCGGTAGTCCAGGTCTTCGCAGTAGGCCGGATAAAAGCGTTCATCAAAGAGGCCCACCCCATCCCAGGCCAACGCGGTGAGTAGGAATGCGGAAAAGGCCCGACTGCCTGGCAGCAGGGCCATGAACTGGGGGCGACTCCCATCCATGGCCGCCAGGGCCCGGGCCAGCACCCCACGGGGAAACACCACGTCGTGGTTCACGATCAGGGCTAGGGAGGCCTCTGGGAAAGCCAGCAGGATCTGGTTCCAGGCGCTCGCCACCCCCGCATTGCCAAAGGGGCGCGCCAACCGCACCCGGCCCACCCCAGGCAGTCCTTCCACCACCAGATCCTCGAGGGCCAGGCGCAGGGCCTGGGAGTTGGGATCGCTGCGCCCGCCGCTCTGGTCAACGATGGCGAGGGTGTCGATGGGCACATCAAGGCTGGCCAACAGGCGCCGCAGATGGTCCAGACCATTGAGGATCGGCACCCCCACCAAGGGGAGAACACCGGGCTTGGGCCGGGGCGGCCGAAGCCGGGCCAGGCCCTGCCAGAACACCTCCAACAACTGGCCATCGGCGTTGCGTTCACTCACATTGGCCAAACTGCGCCACAGCGGCTCGCAGTAGGCCCCTGTTCGGGTGGCCTGCTGGGGCAGCTGGTCCAGCCACTCCAGCAACCAGGTGAGAACCGCTGATCGGGCTTGGCCCCACTCCCCCAAATCAAGCAACAGATCAATCGCCCGGGCCCTCTCCCCCGCTTCCAGAGCGGCCAGGGTGTGGCCAAACGCTTCGGCAAACGCACCTTCCCGCCCGCGCCAGGCCCCAAGGGCCGCCCGGATGGCAGCTTCCGATTCCATCAGCGGCGAGGCCTGACCAGCCTCTGCCTGGCCAGGGTGTGTTTGCCCAACTGAAGACCCACCTGCAGGCCACCGAGCCGGGATCTCCCCAAGACCAGCCTGCCGCCGTGCTGCCTGCAAAAGCCCTCAGCGATGGTGAGACCCAAACCCCGATGGATGGGGGGGATCGGCGAGCTAAATGGCGCTGGAGTCCCTTGGCCTTCTAGGG
>Ga0310323_10085_pt1 | contig 14872 bp, 11 predicted proteins | sample LakEriER3TotalD7_FD_195537 | JGI IMG/M metagenome (GOLD analysis project Ga0310323, IMG submission 195537) | Enriched freshwater cyanobacterial communities from Lake Erie, Ohio, United States - ER36.Total.D7 (v2) (version 2) | ecosystem: Environmental > Aquatic > Freshwater > Lake | place: USA...
GCCCTACCCCTGGCCCCCCCGAACACCACCAAAACGGACCGCTCCAACCAGCCGGAGCTCGGCACCCACCCGCGCCAGCGCGCCTGGGTTGAGGTGAGTGGGCAAGCGATCACTGCCAATGTGCGGGCCCTGAGGCGTTCCATGGACCCTGGCTGCCAGTTGATGGCTGTGGTCAAGGCCGATGGCTACGGCCATGGGGCCGTGCCAGTCGCCCGGGCGGCGGCGGCAGGAGGGGCCAGCTGCTTTGGCGTGGCCACCCTGGGGGAAGGGCTGGAGCTGCGCCAGGCCGGCTTCCACGAACCCGTGCTCGTGCTCGGCAACCTGGTCCAAGCAGAGGAACTACGCAACTGCCTGCAGGCCCAGCTGATGCCCACGCTCAGCACCTTGCGCGAGGCCCTGCTTTGCCAGAACCTGGCCAACGGCAGCGGCCGGTCCATGGCGGTGCACCTCAAAGTGGATACCGGCATGACCCGCCTGGGCGCCGATTGGCAAGAGGGTCCCCGGCTGGCGCAAGCGATCAGCAACCTGGACTCGATCCAGTTGGCCGGGATCTATTCCCACCTGGCCCATGCCGACGCCCCCCTTGACCAGAACCTCAACCAACAAGGCAACCAGGACGAGGACCTGAGCCGCCTGCAATTGCAGCGCTATGAAAGCGTTCTTGCGGAAGTGCAAAACCAGGGGCTGGCGGTGGGCTGCCGCCACCTGGCCAATTCGGCCGGCACCCTGCGCAGCCCCAGCCTCCACTTCGACTTAGTGCGGGTGGGCCTGGCCCTCTATGGCCACCGCCCCGCCGCCCACCTTGGCAACGACATCGCCCTGCGGCCGGCCATGCGGGTACGGGCGCGGGTCAGCCTGCTACGGGACGTGCCGGCGGGGGTGGGGGTGAGCTATGGCCACCGTTTCATTACCCAACGGCCCAGCCGCCTAGCGGTCGTCGGCATCGGCTACGCCGATGGGGTTCCAAGGCTGCTGTCGGGGCAATTACAGGTATTGCACCGGGGCCGGCTGTTGCCCCAGGTGGGGGCGATCACCATGGATCAGATGGTGATCGATGTCACCGATGCCCCCGACCTGGAGCTAGGCGCCACCGTGACCCTGCTGGGCGGCGAGAACGACATCGAGCCCGGCATCAGTCCGAAGACCTGGAGCGACGCCTGCGGCACGATCCCCTGGGAAATCCTCTGCGGCTTCAAACACCGCCTGCCGCGCCTAGGCACCGACAGCTGACGTGCCTCCTAGGCCAGATCGCCATGGGGACTAGTGCCCTAGGGCGGGCCGGTTCGCAGCTGGGATCACAACAGGCCATCCCAGGACTGGGCGATCCGGGCAGCCCGCTGATAAGATGGCAAAGCACCTGGAGAGGTGGCCGAGTGGTTGAAGGCGGCTCCCTGCTAAGGAGTTACAGGAGGCAACTTTTGTCGAGGGTTCGAATCCCTCCCTCTCCGTTTTAAAACAGTGTTCGAGGAAGGGATGCCTTTTGGCACTATCATTCTCTAAATATCTCACAAAGCACACAACTTAACCCTGCCAGCCAGGGGAAATTGGCAGCATGCTGACACACTTTTAGATGGCCTAGAGAAAGCTGAAGTTCATGGCAATGGCCAGACAACTTGCCGATTAGATGGCATTCACCTAACTGGAAGGCTGTTCCGATCAGCCGTGGCCATCAAAAACGCGCCCTCCGTTGGGGGCCTTAGTCGGCCCATGGTTTGGCCCTAATTTTATGACTTGCTGACAACCTTCCAGATCCAGTAGGCGGCGAGCGCCACCAGCAGCCAGGGCAGCAGGGACCTAAAAACCAACAACACCAGCACCACGACACCAGCCGAAACGGCGGTTCGCTTGGTCAGGGCCTTGGCCTCATCGGTCATGAAGCGCCAACGGGGAATTAGGGGCATCGGATTTTGCAGGGGAGCTCGCTCCTGCCTAGCAAAGCCCGTTTGCCTAGCCATGGCCATGGGGGAAGGCCAAAAGTGTGGCCAGGCGAGCCCTCCCCGCGAACCTCATGCCCGGCAAGCCTCTGCAAGCCTCTGGGCCAGGGCCGGCAGCAGCTGGGCATCGGTTGCCCGGGCGGGGCCCTCGCAGAAGGCCACCACCAGGAAAGGCAGGTGGCCTTCGATTTCGATGTAGGCCGCATCGTGCCTGGCCTGGCTCATCCAGCCGGCCTTGCTCCAGAGGCGGGCAGCGCCGGGCAGGCCTGCGCCCAGGAAGCCATCCACCTGATTCTCGGGATCGGCGCGGCGTGCTTCCGGATCAAGGCTTCGCTGCAGCAGGGCCTGCATGCGCTGACAGGCCAGGGGCGACACCAGCGAGCCGCTGATCACCCCGTGCAGCAACCTTGCCGTGAAGTCCGTGCTGAGCCGGTTGCGGTTGGCCAAATCCGGGCCGTAGGACTGGCGCTCCCGGCCAAAGGGGCCATCGCCCCAGGTTTTCTGGCAGGCATTGCAACCTTGCCACTCCTGCCATCCCAGGGAGCCATACCAGCGGTTGACCAGCTGGCGCTGCTCACTCCAGCTGGCCAAGGCCCCGGCGGGCAGCTCCGGACCGCTGGTAGTGCCACTGAGCAGGTCCAGCACCAGGCCAGTGGCGTCATTGCTGGAATCCCGGATCATCGCCGCCAAAGCCCGCTCGAGCTCGGGCGAGCGCTCCAGCCATTGGCGCTGTAGCCAAGCTTCTGTGGCCACCAGATAGGCGAGCTTGACCACGCTGGCTGGATAGCGGGCCCGCTCGCCTGCCCAGCTGGCCCCGTGGACGGCAAGGGCCTGGGAACCATCGCCCCAGGCCCCCGCCAAAGGCGAGCTGGGGTAGCGCAGCCAGGTCACCGACAGCTCGTCCTTGAGGGAGGGGCGCCCGTCCGCCTCCAAGGCCGCAATCCCATCGGCGAGGATCGCGTCCATTGCCCCATCCGGGCCGTAGATCCCCATCAGCGCCGCCTGTGGCATTCACGAACTTAGGCATCCTGGCGCCAGGCACCCCGGCTGCCCCCGAACTCCTTCAGTGGGGCACCACCTGGACCCTGCTGGCAGCGGTGCCCTGCTACAGCAACCCCCGCGGCCAGGGGCTGGCCACCGAGGCCGCCGCCGGCCGCCAGTTGACCGTGACCGGCGCCGATCCGGCAGGAGCCAGGCGCCTGGGGGTGCGCCTAGTCGAGGACGGCTATCCCGGCTGGATCGATCCCGCCCAGCTGCTGGGCCAGGCCAGGGCCTCCAGCCCCCGGCCACCCCAGTTGTTGACCAGCGCGGCGATCAGGGCTCGGCTGGATTCGGTATTGGCCTTCGCGGCAGCGGCCCGAGAACGGCCCAACTGCTACCTCTGGGGCGGCAGGCTTGGGCCCGATTACGACTGCTCCGGCTTCACCCAGGCCGCCTTCGCCCAGGCTGGAATCTGGATCCCCCGCGACGCCTACCAGCAGGAACGGTTCTGCCAACCGGTGGCGGTGCGCCCAGGCACCTATGGCCTGTTGCAACCAGGCGACTTGATCTTTTTTGGCCAGCCCACCCGCTGCACCCATGTGGGGCTCCACCTCGGCCAGGGCCGCTACCTGCACAGCTCCGGCCGCGACCACGGCCATAACGGCCTGGGCATTAACAGCCTCGGCAACCACCACCAGGATCCGATCAGCCGCCACTACCGGCTAGAGCTGCGGGGCGCGGGCCGGGTGCAGCGCTGCCACGACGGCACCACCCTGGACTGAGTCTCTCGACCTGGGGCCCTGGGCGGCGAACAGCTGCGACCTAAGTTGCTGCCTGCAAGGTTGCTGCAAACAGCAGTGGGGATTGGTGCCTGATCTCTCCGTGGTGGTGCCGCTGTTCAACGAGGAGGCCAGCGTGCCCCAGCTCGTGGCCCAACTGCTGGCGTCCCTAAGGCCCCTGGGCCGCAGCTTTGAGCTGGTGCTGGTGGATGATGGCTCTAGTGATGACAGCGCCTCACTGCTGCGGCAACTGGCGGCGACCACACCGGAACTGGTGGTGGTGCTGCTGCGCCGCAATTACGGGCAAACGGCCGCCATGGCGGCAGGATTTGATGCCAGCTTGGGCAGCGTGATCGTGACCCTCGATGGCGATCTTCAGAACGATCCCGCCGACATCTCCCTGCTACTGGAAACCTTGGAACAGGGCTTCGACCTGGTCAGCGGCTGGCGCCACCAACGTCAGGACGGAGCCATCAGCCGCCTGCTGCCCTCCAGGATCGCCAACCAGTTGATCGCCCGGGTTACCGGGGTGGTGCTGCACGATTACGGCTGCTCGCTCAAGGCCTACCGACGCGAATTAGTCAGTGACCTGAATCTCTACGGCGAACTACACCGCTTCCTGCCGGCCTTAGCCGCCATCGAAGGAGCCCGGATTACGGAAGTGAAGGTGGGCCACCACCCCCGGCGCCATGGCAAGAGCAACTACGGCATCGACCGCACCTTCCGGGTGCTGATGGACCTGCTCACCGTCTGGTTCATGAAGCGTTTCCTGACCCGGCCGATGCATGTGTTCGGCTTCTGGGGCCTGGCGGCCATGGCCCTGGGCCTATTGATCGGCGGCTATCTGGTGGCAGGCAAGCTGCTCACAGGCGCCGATATCGGCACCAGACCCCTGTTGCTGGCGGCAGTGCTGGCGATTATCAGCGGCGTGCAGTTGTTCTGTTTCGGCCTGCTGGCGGAGCTGCAGATGCGCACCTACCACGAAAGCCAAGGGCGGCCGATCTACCGCGTCAGGGCCACATTGCGGGGCAACCTGGCGGCCTGAAAAGGACCGGCAGAGGTGCCGCTGCGGCCGCGGAAGCGATCCAGACCCCGGGCCGCCAGACCCGCCACCACCGGATCGGCATCGCGCAGGCCGAGGTGAAGCAGGGGCAGGGCCGAGCGGTGGCCCCAGGCCAAACATGTTTCCAGGGCCTGGCGCCGGGCCGGGCCGCCCAGGGCATAGCCAGCCTTGAGGGAGGCGAGCTGGGCATTCACCTCCCGCGGGCTGCGGGGCTGCAGCGGGGGCAGCCCAGGGGAAAGGGCCGTCCCCAGGCAGCCCGAAGCAACCGTTGGCTCCGGAAGGAACTTGACGCCGGACAGAGGACCAGACCCCATGCTGGAGGCAGGTTCGGTTACGACCAGCTCCATTTGGATCCGGTTCAGGGCTGCCACAGCAGCCCCATCGGTGGAGCGCATCAGCTGGGGCCTCGGCCGGCGCAGCAGCCAGAGCACCAGCAAAACAAGGGCAACGGCGCCGCCGGAGAGGGCCTGGGTCATGACAAGGATTGAACTTTTATGTCGCCCCTCAAGCCACCACCGGGCTAGATCGGGTGTCTTTCTTACAGTAACTCCGCTGACTGTATTGGCTCGCCCTGATGACCGGAGACTTCGTCGCCGCCTGGCTTCCCTCGGTGTTAGTTCCCCTTGTTGGAATCCTTGGTCCAGCGGTTGCCATGGCCCTGCTGTTCAACGTGATTGAAGCCAGCGACTGATCCGGCCCGCTTCCCCTTCTGTCAACCGCTTCCTTCCTTGAACCCATGACCGTAACCCCCGTCGCCGACCCGACCGTCGGCAATCTGGCCACCCCGATCAACAGCAGCTCCTTCAGCAAGGCGTTCCTGAATGCCCTGCCGGCCTATCGCCCTTCCCTGTCGCCGAATCGTCGTGGCCTGGAAGTGGGCATGGCCCATGGCTTCTTCCTCTATGGCCCCTTCGCCATCACCGGCCCCCTGCGCCTGACCGAGTACGCCAGCACCTCCGGCCTGCTGGCCAGCATCGGCTTGGTGTCGATCCTCACCGTTTGCCTGTCCCTCTACGGAACCGCCGGCGACGGACCGAACGTGCAGCCCGCCGACGCCACGATCGACAATCCCCCGGCTGACCTGTTCACCAAAGCCGGCTGGGCCGAATTCGCCAGCGGCTTCTGGCTGGGCGGTTGCGGTGGCGCCGCCTTCGCCTGGTTCTTGGCTGGCACAGAGATCGTGGCTCCCCTGGTGAAAATCGCCGGTGGCGCCTGGAGCGTCGGCTGAGTTTTCAGCAGACCCCAAACCCGTTCAAACAGCTAGCAATGCTGTAGTCAATTAAGCCATCAAATCTGCTTTAGCAAAAGCTCCGCAACTGCGGGGCTTTTTTATTGGCTTGGCTTGGCTTGGCTTGGAACCACCAAGAACCCATGCCGCGTCCCCAGGGTCTATGGCTTGGACGTTGGGGTCCAACTCACCAAATCAGACAACAGGGTCCGCAGCGCCAGTCTGCCCGGTGAAGCAGACGCTTCTTGAGAACAAGGCCTGGCTTGAGGCCCCCCACGAACTGCCGCAGCTTGGCCATGGGCGGAGGGGACAAGCCTCTGCGTTGGGGGGATATTGATAAGCTCTGCAGATTCAAAAGCGGCGCCGTTGGGGCCTTTTTATCGAGGGACCCGGGGATCCCGCCATTAAAAAACCCCCGGCCGAAGCCGGGGGTTTAATCGTCCCTCGAGAGAACAGCTAATCCGCTGGGATCAGCCGAACTTACCGGAGGTTGAGGCGATCAGGAAGGCGCCGTAGGTAAGGATGTAGCCGATTGTGAAATGGGCTAGACCAACGACCCGGGCCTGAACGATCGAGAGAGCGACGGGCTTATCGCGCCAGCCCACCAAGTTGGCGAGCGGGGTGCGTTGGTGAGCCCAAACGATCGTCTCGATCAGTTCCTGCCAGTAACCACGCCAGGAGATCAGGAACATGAAACCGGTGGCCCACACCAGGTGACCGAACAGGAACATCCAGGACCAGACGGCCAGGTTGTTGCTGCCATACGGGTTGTACCCGTTGATCAGCTGGGAGCTGTTGAGCCAGAGGTAATCGCGTAACCAGCCCATCAGGTAGGTGCTGGATTCGTTGAACTGGGCAACGTTGCCCTGCCAGATGGCGAGGTGCTTCCAATGCCAGTAGAAGGTGACCCAACCGACGGTATTCAGGGCCCAGAAGACTGCCAGATAGAAGGAGTCCCAGGCGGAGATATCGCAGGTGCCGCCACGGCCGGGGCCGTCGCAGGGGAAGGAATAGCCGAAGTCCTTTTTATCGGGCATCAGCTTGGAACCCCGGGCATCCAGGGCGCCCTTCACCAGGATCAGGGTCGTGGTGTGCAGACCAAGGGCGATGGCGTGGTGAACCAGGAAGTCACCAGGGCCGATCTGCAGGAAGAGGTCACTGCCGCCATTGATCGCATCGAGCCAACCGGGCAGATACACCGCACTGGTGGTGCTGGCAGCGCTTGCGGAATTGGCCAGAAGCACATCAAAGCCATAGAGCGCCTTGCCGCTAGCGGCTTGGACGAACTGGGCAAAGACAGGCTCCACCAGGATTTGCTTCTCGGGGGTGCCGAAAGCAACAACCACATCGTTGTGAACGTACAGACCCAGGGTGTGAAAACCGAGGAACAGGGAAACCCAGCTGAGGTGGCTGATGATCGCTTCCTTGTGCTCCAGCACGCGGGCAAGAACGTTGTTCTTGTTCGCTTCCGGGTCGTAGTCGCGGATGAAGAAGATCGCACCGTGGGCGAAGGCACCGCACATCAGGAAGATGGCGATGTACTGGTGATGCGTGTAAAGGGCAGCTTGCGTGGTGTAGTCCTTGGCGATAAACGCGTAGGACGGCATCGCGTACATGTGCTGCGCCACCAGGCTGGTGACAACGCCGAGGGAAGCCAGGGCGAGGCCGAGCTGGAAGTGGAGCGAGTTGTTGATCGTGTCGTAGAGACCCTTGTGGCCAGCACCTAGGTCACCAGGGGTGCCCTTGGGAGGGTTGTGGGCATCAAGAATCTCGCGAATCGAATGGCCAATACCGAAGTTGGTCCGGTACATGTGGCCAGCGATCACGAAAAGGCAACCAATCGCCAAATGGTGGTGGGCGATATCCGTGAGCCACAGGGCTTCGCTCTGGGGGTGGAAACCACCCAGGAAGGTGAGGATCGCGGTGCCCGAGCCCTCGGTGCTGTTGAACACCTGATAGGTCGTATCAGGGTTCTGGGCGTACACACCCCAGTTACCGGTAAAGAAGGGAGCCAGACCAGCCGGGTGGGGCAGCACATTCAGGAAGTTGTCCCAGCCAACGTGGACTCCACGGGACTCAGGAATGGCGACGTGAACGAGGTGACCGGTCCAAGCGATCGAGCTGAACCCGAACAGAACGGCCAGGTGGTGGTTGAGGCGGGATTCAGCATTCTTGAACCAGGCCAGGGAAGGCCGGAACTTGGGCTGAAGGTGGAGCCAGCCGGCGAACAGGGCCCAAGCCGACAGGATCATCATGAAGATGGAACCCTGATACAGCTCGGCGTTGCTGCGCATGCCGATCGTGTACCACCAGTGGTACAAACCGGAATAGGCAATGTTCACCGGAGAGGTTGCACCGGCCTGGGTGAAGGCGGTGATGGCCCCTTGGCCGAAGTGGGGATCCCAGATCGCGTGAGCGATGGGACGCACATGCAGAGGATCGGTGACCCACTGCTCGAAGTTGCCCTGCCAGGCGATATGGAACAGGTTCCCAGAAACCCAGAGACCGATGATGGCGAGATGGCCGAAATGGGTCGAGAAGAGCTTTTGGTAAAGCTTCTCCTCGGTCATTCCGTCATGGCTCTCGAAGTCGTGAGCCGTGGCGATCCCGTACCAAATACGGCGGGTTGTGGGGTCCTGTGCCAGACCCTGGCTGAACGAAGGAAATTTCGTTGCCATTGGGAAAGGTCAGGTGGAGGTCAGCCGACCGCAATGATGCGGGCCAGGAAGAAGGACCAGGTGGTAGCGATACCGCCCAGCAGATAGTGGGCAACGCCAACGGCGCGACCCTGGGTGATGGAGAGCGCCCGCGGCTGAATGGCGGGAGCAACCTTCAGCTTGTTATGGGCCCAAACGATGGACTCAATCAGCTCCTGCCAGTAGCCGCGGCCACTGAAGAGGAACATCAGGCTGAATGCCCAGATGAAGTGGGCTCCGAGGAACATCAGACCGTAGGCACTGCTGGAAGAGCCATAGCTGTTGATCACCTGGGCAGCCTGGGCCCAGAGGAAATCACGCAGCCAACCATTAATGGTGATGGCGCTGTTGGCGAAGTTGCCGTTGGTGATGTGGGAAACGGTGCCGTCGGCATTAACGGTGCCCCACACGTCGCTCTGCATCTTCCAGGAGAAGTGGAAAATGACGATCGATAGGGAGTTGTACATCCAGAACAGGCCAAGGAACACGTGGTCCCAAGCTGAAACCTGGCAGGTACCGCCACGGCCGGGGCCGTCGCAGGGGAAGCGGAAGCCCAGGTTCGCCTTGTCAGGAACGAGGCGGGAGCTCCGGCTGTACAGGACACCCTTCAGCAGGATCAACACGGTGACGTGGATCGTGAAGGCGTGGATGTGGTGGACCATGAAGTCGGCCGTTCCCAGGGGGATCGGACCGGCGGCAACCTTGCCACCCACGGCCACCACAACTCCGTTGAACACTTCGCTGACGCTGGCGAGGGCGTTAGGAGCGGTGCTGCCGGCTGCGGCGGCGTGCAGACCCTGGATCCACTGGGCGAAGACGGGCTTCAGCGCAATGGCCGAGTCACTGAACATGTCCTGGGGACGGCCCAGGGCACGCATGGTGTCGTTATGGATATAGAGGCCGAAGCTGTGGAAGCCGAGCCAGATACACACCCAGTTGAGGTGGCTGATCAGGGCATCACGGGCCTTGAGCACCCGGTCGAGCACGTTATCGACGTGCTTGACCGGGTCGTAATCGCGAATCATCGCGATGGCGGCGTGGGCGCCGGCGCCGACGATCAGGAAACCACCAATCCAGGTGTGATGGGTGAATATCGAGATCTGGGTTGGGTAATCGACGCCGATGTAGGGATACGGAGGCATCGCGTACATGTGCTGGGCCACGATGATGCTCAGCGAGCCCATCAGCGCCAAGTTCACGGCCAACTGGGCATGCCAGGAGGTGGTCATAAACTCATAAAGACCGTCGTGACCGTTAGGGGCCGGGAACAGCAGGGGATCACCCTTCTGACCCTCGAGGATCTCCTTGATGCTGTGGCCGATGCCCCAGTTCGTGCGGTACATGTGACCGGCCACGATGAAGAGCACCGCAATCGCTAAGTGGTGGTGGGCGATATCGCTCATCCAAAGGCTGCCGGTGACGGGATTAAGCCCACCTTTGAAGGTGAGGAAATCGCCGTAGGCCGCCCAGTTGCCACTGAAGAATGCCGAGATGCCAGCGCCGAATCCGGGGTACAGCTGGGCAATGAGGTCCTGGTTGAGGAACTCATGGGGCAGCGGGATATCGGCCACGGAAGCGATGGTTTTTCCATTGAGAACCAGCGGCTTGCCGGCATCAATGGCATCCATCAGGGCAGTGGTGGGCAGGGACACATGGATCAGGTGACCCGTCCAGGACAGGGAGCCCAGACCAAGCAGACCGGCCAGATGGTGGTTGAGCATGGACTCAACGTTCTGGAACCACTCGAGCTTGGGAGCTGCCTTGTGGTAGTGGAAGACGCCTGCATTGAGCATCAGGCCAGCCATCACTAACGCACCGATGGCCAGAGCCAGCAGCTGGGTTTCATTGGTGATGCCCCATGCCCTCCACACATGGAAAAGACCGGAGGTGATCTGAATGCCGTGGAAGCCGGCACCCATGTCGCCATTGAGGATTTCCTGGCCGAAGATCGGCCAAACCACCTGCGCACTCGGTTTGACGTGCGTGGGGTCGCCGAGCCAGCCGGAATAGTTGGAAAAACGGGCCCCATGGAAGAAGGCGCCGCTTAACCAGATGAAAATGACGGCCAGATGGCCGAAATGGGCCGAGAAGATCTTGCGAGAAATCTCTTCAAGATCGCTCGTGTGGCTATCGAAGTCGTGAGCGTTGGCGTGGAGGTTCCAAACCCAGGTGGTGGTTTTGGGACCTTTAGCGAGGGTGCGATCGAAATGGCCGGGCTTACCGAACAGTTCGAAGGTGGCCGGGTTGTTCACCCGGTCGACCTGGGCCTTCGCCGTTTTCCCACGCTCTGGTGGGCTGATGGTCATCGAGACGTTCCTCGAGGGACGGGATCGAGGTGGAGGTCCACCCCTCCGGTTCCGGCAGGGGGCCGGACCGGTGGAGCCGCATGGGGCCGTGGACCGAAGTCCGAAGCGTCCACGGGCGCCAGCCGCGGCAGCGGGATCGACAGAAGCCGAAACCTGTTGCCATGACTGGAGCTTGGGCCCCATGGAGGGGACCGCTGGCCTAACCATAAGGGCGATGACCAAGGTTTCAGGGCCCTCAGTTACAAAGGTTCAATCCGGAGCCACACCAGTCAGGGACTGAGCTCTGGGCGGGGCTATGTATCAGCAATATGGACAACAATGCAGCGATCAGTTATTGAAAATGCGCGCCCAATCCAGCGCTGTTCTGAGCAGGACCAGGCCGCCGTAGCCAGCCGGTCACAATGGGACGACACCGTCTGCAATCACCAGGGAGATCGACTGGCATGGGGGTTGCGCCATTTCGGGCTGTGATCGGCTGGGTTCTCGTGGCCCTGCTGCTGCTGAGTTCAGGCTGCGGCCGCCTCGGCCGCCAAGCCAGCCCGAGCCAGCCAGCGGACCAGCCCCTTGCCCCCACGGCCCCGCGGGGTGCCCTTCAAGAAGTGGCGCCACCGCAGCTGGTGCAAGACCTACGCACCCGCCTGGATCAACGGAATCCCCAAGTGTTGATCCTGGCCCCCGCCGATGGCGCCCTGCTGCCGGCGGGCCCCTGGTCGTTGGAGCTCCAGGTGCAGGACTGGCCCCTGGCGGATGCCGGTCCACTTGGACTCGGGCCCCATCTGGTGGTGCAACTCGATGACGCCCCCCCCCTGCGCATCAGCGACGCCACCGCCGCAAGGCATCTAGCGATGCCCCCCCTCAATCCAGGCAGCCATCGCCTCACCGTTTACGCCGCCAGGCCCTGGGGAGAAGTGGTGAAGTCCCCGGGCGCCAGCCGCCAGATCCGCCTCGATCGGGTGGCCGCCAACCCCCAGCAGGTGCCTGCTCCAGGCTCGCCCCAATTGCTGGCGGCCCCGACCAGCCCAGGCCCCAGCCAGGAACCCGTGCTGATTGACTGGCTTCTGATCGATGCTCCCCTCCAACATCTCAGGGACGACGACGGCCGTTGGCGAGTGCGGGTGAGCGTTAACGGCGACAGTTTCTTGGTTGATCGCCAGACCCCCCTCTGGCTGCAGGGTTTCCACGGCGGCAGCAATGCCGTGCAGCTGGAGCTACTTGATGGCCGGGGTGAACCGCTCAATCCGCCCTTCAACAGCCTGATGGAGGAAGTGGTGATCCAAGCGGGTCCCGCTGCCGCCTGGCAGCGCCCCAGCCTCACGGCCCTGGAGCAGGCCCAACTCCTAGGCGAGGCGCCCCTGCCGCCCGAGCCCCGGCCTGCCCCCAGCCCAGCCCCCCCAGAAAAGGACCAGGAACAGGGTCTAGATCAGCCAAACAGCCGTTCCAGCGATCCGCCAGTTCCGCCAGCAACGCAACCAGCCCCTGACGTCCCCACCGGGGCCAAGGGGCTGCAAACAGACCAGTCCGCCGGCGTTTCCAGCGAGGGCCTCTCCGCGCCGGGCCAAGGGACCCAGCTAAAAACCCTGGCCCCCTCCCAAGCCGCTGCCACGGTTGAAAACAATCGGGCCCCAGAGCCTGCCCCGGTGGAGCTTGCCCCACCAGCGGTCGGACTGGACAGCATCAAGGCCCCCCAAGAGCCAGCAAGCCCTGGGCCACCTAAGACTGCTGCCCCTGGACTCCCGGCCCAAACCCCAACGTCAGCGACACCGACAACACCAGCGAACGGTGGCGCGGAGACGCCAATAGGGCCACCACCCCGCGGCGGCAGCCTCCCCCAGGCCGGCACGGCCCCAGACCGCCTTAGCCCCAGCACCAGCCTCAGCGGCCGGGCCCGCGACCAGGTGGCTGCCGATGGCTCCTTGCTCAAACCCCGGCCCGAGGGCCCCCTGGCCAGGCTGCGCCAACGGTTTCAACCATGACCGCCCAAGCCTTGCGCTGGGGATTTGGCCTCGGCCCTTCCAGTTTTCCCCTGTTGCAGCGGCTACTGCAGGCCGGTCTCATCGACCGCCTGGTGCTGCCGCCCCAAAGCATCGAGGCCGAACCATCCCAACAGCTGGTCAGCTTCGGGGGGCCTGACACGGAAAGAGTCAGCGGCGATCCCGACTGGCACCGGGCCACGGCTGCCGAACTGCTCGCCTCCGAATGGGAGCGCAGCAGCGCCTTTGTGGCGATCGGCGCCTGCGGCGCCATCACCCGGCTGATCGCGCCCCACCTCAAGGCCAAAGCCAAAGACCCCGCCGTGGTGGTGCTCGATCCCCTCGGCCGCTATGCCATCCCCCTGCTCGGCGGCCATGGCGCCGGGGCGGAGCAGCTCAGCCTGGCGATCGCCGCCCTGCTGGAGGGGCAGGCCGTATTAACGGGCAGTAGCAGTGGCCAGGGGCGCCTGGCCCTGGACAGCTTCGGCCGCCGTTGGGGCTGGCGCCGCGGCAGCGGCGACTGGGACTCCCTGATGAAATCCGTGGCTCGGGGCGGCCCGATCCAAGTCCATCAGCCCAGCGGCACCCAGCGCTGGCAGGGGCTCGACGGGGCCACCGCCCTGCTCGAGCCCGGGCGCTCCGCGGGCTTGCCCCTGGTGATTAGCGCCGAGCGGGGCGAGGGCTGCCGCTGGCACCCGCCATGCCTCTGGCTCGGGATCGGTTGTGAGCGAGGCACCAGCTTGGGCCTGTTGGAGCGCCTGATCGACACCAGTTTGAGCGAACTTGGGCTTGCCCCCGAGGCCGTAGCAGGCCTGGCCAGCGCCGACCGCAAAGCCGACGAACCAGCCCTGCTGCAGCTGGCCACGCGCAGGGGCTGGCCCCTGCGGTGCTTTGACGCCGCCAAGTTGGCGGCTGTGACGGTGCCCAATCCCTCCGAGGCCGTGGCCCGGGAACTGGGCACGGCCAGCGTGGCCGAGGCGGCAGCCCTGCTTGCCGCCGGTCCAGGGCCCCAGCTCAAGCTCGAGAAACGAATCGAAAGGGCCCGCGGCGGCGAACAGGGCGCAGCCACCCTGGCAATCGCCCAAACCGCCAGCCAATGGGCCCCGGGCCAGGGCCAGCTCCATCTGGTCGGCAGTGGGCCGGGCAGCCTGGACCTGCTCACCGCCGATGCCCGCCGGGCCCTCGCCGAAAGCACGGTCTGGGTGGGCTATGGCCTGTATCTAGACCTGCTCGAACCCCTGCGCCGTCCCGACCAACTCCGCAGCGACGGCAAACTCACCCTGGAACGCGAGCGCTGCGCCGAAGCCCTAGAGCTGGCCTGCCAGGGCCTGACTGTCGCCCTGGTCTCCTCCGGCGACAGTGGCATCTATGGCATGGCCGGCCTGGCCCTAGAGCAATGGCTGGCCTTGGAGCCGGGGGATCGGCCTGGATTCACGGTGCATCCAGGCATTTCGGCCCTGCAATTGGCCGCCGCCCGGGCCGGGGCGCCCCTGATGCATGACTTCTGCACGGTCAGCCTCAGCGACCGGCTCACCCCCTGGCCGGTGATCGAAAAACGGCTGAAGGGTGCGGCAGCAGGCGATTTTGTGGTGGCCCTTTACAACCCCCGCTCCCTCGGCCGCGACTGGCAACTGGGCCGGGCCCGGGAGCTGTTGCTCGAGCACCGGCCTGGCAGCACACCGGTTCTGTTGGCCCGCCAACTGGGCCGGGCCGAGGAAGCGCTGAGCCTGCATACCCTGGCCGATCTGCCGATCGAGGCCGTGGACATGCTCACCCTGGTGCTGATCGGCAACAGCACGAGCCGGATTGAGGCCGGCCGCATGGTGACCCCCAGGGGCTACCCGGGGGCGGAGCTGGCCACTGAATAATCAATCGGGATGACAGGATTCGAACCTGCGGCCCCTTCGTCCCGAAC
>Ga0310323_10086_pt1 | contig 14138 bp, 8 predicted proteins | sample LakEriER3TotalD7_FD_195537 | JGI IMG/M metagenome (GOLD analysis project Ga0310323, IMG submission 195537) | Enriched freshwater cyanobacterial communities from Lake Erie, Ohio, United States - ER36.Total.D7 (v2) (version 2) | ecosystem: Environmental > Aquatic > Freshwater > Lake | place: USA...
CCCCCCCCCCCCCCCCCCCCCCCCCCCCCCCCCCCCCCCCCCCCCCCCCCCCCCCCCCCCCCGCCCCCCCCCCCGACTCTGGAGCCAATGTCCTCGATAACTCCTTCACGCTGATCAGTGCCCTGGGCAGCTCCTCGAGTGCGGCTTCAGAGCGTCTCAATCCCTCGTTACTGGTCACGTCAGGGGGCGCCAGCGCTGCCATGAGCTTTGGTGGCAGCCTGAGCTCGGCTGGTGATGGGAGCGAGGGGGGGGAAGGCCTGGCCAATGCCGAAGGGGCCGGTAAGGCGCAGCTGGCTGGAGTGGGTGCGGCTGCCGGCCAGGGCAGCCCGGCGTTGCTGGCCTTGCTCAGGCAGGGTCTAGATCAGGGCCCCAAGAGCCAGCCCGATCGCAGCAGCCTGTTGCAGCCGCTGATCAGCAGCCCGGCTTCCGCCGAGGCCACCGCGGGCCATGGCTCGTTTGTGGTCGGCCGCCTGCAGGAGGGCTCGCTGATGGGCAACCACCTGCTCGATGCCCTGATGCTCGGCATGGGTGTGGTGTACGGCTTCTATGGACCCAAGGCCGCCCTGGCGAGCAATGCTGGGATGCGCGGGCTTCTACGCCGGGCGCAGCAGGTTGCTGGTAGCGGCTTTGGCCCTGCTGCCGGCCGCGAGAGGCAGCTGATCTCGGTGTTTGCGATCAAGCTCGACAACGGCAGCGAGCGCCTCGTGGCTGCCCGTGTCACCAGCACAGGCCTAGTGATCCTGGCCCAACAGGATCTGCCGCCCGGGGCGGGCATGGCGACTCCGGGCAGCCAGGCCCAGATCGACTACAGCATGCGCCAATTGCTCGATCGCCTGCGCGGTAGCGGCCTGGCCCAGGCCGAACAGGTGCTGGTGGATCCGCAGCTGCAGGCCCAGACCTCGCTCCTCAAGGGCCTGGGTACCAGCACCGCCCAGCTGGTCACCCGCAGCCTCAGTGATGGTCTGGCCCGATGCAACGCCGAGCAACGCCAACAGGTGCAGCAATGGCTGCAAAACCCGAGCCAACCCCTGGCCGACGACAACCCCCTGGCCCAGTTGATGCAGCGGCGGGCCGAAAGCTACGCCAAGGCCATGCCCGCCAAGCAGGCCTCGATGGCCACCCTGGTGGAGCTGAGCTTGGCCCTAGCGGCCAATCCCGGCCCTGTGAGTTAAGGAGGAGCCCCCATGTCACCTCTCGATCGCCAGTATCACGATCAGCTCGATGCCCAGCCGCAAGGGTGCGGCGATGCGGGCGAGCTCAATGGCGGCCATAGCCCCCAGCCCGAGCTGCAGGCCTGGCATCAAAGCGGAGCTGCTGACGACCTGATGAGCCGCAGCCTGCTCCAGGTGCAGCAGCTAGAGGCCTGGCTGCAGAGCCAGAGCGGCTCCACCTTGCTCGATCCAGGTAGTCGCCAGTTTTCAGCGCTCAATGGCTGGGCGGCCGCCCGGGATGACGGCCCATCAGGCGATGCATCCAAGCGCTTGTTGCTGGTGGTCGACACCAGCAGTGCCGGCTGGCAGCAGCACCTCGATGCTCTGGGCAGCCAGCCCCCCGGCGCCGATCTGCTCTTTCTGCAGCCCGGTGCGTCGGGGTTGCAGCAGATCGCCGATGCCCTCGCCCACAGTGACTACAGCCAGGTTCATTTGCTGGCCGGGGCGCCTGAGGGCGGCAGCCTTCAGCTTGGCAGCGATCTGATTGCGCCTGAGGCCTTGGCAAGCGTGCTGCCGCTTGGGCCAGGCCAGGCCTTTGAGCTGGTCCCGTCCGTGCTTGAGCCAGCCCCAACCATCACAGCGTTATCGGGTGGCGCCACTGCAATCGCGACAACCGTGCTTGGCGATGCGGTTGGGCTCGTGGATTTTGCCCGCCAAAGCCTGCAAGAGGCCCAAGCCAGGGGCCGGCTCGATGGGGCGATCGCTGTTGCTTTTGACGAATCCAACCAGGCTGCTGTTGGCCAGATAGTGCAGGCTTTTCTCGCAGCTGAGCAGCAGCCCCAGATCCAATGGGCCCGCTTTGAAAGCAGCCAGGTGCGAGGGGCCTACCTGGGCGAGAGCAACACAATCCTGCTCAGCGAAACCTTGCGCAGCGCTCCAAAGAAGCAACTGCAGGCCGTGTTGCTTGAGGAGATCGGCCACTGGCTGGAAGGGAGCTCCCAGCTCAATGCTGTCGACAGCGCCGGTGATGAGGGCGAGATTTTTGCGGCCCAGCTCTTCGGCAACCTGACGCTTGAAGCGGCCCAGGTGATGGGGGTCAGCAACGATGCAGCCCGATTGCTGATCAATGGTCGCGAGCAACCTGTTGAACTATCTGCTGCCCTGGCGGGGATCAACACCGCGCCGCAGCTCGCGGGCACCCCTCAGGCCGTGCTGCCCAATACCGCCGAAGATCAGCCCAGCACGTTCACCACCGCCCAGCTGCTGCAGGGCTTCAGTGATCCGGATCCGGGCGATCAGCTGCGTGTAGAGAACGTTCACGTGAGTAGCGGCAATGGCCGCCTGGCTGTTGACGCCAATGGCCAGTGGACCTTCACGCCCGAGGTCCATGCCAATGGCCCGGTGACCCTGGCCTACGACGTGGTTGATGGCCACGGCGGCCGCCTGGCCGCCACCAACGGCTTCACGATTAATGCGGTGAACGACGCGCCCCGGCGTCTGGATGCTGGCCCCAAGGCGCTTTATGTGATCGAGGATGCGGCGATCACGTCGCTGGGCTTGGCCAATCTGGCTTGGGCCACCGGAGCTGGTCGTGATCCGGCCAGCGATCAGCTGCGCCAGATCCCTGTAGCCGATGAGGCCAGCCAGACGTTGACCTTCACGGTCACGGCGGTGCCGGCCGCTCGGTTGGGGCAGATCGGCCTGCTGGATGCCAACAATGCTTTTTCCCCCGTGACGGCAGGTGCCCAGCTGAGCCAGGAGCAGATGCAGGCTCTGCAGTTCCGGGCGGCAGCGGATGCCTATGGCACCGGCAGCTTCACCTATGCGGTGAGCGACGGAGCAGCGGCGCAGGGCGGCCTGACGACAACGGAGACCTTCACGATCAACGTGCTGGCGGTGAACGACACGCCGGTACGCACTTCACTAGCAGAGCTGGCGCCTCTCCTCATCGATAACACCAAATTGAAGGTCGATCCGGTCACGAACCTGTACAAGACGGTGAGCGTTGGCCTGGTCAATCTGCTGTTCAGAGCCGGTGGCGATGCGCTCGAGCAGGCCAGCCAGCAGCAGCTGCTCTACCGCATCTCCCAGCTTCCGAATGCCACGGTCGGCCAAGTGTTGCTGGCCGGCGGCGTCACAGCTGTAGTTCAGGGGCAGACCTACAGCCTCGATCAGCTGCGTGATCTGATCTTCAGGCCAGCCCGCGGCGTCGAAAAGCTCACGGCTGCTGAACGGCTCGGCGAGCTGCGCCTCGAGGTAACCGATAGCCCGTCGCCGAGCGGCGATCCGGCTCTCACCACGGAGCTGAAGGTGCAGATCCTGATCGACACCAACAAAGCTTCAGGCCGTGCCGGCATGCGCATTGCCGGTCTCACCAGCGATGAGCAGGCGATTCAGGCGGTGCTGGCTCTAGATCCCACCAACCCAGACACCGGCTTCCAGGATCCTGCCGGTGGCAACGGCACGGCCAGGGGTCTCAACACCTCCATCTACAGCCAGCTGAAGAGCGACAACGCTCTCTTTCTGGCCGCCCTCGGCGGCAATACGGTGCTGGATGGGCAGGAGGTCAACTACGTCCCTTCGGCGGTGCCGTTCCTGTTTGATCTGCCGATCAACGCCTGGGCCCCCACCAGCTGGGCGAATGGCGGCCCCGATCCCACCCACACCCTTCTCTATCGCTCGACCCTCTCGGGCCAGCTGCGCAGCAACGACGAGCTCATCTATACGGTTGTGCCTGGCTCCGCACCGGCGGGCTTCACGCTCTCCAGCAGTGGGGCCTGGAGCTTTGATCCCCTCCATGCTGCCTACGCCGGCCTGACCACCGAAGGGGCCAACCAACAGGTCACCGTTGGCTATCAGGCTGGCACCCGCACGGGCGAGATCACGATCGAATTGCGCCGCACCGCCACCACCGTGATCGCCGAAGTGGTGGGCAACGTCGGTGCCATAACGACTAGCCGCGGCGATTGGATCGCCGCCAACCCCGAAGGCCGCGACAAGGATCGCTATTTCAAATATGTTTCTGAATACGTGCTCACCAGTTACGGAGCGCGCGACACCGGCGAGAAAAACGAAGCTGGCGAGAAACTCTTTACCTGGGGTGGGTCGATCGCGACCGCCGATGGCCAACCGTTGCGCCAGCTGAACGGCACGCCCATCACCAGCGCGGGCTATTACGACTTCACCCGTCGCGAGGGCCTTGGCGATGGCGTTGAATTTATCTACGAAACGGTGAGCGAGAAGGGCAAGCAGGTCGACTACATCACCGGCATGCGCTTTTTCCTGCGCAACAACGTCTTCGGTGACAACGATCCCTCAGCAAGCAACATCCGCGATCCGGGTGCCCCGGTCACAATTCTGCGGGAGCTCGGGGTGATCACCACCATTGCCCTCACCCAGGAGGGAACCCTCCGCAACAGTGCGCCACCTCCAGGTCCTGACTCAGTCGTGACCCGCTTACGTAGTGATGGATCACTGCCTGGCTTGGTTGATATCGATCCCTCGCAATACGAGAATGCCGCCAAGCTCAGCATGCTGTTGAGCTCCGGGTCGGCGGGTGGCTCCTCGAGCGGGCTGATGGCCCTGGGCACCGGCGCCGGAGATGACGACGGCACGAGCACCGGTAGCGCTGCCGGCGACCCTGCCGGCAAGGGCGCCGGTGTCGGGGGGCTCGATGCCGGCGCCGACAAGATCGCCAAGGGCCGCGGGCCTGGCGATGGTGGTGACTCCACCGCCGAGGGCCTCGGCCAGGGTGCCGGGGAGCGCGGCCTGCGGCTGGATCCCTTGCCCATCTTGGCCACGGCGGCCCTTGCAACACCGGCGTCGCTGTTGGGAAGTCTCAGCGAGACCAACCTGCTCGGAGGCAACCTGCTGGATGCCCTCGCGCTGGGGGCCGGTTTGCTCTACCTCCTTTACGGGCCCAAGGCGGTGGACCAGGGCAAGCGTGGCCTGCGCGGTTGGCTGGCTGGGGTGGCCGGCGGTAGCCGCCGCGGCGCGGCAGTCCCCGGAGAACAACTGGTGCTCTCCTTGATCCTCACCCGACAGGAGAATGGTTCCTTGCAGCTGGTGGCGGCCCAGCTCACCGCAGGTGGCGTGAAGCTGTTAGCGCAGCAGGATCTGGCTTCTGCCGAGGCCTGGCAGGAGGCCGCTTCCGCCCTGCTCGCCGGCCTCCAGCAGCAGGGGCAGCGCTACGACCTGCTTCTGCTGGACGGGCAGCTCGATCGTGCCCTACCAGCGACTGATCAGAGCCTGGCTGCCCTGGCGCAGCAGCGGCTTCCCCTGGCTACAGCTGAGCTGGCGGCTGCGGTGGCTGCGGCCAGCCCGGCTGAGTTTGCGGCTCTGCAGCAATGGCTCAACAAGCCTTCCCAGGCCTTGCCTGCCGACTCGGCGGTGGCTCAGGCCCTGCAGCGCCGCTGCGCCGTTCATGGGCAGACCCTGCCACCCGACCAGGCCAAGATGGCTGCGATGCTGGAGCTCAGCCTCGCGCTCACCTGGTCGCAGCGCAGAAACCGCTGAACCTCAGCGGCAGCGTCGGTCGAGGGCCGTGATCAGCATCTCAATCGCGCGGGGGTGCGATTGCATTGAAAACGCTTCCCGCTCCACCTCAAACCTGCCCCGCGGGTAGCCCCTGTAGAGCAGGCCGCTGATTTCAAGCTCAATTCTGCGGTCCAGATCCACGCTCCAGCCGATCGGCTTCAGCTGGCCTTTGGGGCAGCCCTGGGCCGCATGCACCGCTTCATGGATCAAGGCGGCGCGCACCAGGCCCAGCTCGATGCTGATCGGCGCGATCCAAATGCGCCGCTGGCGGGTATCGGTGAGACCGTAGGCGCCCTGCTGGGGAGGTTGTTCCAGCCTTACCTCATAGCGCGCCCGTTTGAGTGCGGCGACCAGGGGCTGCAGTTCAGCTGGAAACTTGGGTACGGCGCTGCTGGCTAGGGCCGCTAGCGGGGCCATCAGCGGTAACCCCATCAGCATGGGCAGCAGCAGGGGCAGCAATCGTTGGGGCATGGAGAGACACGTCATTGCACGGTGAGGCTGCGGCCCGCGTTGCTCCAGAAGTTGACGGCTGTCCCGGCATTCCAGGGCTCCCAGCCCAGGCGCACGCCGTGCTGTTGCGCCTTGGCCTTGATGGCCCTGTAGGTGGCGAAGCCGTCGCTCTCGAGCACCACAAACACGGGCTGCTTGTCGCGGGCCAGGGCTGCCATGGTGGCGTCGAGCCAGGCGCTGCCGCCGCCCTTGAGCTGGGCTGCAGGCACTGTGGGTGGCCCCACCCGTTGCAGGCTCCCCTGGCCGTGGCTCACATTGACGCGGATCGGCCCCACCAGCTGCTGCCGTGACCAGCCATCAAGGGCGGCGTTGCACTGCTGCTGCGCCGCCGCTTTCTGCAGGCTGGTGCAACGCTTCACGGCAGCGACCCGCTCGCGGTCGACCTCCAGCATTTGATTGGCGGCCGGTTGCAGGTCCCAGATGCCAGCAGCGCTGGCTTGCAGCAGATGGAATTCCTGCTGCGATCGGCGCACCATCGGCACCTGGATGGTGAGGCTGCCAGTTGCTGCAAAAATGCTCATCAAAGCCGTGATCAGCGCCATCACGCCCACCACGTTGGTGAGTGTGTCGAGCAGACCGGTGTCGTCGCTTTTGGGCGCCTGGTCCCTCCGGCGTCCGCGCCTTCTCAGCAATAGCAGCAAGGGGCTGCTCATGGGGCCACGGCGCCCGCAGACGCCGGCGGGGGTTTCACGCTCCACTGAGGATCGAGCGGTTCGTAGCCCAGGGCGATGCCCTTGGCTTCGGCTTGGGCGCGTACCAGGTTGAATTCAAGATAGGTGCCCGGTTTGACACCGATCACCAGGTATTGGGGCGCGGCGGCCTGGGCGATGCGATCGAGAAAGGCACCCAGCTGCGGGCTGTTGATCGTGGCGCGCTCGCGGCGGCCATCGGCTAGAAGCTCCAGCTGGCCTTTGCCTTGCAGCAGCACATAGTTGGCCACCTTGCCCTGGTGGTTGCCGCCGCTGCCGCTGGGCACGAACTGCACGCTCTGGCCACCCGGCCGAAGCTGCAGCGCGATAAAGCCGATCAGCAGGGCCTGAACCCCGATCGTCGCCGCCATGATGTTCATGAAGGCGAACAGATCCACACCCACCGCTGAGCCCATGGCGCGCCGCCTTGCCATCAGTGCCAGGGCCAGCGCCGCTGCCGCTGGCTGTGCTCCAGCTGCTCGCGCTGCAGTTGCTCCAATTGCAGCAGCTGGCCGCTGAGCTGCTCAATCGCACGGCGCAGTGCAATGTTGGCCTTGAGGGTGCCCAGCTCCTCCCCCAGCACGGTGCCCAGGGTGCTGGCGCTTTGCAGATCGCGCAGCAGCGGTTTGAGCTGCTGCAGAGAAGCAGTGAGCTCGTGGGCGGCCCCATCCATGCTGCCGCGGATGATCTGGGCCTGCTCCTGCAGGCTCAGCCGTGCCTCGGCCACTCCTTCCACCGAATCGCGTACCAGGTTGGTGAGGGGATCGAGCTTGGCCAGGGCGGATTCGGTGAGCTGTTCGGCATAGTGTCGCGCCGGTTCCACCAGCACGGACGGATCGGGCAAGTGCTGCTCAAAGGCTGCGTTGATCAGGGCGCCGAGCTCGCTGGAGCGCAGGGAGAGCGGCGCCAACACCGAATCATGACCTGCCTGCCAAACGCCATGGCCGGCACCCCCGGCCGATTCGCCCATCGGGCTGAGCACGAGGACGGCATCGCGCACGCGACGATCAATGGCATTGAGCAATTGCTCTTCGCGCCGCTCGATCGCATTGATCGGAATCGCCAGCAGCACCGAGATCACCAAAGCCAAATAGGTGGTGTCAAAGGCCGTGCCCAGGCCGCCGGTGACCTTGGTGAGTCCAGCCTTGAGGCCATCGACGTTGTCGGCATTGCCCAACACCGACTCAAACGAGCCGACCGCCTGCGACATGCCGATCACGGTGCCGATGAAGCCCAGAATCGGAATCGCCCAGAGCAGCACCTTGATCAGGCTATAGCTGTTCTGCATCGCCAATTGATCGCCATCGCTATCGGCATCGGCGGCTCGCTCCAGCTGAAACGACGATTGGCTTGCCTGCCAGACCGCCAGCAGCCGCAGCAATCGCTTGCCCAGCAAGGAGGCCGATTGCTCCGCCTGCAGGGCGGCCCCATCCAGATTGCCCGCCTGCAGCGAGGTCGTGATGCCCGGCCCCAACTGCTGCAGCTTGCGCTCCTGGCGCTGCAGCAGTTGCCACTTGCTAAACAGAAAGGCACTCACCATGCCCGCAGCCACCAGACAGACCACCTGGGTGGGACCGCGCTGGTGCAGGAAGGCATGGAACGGGGCGGCAGGCGGGCTGGTGATGGCCCAGATCAGGAATCCCGCCAGAGCCCCGAACACGCCCCAGCGGTTGAACCGGGGATCGAGGTCGTTGCCCGATCTCAGGCTGGCCGGTTCTGTCGCTGCCGGGTTGGGGGCAGCAACATCGGCGAGAGGGGGGAAATTAGCGATCACAATGGTGCGCGCAAAGGGGTGTTCAGGGCGAAATCAGCGCGCCTTGCCGCTGTCCCATTCCTTCCATTCGACCTCCACATCCCCGATCTGATCGGAGCTCGGCGGCGGGATGCGGCTGAGCATCTCGTTGGGCAGGCCGAGGCGTTGGAACACGGCCTGGCGCTGTTCCATCGGCATGCCCGAGAAGGTGCGGACCACGTCGCGGACCTTGTGTTCGTTGTAAACGAGACGCATCAGTTCCAGCTGATCGGGTCCATCGAGCTGTCGAAACCAGCTGATGAAGGATTCCAGCTGGGCTTGGTCGTCTCTGGTGTTGGGCTCGTTGGTTGGAAGGTTCATGGTGAGAGGTTGACTTCACTCCGCAGTAGTGCGGATGCGCCGTAGGGAATCGAACATCTTTTCGGTCGCATCGGTGAGCAGAGTAATCACCCGCTTCTCCCGCAAAATAAGATTCACTTGCACGCTCTGGCCCGAACTCACCGGGAACCGTTGCGAGCCGCGGCTGAGGTAGTGGCGATCCAGGCGCACATAGGCAGGAAAGCGCGGTTGGGGGTTCTGCTCATCGGGTGGCAGTGGCAGGGTGCCAACGGCCTTGAGTGAGCCTGAAATGGCGCCGAATTGGGTGAATGGGAAGGTGTCAACGCGGATCTGGGCCGGCATCCCCGTTTTGATAAAGCCCACGTCGCGATTGGTAAGGAACACCTTGGCTTCCAGCACCCCCCCAGGCACCACCTTGACCAGGGTTTCGCCGGCACTGGCCGCGTAGCCGGGGCTGGAGGGCACGAGCTCATACACCACCCCCGACAGCGGCGATCGCAGCTCCTCCTTGGCTTGGGTGTCGCGCACCTCGGCCAGCTGGCGATCCAGATCGGCCAGCTCGCGCAGGGATTCCTGCTTCAGCTTGAGCAGCTGGGCCTGCACCTCCTGCAGGTTGGCCCGCGACTGGGCGATCTCCGATTGCAGCTGCTCCACCCGGTTTTGCTGCTGCAGCAATTGCACCTTCTGAATGCCGCCCTGGGCGGCCAGCGGCGCGATCTGGCTATAGATCTGCTTTTCCATGCGCTGGGAGCGCATCAGGCCATCCGTGCGCTCATTGAGGCTTTCGGCGCGGGCCGCAATCGAATTGCTCTCTTCATCAAAGCGCGTGCGCTCTAGCTTGATCTTAGATATGAGGGTCTCGGCCCGCTTGTCCGAGACATCAGCATCAAGGCGCAGCAGCAATTGATTGACTGCCACCTGCTCACCTTCCTTGACCAAGATGCCCTTCACCACGCCGGCAAAGGGAGCCTTGATTGGCCGCTCGGCTCCTAGCGGTTGCAGTTCGCCGGGGGCGAGCACCACCTCGTCAATCTTGGCGAAGATCGCATATACAAAGGCCAGCGAGGCTGTGCCGATGATCGTCCAGATCAACGCCTGGCTCCAGATTGGTGTCGGTTTGAGGCGTACCTCCTGGGGATTCACCCCTCGCAGGGCAAGCGCTGAACTGGCTGGCTTCTTGTCCATTGCTTAGCCAACCTCCTGCTGGTGGTAGAGCGTGGCGTAGCGCCCATCGAGCTGCATCAGCTCATTGTGGCTGCCACTTTCGACCAGAACACCCTGATCCATCACCAGGATCATGTCGGCATGGCGCAGCGAAGCAAGGCGATGGGTGATGAAGAACACCGTCTGACGACTGTAGGCCTGCATCAGATTGGCAGTCATGCGCCGCTCGGTGTCCACATCAAGAGCGCTGGTCGCCTCATCCAGCACCAACAGGCGCGGCTTGCGCAGGATCATGCGGGCGATCGCCAGGCGCTGGCGCTGGCCACCGCTCAACCCTGCACCACGCTCACCCACTGAGCTGGTGTAGCCCCCCGGCATCGACTGGATGAAATCGTGGGCGCAGGCGATCTGGGCCGCCTGGCAGACCTCCTCGAAGCTGGCATCAGGGCGGGTCAGGGCAATATTGGAGAGGATTGAGCCGTCAAACAGCAGGCTGTCCTGCGGCACCACGCCGATCTGGGCCCGCAGCGAGTAAAGGTCGACCTTGGTGACGTCGTTTCCATCGATGCGGATCACCCCTTCTAGCGGCTCATACAGGCGAGTAATGAGCTTCAGCAGGGTGCTCTTGCCCGAGCCGCTGCTGCCCACCACACCCACAAAGGATCCCTCCGGAACCTTGAAGGACACGTTGCTGAGTTGCAGGCCGCCCTGGCTGCCGAAGCGGAAGCTCACGCCGCTGTACTCGACCTCGCCCACGATCGGCGGGATCGGCGGCTTCTGCTCGCCCATGATCTCGAGCTCTTCAGGATGGTCGACGATGTCGGCCAGGCGTTCGAGCGACAGGGCCGTTTCCTGGAAGTTCTGCCAAAGGTTGGCAAGCCGCAGCAGCGGGTTGGTGACATAGCTCGACAGGATGCGAAACGCGATCAGCTGGCCCAGGGTCAGCTCCCCCTTGAGCACCAGTGAGGCCCCCACCCACAGCACCAGCAGACCCGAGAGCTGCTCGAGAAACTGGCTGGCCGAACCCGCCGCCGTGCTGGTGATCACATTGCGGAAGCCCGACTGGATCTGGGTGCCATACAGCTGTTGCCAGCGCCAGCGGCTGTGCAGCTCCATGCTCTGGCCCTTGACCGTTTCCATGCCGCCGAGCGTTTCCACCAGATGGCTCTGCACCCGGGCATTGGCTTCGGCCTGCTCGCGCAGCTGCTTGCGGATCAGCGGCGCACTCAGCAGCGTCACCCCCACGAAGAACGGCACCACCGCCAGGGCCCAGAAGGTGAGCTGAACCGAATACAGCAGCATCACGGCGATGTACATCACCGCGAACACGGCATCGAGAATGACCGTGAGTGCCGTGCCTGTCAGGAAACGGCGGATCTTCTCCAGTTCATTGATACGGCTGCTCACCTCGCCCACGGGCCGATCAGCGAAGTAGCCGAGCGGCAGCCGCAGCAGGTGGTCGATGATCGTCGCCCCCAGGGTGATGTCGATCCGGTTAGTGGTATCCGAGAACAGATAGGTGCGCAGCGAAGCCAGCACCCCCTGGGCCAGGGCCATGCCCACAAGCAGGGTGCCCAGCACGTTGAGGGTGCTGATGTTGCCCTGGCTGATCACCGCGTCGATGATCTGCTGGATCAGCAGCGGGTTGAGCAGGCCAAACAGCTGAACAAAGAAGCTCGCCACCAGCACCTGCACCAGCACCGCCTTGTGCTGCTGCAGCGCCGGTAGGAACCAGGCCAGACCAAAGCGCTTCTTGGGCGTGCGGGCGCTGCGCTCGACGCACAACACGTCGAGCAACCCGTCGTCGTTCCAGCCCGGCAGGCTGCCGGCGGCCACCAGCCCCTGGCCGGCCACCGGATCACCCAGGAGCAGCTGGTTGCTCTGATCGATCGACCAGATCACGACCGGACCGCTGGGCCCCAGGGTGAGCGCCGGCAGCGGCAGGCGCTTGAGCTGGGCGTCGTTGACCTGCAACGGCGAGGCCCTCAGCCCCATCAGATCGGCGATCACCGCCAGCTGCAACAGGCTGATGCCCTGGTCTGCGTTGTCGCGGGCGAGCTGGTCTTCGAGGATGCGGCGCAGCACATCGCGCCGAAACGGCAAATCAAACTGCCGCGCCAGCATGCGCAGGCAGGCCAGCGGCACCTCGACCGGACCCTCGCCGCCCAGATGGGGATAGCTGCCGTCGTCGCCCAGTCGGCCGTACCAGTCTTCGAGCGCCTGCTGCTGCTGCTCGATCGCCACGATCGCGGTTGAGCTCTCCTGCCAGTCGGGCTCAAGTAGCTCGGCTTCGGCGGGTTGGGCTTCATGGGCTCCAGCCTCGGGGGCCACCACCAGAGCCGGCGGACGGGCCCTTGGTGGGGTAACGGCCTGCTTGGCGATCAGACGCGCCGGCAACTTTCCGCGCACAATCAGCTTGAGCGGGCCCAGCAGCTCATCGCCCGGTGACCAACCGCCGACATTGCTGCTACTGAGCAGCCAAGGGCCCCAGTCGGCGCCAAAACCGTGCTCTCCTGGCGGGACCAGCAGCACTTGTTGGCTGTCGGCCGACTCGGTGAGCTGGTTGCTGGCCCAGTCGCGCAGGACCAGGCGTTCCGGTGTGCGGGGCGATGGGCTTGCCGCCGCCACCGCATAGAGCTCCTCGAGGTTGGGCTGGGCTATGGCTCGTTGCAGCCCCTCATCGGCTGCCACCGCCTCAAAAAAGGCCTGCTGGGGAATCAGCCAGAGCTGGCTCGGCAGCGCCGCGGCAACCGCCTGACCAGTGACGCCACGCAGCAGACCTACCTGGCCCACCATGTCGCCGGGGCCGAGCCGCTGCAGGGTGAACGGCTCATTGCGTTCATCCAGGCTCAACAGGCGCAGCTGCCCCTGGGCCACCAGGGCAACACCTGGGGGCAGGGCGGTGTAGTCGTAAAGCTTCTGGCCAGGGCGCAGCTTCAAGGCCTGCAATGCATCAGCCAGACAAGCCTGAGTTGCTTCTGGCAATCCAGAAAACGGTGCCCAAGCCCTCAAAACCCGAAGGGCCAAGGTAAGTTGAAGAGGAGGCACGTCTGCGCGTTTTGCACATATTATTCAGTTTAACTGCACTATTGCGCTTTGGGTAGGGCGGCGTCTTGATTGAGTAATTGTTGGCCTAGCTCAAGAAGTAGCCGGCGCCGTAATTGTTGATCTAGCACCGCGGGCCTACTTTGGTCGAGCCGCACAAGGATCCAGCCTTTTTGGAAGGGTTTTGGGGGCCACAACTGCCCTGGCTGGCTAACCCGAAGCAGCTGGGCCAATCCATCCGGCAGTTCTGCAAGGGCTATCGGACCCTGCTGGCCACGGGGGCCCAGTTCGGGCTGGGGGGGCAGCTGCTGCAGAAGCGATTGAAAGCTGATCTCGCCTTCCTTGAGTTGCATGTAAAATTCCGAGCACAGATCCAGCTCAGCTACAGGCAACATGGTGTAGATGACCTCATCGAGATTGCTCTTGCGCTGCAGGAAATAGCTCGCCAGCTTGTTGCCAACCTGCTGCTCACAGACCTGAAGCCAGAGCTGATGCCGCCGAGCCCGCAGGGCCAGCTCGGCCTGGCCAAGACCCTCCTGCTCCATCCATTGCTGAACGACCGTTTGACCCTGAAGACCCAGGTCGGCCAGGTAAGCCTGCACCTGCCGGCCCAGCTCGAGTTCGGGCAACGGATCTTGTTCCTCAGGCAAGGCCGACAACCAGCGCTGGCGCTGGTGCTCTTGCTGGACTTTGCCAGCCAACCCGAAGGCCTGGAGTGTTTCCAGGGGTATGGAGGTTGCCGCAGGGGCAAAAGAGTTGTTCACCAGTCGACCACTTCGCCCGTTCGTACCTTGCCAGGCGGCCAACGCTCTGCGCGCGTGGATCGCTTCGATCTCCAGACACGCGAGTTTGAGATCCTTGGTTTCCTCAGTCTGCAGGCCTACCGGTGTTCCCTGGCAGATCCATGGAACCCGGCTCTGTCTTTCTAGAGTCTGGACCCGATCGCCCGCC
>Ga0310323_10089_pt1 | contig 14015 bp, 8 predicted proteins | sample LakEriER3TotalD7_FD_195537 | JGI IMG/M metagenome (GOLD analysis project Ga0310323, IMG submission 195537) | Enriched freshwater cyanobacterial communities from Lake Erie, Ohio, United States - ER36.Total.D7 (v2) (version 2) | ecosystem: Environmental > Aquatic > Freshwater > Lake | place: USA...
CAGCCCATCGCTTGGTTGACCTGGCGAAGGCGTCGCTTGGGCCGGGGTCTTCCCAGCAGCCTTAAGGGCGGCCTCCAGCAGATGCCAGCCGGCCAGCTTGGGCGCCAGCACCGCCGTCAGCCGCTCCGGGGTGAGGCCGCTGACCAGGCCGTCGTCCAGCACGCCTGCGGCATGGAACAGGCCTCGCAAGGGCTTTTCGGAAGGCAGGGCGCGGATGGCCTCGGCCAGGGCGGTGCTGGCCTCGGTGCCTGGGCCAGTTGCTAGATCCAGGGCCAGCAGGTTGCAGCGGACGCCGCGCGACTCGAGCTCTTTGAGCCGTTGCTTGACCTCCAGGGAGGGGGACCCTGCCGAGCGGCTGATGAGCAGCAGGCAGGTGGCCCCCCGTTGGGCCAGCCAGTCGATTAGCCGCAGGCCAATGCCCCCCAGGGCACCGGTGATCAGGTAAGTGGCTTGGGCCGTAATCGCCAGCGGCGCCGGCCGATCCGCCTGGCGCACCACAACCTTGCCCCGGTGGCGGGCCTGGGCCAGGAGCCGGAAGGCGTCCGGCACGGCCGAGATGGGATACACCTCGATGGGAATGGGCTGGAAGCTTCCCTGCGCGAGGTCTGCCAAGAAATCGATCAGCAGTTGGCGCACCCGTTGGGGTTCGGCGGCGGCCACCTCGAGGAGGTCGAAGGGCAGGTAGGCCGCATCGGGGCGGCGCTGCTGGGCCTGGGCCCGGCTCCAGATCTCAATTTTGCCGAGTTCGATGAAGCGACCGCCTGGAGCCAGGGCCTGGAAGCTGGCATCGACCCAGTCCCCCTTGAGGCTGTTGAGCACCACGTCGACGCCCTTGCCGCCCGTATGGGAGCGCACCTGCTCGGCAAAGGCCAGGCTGCGGGAGTCGAACACGGCCTCCACCCCCTGGTCGAGTAGGCCCTGTTGTTTGGGCCCACTGGCAGTGGCAAGGATGCGGGCGCCGCAGCGGCGGGCCACCTGCAGGGCCGCCTGGCCGACGCCGCCGGCGCCCGCATGGATCAGCACCGTTTCCCCTGGCTGGAGCTGGGCCAGGTGCTCCAGCCCATAGAGGGCCGTGAGGAAGACCGTGCTGAGGCTGGCGCCGGTTTCGCTATCGAGCCCAGTTGGCAGGGGGACGCAGAGCTCGGCGCGGCAGTTGACATGGCTGGCCAAGCTGCCCACGGCCAGGGCCGCCAGCATCCGCTGGCCGAGCAGGGCCGGATCCACGCCGGGGCCTACCGCCACCACCCGGCCGACGCACTCGCCGCCAAAGGGCACCTGGGCCCCCTCGGCCAGGCCCAGCTCCTCCCCGTAGGCCGCCAGCAGGCCTAAGGCATTGAGCACGTCGCGGAAATTCAGGCCCGTGGCCTCCACGGCCAGCTCCAGCTCGCCATTCACCAGGGTGGTTGGCGCCAGCGGTTGGCGCACCAGGGCTTCGAGGCGGCCGGGGTCGTTACTAATGATGCGGAACCGCTCAGGCGCTAGCCGTTGCAGCCGTTGGCCATGGGCCTGGCCCGACCTCCAGAGAAGACTTGCTTCCTGTTCAGCTAGGGCCCAGAGCTGGTTCCAGTCCCCGGCCTCGGGCTGCTGCTGGGGATCGGCGCAGAGGTGCAGCAGGGTCCAGGCCAGCTGGGGGGTTTCCAGGGCAGCCGTTTGGGCAAAGCCCGCCAGCACCCCACTCGAGGCGCTGTCGCCCTCCAGCACTAGCCACAGGGGCCTGGGTTTGCGGCGGCCTGGGGACCCAGAACCAGCGGCCTGGTCTTGAAGCGCGTTGTTGGCGTTGCCGGGGGCCTGGAGCTGCTGCACCAGAGCTAGAAGCTGCTGGGCCAAAGCAAGGGGCTCGGCGGCGTTCGGATTAGGCCAGACCAGCACTGGCCCGCTGCCGGCGGGAAGGGGCTCGCCAAAGCCAAGGCGCCAGGGCTCCTGGCCCTGGGCGCTGGCCCAGGCCCCAAAGGCTTCGCCCTGGTGCTGGCCCGCGCCGATCAGCAGGGGCCGATCCAGCAACGGCAGATCTAAGCCCACCGAATCCCAGCCCAGCGGTTCCCAGTGGCTTTCGATCAGCCAGCTGGCCGGATCGAGCGCCGGATCGGCGGGCGGGAGCTGGGCTGATGGAAACATCCAATCCACTGCCTGGCGAGGCAGACGCCTTAGCCGGAAGCCCCGAATCCAGCCCAGCAGTTGTCCATTGGCATGCCAGATCAGGTCGGCGCAGACCTGGGTTGGCTCAAGGTTGGCTTGCAGCCGTACCTCGCAGCTGAATCGCTCGGGCCATTTCCCTGGTGCGAGGGCAAGGGCCTCCAGGCCAACGGGCAGGAACAGCTGGCCGCTGGCGGCCTCCGGGTCCAGGCTGGCTGCCACCAGTTGGAAGCAGCTGTCCAGCAGGCCTTCGTCGCCGCCACCGGCGGGGCGCCTGAGTTCAGCCCAGGCCTGGCCCTGCTGGCGGTGCACCTGGTGGAGGCCCCGAAAGCGGGGGCCATAGGTCAGACCGCAGCGGGCTAGGGCTGCGTAGAAGTCTTTGGGGTCGAGGGTTTCGGTGCCGTCTGGGGGCAGGCTTGGGGAGAAGGGGGCGCCCCCTTCGTCCAGTCCGGCAAAGCCAGGGCTGATCTTTGCAGGGTCCTGGGCCAGGCCCAGGCGGCCATGGCTGGTCCAGCCGGAGGCTGGTTCGCCGGGATTACGGCTGTGGAAGGCCAGCGATCCCTCCTCCAGCACCAATTGCAGCTGCCGGGGGGCTGCGCCCAGGCGGAGGGGGCGCTCCAGGCTGAGGGCACCAAAGTTCAGGGCTAGCCCCTCCTGGGCCGCCACCTGGGCCGCCAACACCAGGAACCCGGCCGCCGGGAAGACGGGCTGGTCGCGGATGGCGTGGTCGGCCAGGTCGGCCTGCTGGCTGGGGTCCAGGCTCACCTGGTAGTGGATGCGGCCAGGCGGCAGATCCAGCCGCTTGGGACTGCGATCGGCCGCCGCAACTGGGGCCAGGGGGCCGCTAACGGCATCGGCGGCCTGGGGCGATGGCCCTTGACTTAAGCCAGCATGCGTCGCTGCACCGGTCCCTGGTTGGCCCTGATCAAGGCTGACTAGGCCCAGCTGGTCGAGCCAATGGTGGGCGCCGGGGACCTGGCCCCGGCCCGCTGGCCACCAATGGCGTTGGCGCTCAAAGGGGTAGCCCGGCAAGGTCAGGCGTTGCTGGGCAAAGGGGGCATGGAAGGAGCTCCAATCGATCGCCAGACCGCGCAGATGCAGCTGGGCCAGGCTGCCCAGGATCACGCCCCAATCGTCCTGACCGGGCACCAGGGAGGGCAGGAACAGGGGCTCCTGGCCTGGGGCTGGCTGGCCCTGGCCGGGACCCGGGGCCAGGGTCTGCTTCGCCAGGGTGATCAGGCTGGGCCTGGGGCCCACCTCGACAAACAGGCGGGCCCCCTGGGCCTGGAGGGTGGCCACCCCTTGGGCGAACCGCACCGGCCCAACTACTTGGTTACACCAATAGGCCGGATCGGCGACCTCGGCCCCGGCGAGCTCACCGCTGTGGCTGCTGACCAGGGCCCGGGCTGGCGCAGATAGGCGCAGTTGGGTCAGGAGCTGGGCAAAGGCATCCAGCATCGGGGCCATGGCCGGGCTGTGGAAACCATGGGCCACCGGCAGGCGCGCGGTGCCAACGCCAGAGTCCTGGGCCCGTTCCACCAGGGCCCCAATGGCATCAGCGGGACCCGACACCACCGTGTTGAGTGGAGCGTTGAGGGCCGCCACGCTCAGGCTGGAATCGGGGGTGATCAGGGCTTGAACCTTATCGATGGGCGCGAGCAGGGCGACCATGCCCCCATCAGCAGGCAGGGCCTGCATCAGCTGGCCCCGCGCCGTGATCAGCCGCATCCCATCGGCCAGGTCAAAGACGCCGGCCAGATGGGCGGCCAACACTTCGCCGGCGCCATGGCCCAGCAGCAGGTCCGGCTGCACGCCCCAGCTGGCCCAGAGCTGGCTGAGGGCGTAGCCCACCACAAACAGGGCGGGTTGGGCGATGGCGGTTTGCTCCAGGGCCTGGGCCGCCTGCTGCTCCTCGCCAGGTTCTGGAAGCAGCACCCGCTTCAGGGATAGCTCCAGGCTCGGGTCCGCCAGGGCTGCGGCCCGATCGAAGGCCTCTCTGAACACCGGATGGCGGCCATAGAGATCTTGGGCCATGGCCCGCTCCTGGGTGCCTTGGTCGCTGATCAGGAAGGCCACCTTGCCCGGCCTGCGTCCGGCCACGGCGACCAGGGGGGATGGGGCTGCTTGCGACGCCACGGTGTTAGACGCCGCTGGGGAACTGCCCCCGGCAAAGGCCTCCAGCTGGCCTTCCAGATCGGCCCGATCGCTGGCCAGGCAGACCAGGCGTTGCTGGAAGGCGGTGCGCTGTTGGTTAGCGCTGGCGCAAAGATCGCCTAGGGCCAGGGTCGGCCGTTGGCGCAGCAGCTCCAAGTAGCGGCTAGCTGTGGCCCTTAGGGCGACGCTGGTGCGGGCCGACAGGGTTAGGAGTTGGAGTGGAAGGGGAGCAGCGCCTGGGGACCCGACTTCCGCCGGTGGCGCCTCGGCCAGCACCGCATGGGCATTGGTGCCGCCAAAGCCAAAGGAACTCACCCCCACCACCGCCGGCTGGTCCGGGGCTGGGAAGGGTTCTAGGGCCGTTTGCACCTGGAGTTTCAGCCCGGCGAAATCAATCGCCGGATTGGGCGTGCAAAAGTTCAGGCTGGCCGGGATCTGGCGGTGCTGGATGCACAGGGCCGCCTTGATCAAGCCGGTAATCCCGGCGGCGGTTTCACCATGGCCGAGGTTTGTTTTGACCGAGCCCACCCGGCAGGGCTGGTCGCCTGGGCGGCCCTCCCCCAGCACGGTGCCCAGGGCCCGCAGTTCGATCGGATCCCCCTGGCGGGTGCCCGTGCCGTGGGCTTCGACGTACTGGGTGGCGGCAGGGTCCAGGCCGGAGCGGGCAAAGGCCTGGCGCACGCAGGCGATCTGGGCCTTGAGGTTCGGGGCGGCCATGCCATTGCTGCGGCCGTCGGAATTAACAGCCGTGCCATGGATCAGGGCCACAATCGGATCGCCGCAGCGGCGGGCCTCCGAGAGGGTTTTCAGCAGCACCACCCCCGCCCCTTCCGAGCGCACGTAGCCATCGGCGCTGGCGTCAAAACTCTTGCAACGTCCATCGGGCGCCAGCAGCCCGGCCTTGCAGAAGCTCATCTGGATGCCCGGATGGATGAGGGCCTGCACGCCACCGGCCAGGGCCGCCGTGGATTCGCCGCGCCAGAGGCTTTCACAGGCCAGATGCACGGCTACCAGCGAAGAGGAGCAGGCCGTGTCGACCGTGAAGCTGGGGCCCTTCAGATCCAGGAAGTAGGAGATCCGGTTGGCGGCGATGCAGCCCGTATTGCCCGGCAACACGAACGGCTCGTTATCGGGGGTGGCGTAGTGCTCGCTGGAGGCCCAGAGCAGGGAGCTGTAATCGAGGCTGGAGATGCCGATAAACACCCCCACCGGCTGGCCGCGCAGGCGATCGAGGGGTTGGCCGCCATGCTCGAGGGCGCGCCAGGCCACCTCCAGCAGCAGCCGTTGTTGGGGATCCATGCAAAGCGCTTCCCGCGGCGAGATACCGAAGAAGGCCGCATCAAACTGGTCGATGTCCTCAATGAAGCCGCCGCGTCTCACGTTCTGGCTCAGGGGCTTGAGCGGATCGGCGTCGAAATGTTGGCCCAGGTCCCAGCGGCTGGCGGGTATGTCCGTAATCCCATCGCGCCCTTCGCGCAGCAAGTCCCAAAAGGCCTGGGGCGAGCCAATGCCACCAGGAAGCCGACAACCAATCCCCACAATCGCGATGGGCTCGGGGCTGGGGACTGTCGGCGAGAAGGTCAACGCAGGGGTGGTCGGCGGAGGCAATTCGGGGGGTCGGGCTGTTTTTAGCTGGATCGAGGAAACTGCAAGTCCTTGCTAGGTCTGGCTTTTGGCGGCCCATTTAGAGGGTCAGTCTACCGATGAGCGATCAGCTTCCTAGCAGTAGGCGCCCTAGGGAATGGGGATCGGAAAATAGACGATGCTGCTGGTAACGACGTCTCCAGTCGCCATAGGTTTCCGGCCGGTCCAACCAGGCGGCCACTAGGGTCGCCAGCTGCTCGGGGCGACCAATGGAGCGCTCTAGGCCGCGGCTGCGGAAATAGTGCCTGGCCAACCATTCCTGGGGCATGGTCGTGCCAAAGGTGTTGAAGACCAGAGGGCAGCCCAGCAGCAAGGCTTCGGTGGCCGTGCGGGCCCCTGGCCGGGCCACCAGGGCCCAGGCCCTGCGATAGAGGGCCACCATTTGCTCGGGCCCTTGGAAGCCGAGGGCCTGGACGGCCAGCTCCGGGTGAGCCGCTGCCCAACCCTGCACCTGCTCCAACGCTGCCTGGCGCCGTCCCGTCAGGGCCACCACCGCCAAACGGCCGGCGAAGGGCCGCAGGACCTCCAGCAGGCGGCAATGGTTATTGGCCCCATTGGCACCGGCCCCCAAGACCAGCAGGGGTAGGGAATCGTTGGCATCGGCATCGTCCCCCGCTTCGCTGGCCGCAGTCGGGGTTAAGGGGCCCGTTTCAAGGCGCTGGCCTGCCGGCAACGGCAGGTGGTAGGCGGGATAGAGGAGGGGACCCAGCAGGGCGATGCGCTCGGCGGGGTAGTGCCGCCGCCTGAGTTCGGCGGCAACTTCGGCGGTTTGGACCCAGATGGCATCGGCGCTGGAGCTGATCCAGTTGCGGCTGAAGCCAAAGCCGCCGGCGAGTTCGGTGCAGCAGGTGAGGCAACGCAGCTGGGGACCCAGCAGGCGCTTGGCGTAAGCAAAGTGGCCCCGGTTGGTGTGGGGGTGGGTGGAAATGATCAGCTCTGGTCTGAACCGGCGCAGCAGCTGGGCCAGGTAACGGCGGCCAAACAGGACGGTGCCGGGTTTGATCAGGTCCTCAAACTCCATCAGGCACCAGTAGGCCTGATGGAGCCAGGGGGCGTGCTTTTGGATCCAGTTGTAGAGAGCGACCCCGCCCCGGTAGGGGCCGCTGCCGTTCTCCAGCACCTGCTCGATCAAAACCTCCCCGCCCGGATCCCACTGGCGCAGCCAGTCGCCTAGGGCCCCGGCGGCGGCGTCGTGGGCGGTGCCGCCACTGGAGGTGAAGATCAGGACCCGCATCGCGCCATGCTCCCATTGGCGGGCCCAGCGCTGGCTCCCTTGTGCGGGATTGGCGGAAAGCCCCTATTTAGGCCTGGTTTCGCCCTAGCCATCCCAGGCCCGGCGGCCGCAGCGACTGGCTGACCAAGGCCAGCAGCAGCACCCAGCCCAGGCCCCCTAGGGCCACGGCCATGGGTCGGCCCGGTCCCGTGCCCAGGGCCTGCGGCAGCCACTCCGGCCAATGGGGCCAGGCCAGGGCGGGTCGCAGCAGCTGGTCGACCACCAGGGCGCTGCCAATGAAGGCCGCCAGCCGGGCCAGCCATTCCAGGGCGTAGCGCACCGATAACAGCCGCGGCAGCTCGGCCACGGGCACCAGTTGCTGCCAGCGGCTTTGCACGATCGCTAAACAAACCGGTAAGGCCAGGGTGAAGCAGCCCAGTCCTGCGTACCAGAGGGGGATTAGCTCCTCAAACACCACCAGCCCCGCCCCCATCAGGGCCAGGCTCTGGATCACCAGCAAGTTGGCCAGGGTCCGCCCCCAGAGCCTGGGGGCCTGGGCCAGCCAAAAGCGCAGCCCCAACCCGTAGGCCAGGCCGCCCACCACCAGGGCCCCGCCGAGGCGGCCATTCCCTAGGGCCGTGATCACCCAGGCGGGGAACAGCACTTCGGTGGCGCCGTAGACAAAGGCCATCGCCGTGCCGAGCAGGGCCAGACGCCGCAGGTCCCCATCGCTCCATAGGCAGGCCAGATCGCGGCCAAAGCGGATTGGCGCCTGGGCCCAGGACCTTCCGCTCAGGGCCGCTGCATGGCGGTTTGCAGCCGAGGCCGGGGCCAGGGCTGCCTGGGGCCAGGGGGCCAGAAGCACGCAGGTCAGGGCCAGGCCAAAACTCAAACCATCGAGCACCAGCACGCCCCGCAGACCGGCGATCCCCACAAGCCAGGCCCCCAGAAACGGCGCCGCAATCAACACCAGTCCATCGCTGCTGGCAAATAGGCCATTGGCCCGGTGGCGCGCCCCTCCAGCTGGCACCAGCAGGGGGATCAGGCTGGCGAAACAGAGCACCAAGCTGGCCTCGGCCGCGGCCGCCAGCCCCTGCAGGGGAAGCAGGGCCAGCAAGCTCGGGGGAGGGCCTCCCCGGTCCGCCGACAGCAGCAGCGCCGCCAGCGCCAGGGTGCCCAGGGCCCCGAGGCCATTGGCCACCACCATCACGCGCCGTCGCCGCCACTGCTGCAGGTAGGGGCCCACCACAGGCAGGGCCAGAATTTTGGCCAGCTGAACAACGATGGCCACGGCGGCGAAATCCAGCAGGTGGTTCTGTAGCTGGAAGAGCCATAGGCCCAGGCCATAGAGGCTCACCTGGGTGCCGAGGTTGGAGACCAACTGCCCGCCCCAAAGCCACCAGAACGCCGAGTCCGTCCGCTTGGCCTTACTAAGGGGCAGCTGGTCTGGGTCCCTGGTTTGATCCCCGTCCCGATCCCCGTATGGGGCGCGGCTGGAGGAGCCAGGCAGGGGTGGCGAGCCGCGACGGGCGACCATGGGATGGGCCTTACGGTCCAGCCGTCCTAGCCCTTGACCTGACGCCCGTGACCCTGCGGCTCACCAACTCCCTCACCCGCCGCAGCGAAGCGTTTGAGCCGCTGCAAGCCGGCCAGGTGTCGATGTATTGCTGCGGGGTCACGGTCTATGACCTCTGCCACCTGGGCCACGCCCGCAGCTATATCGCCTGGGATGTGTTGCGGCGCTACCTGATCTGGAGCGGCTACCAGGTGACGTTTGTGCAGAACTACACCGACATCGACGACAAAATTCTCAAACGGGCGGCCGAGGAAGGCAGTTCGATGGAGGTGGTGAGTGAACGCAACATTGGGGCCTTTGTGGCCGATATGGCCTCCCTCAATATCCTGCCAGCCGACCGCATGCCCCGGGCCACCCAAAGCTTGGCGGTGATCCGCGAGCTGATTGGCGAACTGCAGGCCAAGGGGGCGGCCTATGGCGCCGATGGCGACGTCTATTTCTCCGTGATGCAACACGCCGGCTACGGCAAACTCTCGGGCCGGGATCTCTCGGAGCAACAGCAAAACGCCGATGGCCGGGTCTCCGGCAGCGAGGAAGCCCGCAAGCACCATCCCTTCGATTTCGCGCTCTGGAAAGGGGCCAAACCGGGTGAGCCCAGTTACCCCTCCCCCTGGGGCCCCGGCCGGCCGGGTTGGCATATCGAATGCTCGGCCATGGTGCGCCAGGAACTGGGAGACACGATCGATATCCATCTTGGCGGCGCTGATCTGATCTTTCCCCACCACGAAAACGAGATCGCCCAGTCGGAAGCGGCCACGGGCAAGCCCCTGGCCCGCTGGTGGCTGCACAACGGCATGGTCAATGTGGGCGGCGAAAAGATGTCCAAATCCCTGGGCAACTTCACCACGATCCGCGCCCTGCTTGAGAGCGGCACTTCGGCGATGACCCTGCGCCTGTTCGTGCTCCAGGCCCACTACCGCAAACCGCTCGATTTCACCGCTGAAGCCCTGGCCGCAGCGGCCACGGGCTGGAAGGGCCTCAACGCTGCCTTGCAATTGGCCGCCCAACTGGTGACAGGAGCCGTAGACGATGGGCCCGACGGCCCGTCGAATTCCCTGGCGGAGGCGCGCCTGCGCTTCGCCGCTGCCATGGACGACGACCTCAATACTTCTGCGGCCCTGGCCGCGCTGTTTGAGCTGGCCAAACCCCTGCGTTCCCTGGCCAACCGCAGCGAGCGGGGCGATTCCCAGGCCGCTAGCGAGGCCAAAGCGTTGCAAGCCGAAGCCAGGCTGTTGCTGGAACTGGCAGGCGTGTTGGGCCTGGGGCCTGAAGTGGAAGCAGACCCTGCTGGAGCGGCAGCGGCTGGGCCTAGCGACGCCGAGATTGCGGCGCAGATTGGAGCTCGACTTGCTGCCAAGGCGGCCAAAAACTTTGGCGAAGCCGATCGCATTCGAGCCAGCCTGTTGGATCAAGGAATTGAATTGATCGACAAACCCGGCGGCCTAACGGACTGGCTGCGGAGCTGATGGGCTGGGCGGCGAGCACCTATTAAGCAAATGTTCGAAGCCAACATCAGCACCAGGGCTACAGCATCGGATCCCCTGGGGGTGATTTAGTCCGAGTCAGGTTTAACTGCAGGGGCCGTTTTCCCCTGCATCATCTTTTCGATTTTGCGGATGCGCACCAAGGTGGTACTCCACACCTCCTTCTGAAACCCCGGCGGACACTGCTCCACCATGGCTTCCAGCGGTTTGCCCCGCTCAAAAGCTTCCCAAAGCTGGCTCTCCAGCTTGGCCCGCTCGATGAAATTCCAGCGCTGCAGCAGCCCTTGCAGGTTGGTCAGAAATGCGCTCATGGGGGCAGCTCCAACCGGTGGGTGGCAACGGAACCCAGTTAAGCCTTTCCTGGCCTGCAGCCCCGGTGGGAGACTGGCTGCCACCGTTGCCGATCCTCCTGTGAAAGCCCTCAGCGTGCTGGGATCCACGGGCTCGATCGGCACCCAGACGCTGGAGATCGTCGACGACTTTCCCGATCGCTTCCGCGTGGTGGCCCTCACCGCTGGCCGCAACCTCAACCTGCTGATCGACCAGATCCGGCGCCATCGCCCGGAGGTGGTGGCCCTGGCCGATGGCGACTTGGTGGCGACGCTGCGCGAGCGCCTGCTGGCCCTCGATCCCCAGGACCGTCCCGCCCCCTTGCCTGAGTTGCTTGGCGGCTGCGAAGGACTCTGCGCCGCCGCCGCCTGGCCCACCGCCGATCTGGTTGTGACCGGCATCGTCGGCTGCGCCGGCCTGCTGCCCACCCTGGCTGCGATTCGGGCCGGCAAGGATCTGGCCCTGGCCAACAAGGAAACCCTGATCGCCGCCGGTCCGGTGGTACTACCGGAGCTGGCCCGCTCAGGTTCGCGCTTGCTGCCGGCCGATTCCGAGCACTCGGCGATTTTCCAATGCCTGCAGGGCACCCCCTGGGCCGATACGGCCCGGCTCTCCACCGGAATCGCCACCCCCGGCCTGCGCCGCATCCAGCTCACGGCCTCCGGCGGTGCCTTCCGCGATTGGGATGCCGCCGATTTGGTCAAGGCCACCGTGGCCGATGCCACCAGCCATCCCAACTGGAGCATGGGCCGCAAGATCACTGTCGATAGCGCCAGCTTGATGAACAAGGGCCTCGAAGTGATCGAAGCCCACTACCTGTTCGGCATCGATTACGACCAGATTGAAATCATCATCCACCCCCAATCGATCATTCACTCGATGGTGGAACTGGTCGATTCCTCGGTGCTGGCCCAGCTCGGCTGGCCGGACATGAAACTGCCGCTCCTCTATTGCCTCAGCTGGCCCGAGCGGCTGGAAACCCCCTGGCGCCGCCTCGACCTCACCGAGGTGGGCCAGCTCAGCTTCCGCCAGCCCGATCCGGCCAAATACCCCTGCATGCAGCTGGCCTACGCGGCGGGCCGGGCTGGCGGCACCATGCCGGCGGCCCTGAATGCCGCCAATGAACAGGCCGTGGCCCTGTTCCTCGATGAACAGATTGCTTTTGTGGATATTCCCAGGCTGATCGAACGGGTGTGTGATCGCCACCGGGTTGACCTCAAGGCCGATCCCGCCCTGGCCGATGTGCTGGCCACGGATGCCTGGGCCCGCCAGGCGGTGCGTGAGGCTGCAGTCGGATCGTCCGCCCGCCCCTGAATAGCTCGACCGTGATCGCCCACCACCTGCTGCTCTGCGCCACCCCCCAAAACAACCTCTGCTGTCCGGCGGATCCGGCGGTGGGCCTGGCCAGTTGGCAACGGCTCAAGGTTCTAGTGCGTGAGCTGGGCCTAGAAACCCCTGGACGCCCTGGTGGGATTGTCTTGCGTACCAAGGCCGACTGCCTGCGCATCTGCCGCGAAGGACCGATCCTGTTGATCTGGCCGGAAGGAATCGTTTATGGCGGCGTCACGCCAGAGCGCATCGAACGCATCTTGATCGAGCATGTGGTTGGCGGCCAGCCGATCGAGGCCTGGATTGTGAAGCGATGGCCGTTTCAGCAGCGCTCCTTGCCCCTGGAGGCCCCGACGGGATCGCCCTAGACCTTTTGGATCAGCTGGGGGATTCCACTAGCCGAAGTAACCAGGCCAGCACCAGCCGATCGCTCCAGCTGGCCGTGCTCGGATCCCCTTGAGCGTGGAAGCCGTTGTGGCCGCCGCCAGGGGTGATCAACACCGCCGCATCGCTGCGGCCAGGCCCCCTTTCCCTGCTGAACTTGGCCAGGGCTGCCGCTAGGGCCTCGGTCCCATTGACGGGCACCCAGGGATCGTCGCTGGCATGAAGCCAGAGGGCCGGCGGCAGGCCGAGCCCCCTGCCCTGGGCGCCCTGGAGCAGCCGTGCCAAGGGACTGGCCCCGGTGTAGTAGGCCTCCACCGAGGGGTAGCCCCAGCGGGGGGCTGTGATCTGGGTATCAAAGCTGCGGATCGATGGCGGCGGGCCCCCTGGGTCCTTTGGCAAGGCCTCTGATCGATCGGCCAGGGGTTCGGTCCGCACCTGCCGATGCAGCCGCTGCAACAACCAGCGTTGGTAAAGCCGGTTGCGGGGCTGGTCAATCTGGGCCGAACAGGCGACCAGATCCAGGGGGCTACTGACGCAGGCCAAGCCATCGAGGCGGGGCAAGCCAAGGGGGCTGGAGGTTGGCGAGCCCAGCGGCTCCTGGGCCAGGCAGCCGTTTAGCAACACGGTTCCGCCCAGGGAGAGGCCCACCGCAAGCAGGGGACGGCCCCCGGCCAGCTGTCGCGCCTGGGCGAGCAAGGGCAGTAGGTCGCGATTGCACTGGGCGGCGTAGGAGCCCCTAGCCAGGGGTCGGCCCTGGCCGGCCCCGCGCAGGTTGGGCCGCAGCACGGCAAAGCCGTTGCGTTGCAGAAGCTGGCCTAGGCGCCGCACGCCCGCTGCCTGGCTCGAGCCGCCCAGGCCGTGGAGCACGAGCACCAGGCCCCTGGCCTGGCCAGCAGCACCCCCCTGCCCCAGGGGCCGATTCGTGGCCCGATCAAGGGGCCCATCCAGGGACGACAGCAACCGGTCACCCTGGCCCAGATCCGTCAGGATCGGCTGTCCCTGGTCGGGCCCTAAGGCCGGGTTCCGCAGGGTGTCCCGCAGGGTCTGGAGGTCGGCGCCCCACCAGGGCCAGCGCGGCCGAAAGGGGGGCAAACCCAGCTCTGTAGCTAGTGGATACTCCAAGCTTGGACCAAGCCTCTGGTGGAGCAGCTTGGCAGCCAACCCGCCGGCCCCAAGCCGCTAGGCCGCCTTGGGCCGCCCAGGTACAACCATGACCATCCCGGGGCAAAAATCCGCCCCAGGACCCAGATGCGTAGGCACAGCACTTCAGCCTCCAGAGGCCTTTAAGCACTAATCAAAAAGCTTTACCCAGCCCGGGGCAGGGTCACTTCTTGTTGGGGCAGAACTATCTAATCATTCAAATTGAAAGATGCCAGAGTTCAGCGCAAATGATTGCCTTGTCTAGTTTGGACTTTTGGCTAGAGCCGCTAGCGAACAATTTTTTCGAGCCCGGCTACTGCTTCAGAAATAGGGAAGTAATTCCTGGTCTAGGCAGCGGGCTTGCTGCAAGCAGCCCCTGAGGCGCAGAAAACGGGTCCTCAGGATGATCGGATCAATGTCGCATTCCTGCTGCCAAACGTGCTCGAACCGCTCGCGCCAATGGTCCACCGCAAAAGAGAAAGGCAAACAGGCATCCATGGGCTAGTAGGGGAACACCCTGAAGCTGGCTGATGGCTTGAAACTAGAGAGCCTGGCTCAATTGGGAATGGGCCAAAACACCCATTTTCAACAGTGATCGTGGTCCCAATCAGCGGCCCGGATGCCGATC
>Ga0310323_10090_pt1 | contig 13981 bp, 14 predicted proteins | sample LakEriER3TotalD7_FD_195537 | JGI IMG/M metagenome (GOLD analysis project Ga0310323, IMG submission 195537) | Enriched freshwater cyanobacterial communities from Lake Erie, Ohio, United States - ER36.Total.D7 (v2) (version 2) | ecosystem: Environmental > Aquatic > Freshwater > Lake | place: USA...
CGCTAATGCCGTAACAGTGCCTAATTCAGCAAAACCAAAGCCAAAGTGATGCCAAATCCCTGCCGCTTCTGCATTTTTATCAAATCCCGCCGCTAAACCAACGGGATTTTTAAAACAACAACCAAATAGGTTTTGCACAAGCCTTGGATCCTGCCTTTGCAAACTGCGTTGCATCCCTTCCAGGGTTGCTTTAACAGGGGCCAGCTGACGCCAACGGCTGGCTTGGGCTAATGCCCTAAGGCTGAGGCCACTAAGCAATTCCGCGTCAGCCCCTTCATCTGCTGCCAGCAGGGGACCAAAAAAACGTTGCCAGGTATCCACCTGAGTTTTTACCATTTTTAATTCTGCTCCAACCTTTCAAGGCGCCAGCCCCCTTCTTTTTGGGGTGCCACCCGCCAATTACGCCAAGTGATTGCTGCTTCTCTGCTTTCAAAGGCCGCCAGCGGTTGCTCTAGCAACTGGGCTATTTCAACAGTTTTTAATAGATAACCACCCTGGGCAAGGCGATCCGCCAGCTCCATACGGGTTAATAAACCTTGCAGTGGCGCCGGGGCAAGATCTTGATCTTTAGTTGTTGTTTTTACTTGTTCTTGATTCGGTATTGCTTCCTTGCGGGAATAAGCCACGGCAATTTGATCGCAACGTTCGTTATCAGGATCACCGCTATGGCCTTTCACATGTTGCAAAGCCACATCAGGAAGCCGCGCTGCATCCAGCTCCTCCCATAAATCACGGTTTAATACCGCACCACCAGATGCCGTACGCCAACCTTTGCGTTTCCAACCCGGCAACCAACGGCTAAAGCCATCAATTAGATATTTGCTATCGGTGCGAATTGCAAAGCCAGGATCCTTTGGTAATTCCTTTAGCCGTTTCAATAAAGCAAGGCAAGCACTGAGCTCCATGCGGTTATTGGTGGTGTGAGCCTCAAAACCACCAAGTTCTTCCACCGTGCCATCGCTAAAACGCAACAGGCACCCCCAACCGCCAGGGCCAGGATTTCCTCTGCAGGCCCCATCGCATGCGGCGGCTACCACCTTTCGGTACAAAGGGGTGTTGGTTGATGTTGAACTTGTGTTGTTCATAGGCCAAACCTACCGAGGGCTGGATTTTTTCAGCACTGCCATCGTGCTGCTGGCTCAGCTTTTTAACAGCACGCCATTAGATCAACAGCGCTTTCAGGTGTTAGCCCAGCCGCTCAGTGGCGGCAGCTGGAAATTATTGGTGCTCGAGCAACTAAAACCCAGCCCCGCCTGCTGGCAGGTGCGCGCTGATGGCTTAGTAAATCCAAGCTTGGTGCGCTTTGATTTTTCTGGGATCTGCAGCCGTTATATCGATAGCAATGCCTATTCAATTCGTATAAATAAAAATGATCTCGCCACTTCCCATAGCCTGCGTTTGATTCAAGAAGGTGGCAAGTTGTTGCTGCTTGGGGTGCCGCGGGAAGCGGGGAACGCCATCCTGGTGGCAAGCGCTGCCCTCACAAATGCAGTGAATAACAAGGTGGGGGGCGATGCTTTTTTAGCGTTGCGGCTAGCGCCAGGCTGGCAATTAAGCCGTCGTGATTACAACGGCCAAGGCTTAAGCCATATCTATTTTTCTACTAAGGCACTTGCAGCCCAGGCAAACAGCAACCCACCATTGATTACGCCAAAGGGTGTGGTGCCGATCCGGGTGATCCCCTACAGGCCAATGCGATAACCGTCCTGCTGTTTTGCTGTTTATTCCTTCTCGGGTTAATTTACTGGGGTGTGAGGAGTGAGGGATTTTCTAGGGTCGAAACAAGGACAGACTCCTGGAAAATTCCACACCTCAAGGCCCCGCTTAGCGGGGTCTTTTTTTTGCACTATTTTTTTGCATTAAAAAGCCCCCTGCAAGCAAGGGGCGCAACTAATTAGGCCTGGAAGATCACTTGATAGTGACCTTGCCGCCCACTTCTTCAATGGCCTTTTTAAGGGCTTCTGCAGCATCTTTAGCGATGCCTTCTTTAACGGGTGTTGGAGCAGCTTCCACCAAAGTTTTGGCTTCAGACAGGCCAAGGCCAGTGGCCTCACGCACAGCCTTCAACACTTTGATCTTGGCAGCCGGATCAAAGCCATCGAGGATGACATCGAATTCGGTTTTTTCTTCAACAGCTTCAGCAGCGGCTGCAGGTGCAGCCATCATCACGGCGCCAGCAGATGCGGCGGCCGATACGCCAAAGGCCTCTTCGATTTGCTTTACCAGCTCGGAAGCTTCAAGCAATGAAAGGGTCTTTAACGACTCAAGGATTTGGTCGGTTTTGGTAGACATGGTTAGGAGAGCAACAGAACGGGTGATCGGCGGATCTCAGCTGCCTTCGCCATCGGCGTGCTGCTTGAGCGCCCGGGCAAGGCCGGAAGGCACCTCGTTTATGCCCACTGCCACTTGGGTAGCAACGGCATTGATAGCCCCTGCAATCTGAGCAATAAGCACCTCTTTTGAGGGCAAATCGCCGATTGCTTTTATATCTGACAAGGAGAGCAAACGGCCTTCGTAAAGGCCACCCTTCAATTCAGACTTTTTGCGGTCTTTTTGGAAAGACTGCACAGCTTTTACAGCACCACCAACATCGCCTTTTACAAGAACGAATGCGTTAGTGCCATTTAGCAGGGGTTCGAGATGAGACCAAGTGCTGTCGCCATCGATGGCGCGGCGCATCAAGGTGTTTTTAGTTACCTTGCAAACGCTGTTTGCTGCAGCTAAACGACCACGAAGATCGCTTAATTCCTTAATGGAAAGACCGCAATAATCAAGCACTAAAGCCATTTCCGACTCACCAAGTAACTGCTTGAGTTCCTCGACGATCTGTTGCTTGTCCTCCAGCGTGCGGCCCATAGGTTGGAACGGATCAGGGGGAACAAGCTGGGCGTTGCATACCGTTGAGAGGAAGCAACACCGATCTGCACCCTGAAGGGGGAAACCGCTGAGCAAACCTCGGCAGGGCTTATGGAATCCCGAAAGAAACCACCTGCTGTCTTCGGTTGCGGCAGGAACCAGGGAAACCCCCAATAACCACTCGCTAGGCGCAAAGCCCTATTCCGGAAAACCGGAATATATAAATTTAGCAGACCCGTTGCGGTTCACTCTTCGAACTCAAGACCCTGCAGCGCAGATACATCCACTTCTACCGATGGCCCCATGGTGGAAGTGATATATAAGCTTTTCCAGTAGCGACCTTTAGCGCCACTGGGTTTATTGCGATCAACAGTTTCTTGAACCGCCTTCAGATTTTTCAGTAGATCTTCAGGGCTAAAGCTGGCTTTGCCAAATTGCACGTGCACGATGCCACTGCGATCAGCGCGAAATTCCAACTTACCCGCTTTGAATTCAGCGATAGCACCGGCTAAATCAGTGGTAACGGTGCCGGTTTTAGGGTTTGGCATCAAACCCCTGGGGCCAAGCACCCGGCCTAATTTCGCCACTTTTGGCATCATGTCTGGGCTGGCGATTAAAAGATCGAAATCCATTGCACCTGCTGCAATGGTGTCCACCAGTTCTTCATCACCCACCAGATGAGCGCCGGCAGCTTTTGCTTCAGCTACCTTTTCACCCCGTGTAATCACTGCAATACGAATATTGCGGCCGGTGCCTTTTGGTAAGGCAACAGTGGTACGCAGTTGTTGATCTGTGTATTTGGGATCAATCCCGAGGCGCACATGGGCCTCAAGGGTTTCATCAAATTTTGCAGTGGCGTTGCTTTTTACCAAAGCCACAGCCTCCAGCGGGGCGTAGCTACGGGGCTCAATAGCAGCCTTTGCAGCGCGAAGGCGTTTTGGAAGAGGTTTCATGGATTTTGCGGGGTATTAACGAAGGAAAACCTTCTCCCCCAACGAGGGTGAATGGATTAAAAAACGAACTCAATCGTTTACAGCAACGCCCATATTGCGGGCGGTGCCGGCGATGATCCGCATTGCGGATTCAACGCTGCTGCAATTGAGATCAGGCAACTTTGTAGTGGCGATCTCTTGGAGTTGGGCCTTGGTAATTGAACCAACGCTGCCTTTAGAAGATTGAGGGGCTCCCTTTTCGATGCCAGCAGCTTTGCTGATTAACACCGAAGCAGGTGGCGTTTTTGTAATAAAGGTGAAACTGCGATCTTCATAGACCGAAATTTCCACCGGAATTACATACCCAACCTTATCCAGGGTGCGGGCGTTGTACTCCTTGCAGAAGGCCATGATATTTACCCCGTGCTGACCGAGGGCAGGACCCACGGGCGGAGCAGGGTTGGCCTTGCCAGCCTGAAGGGCCAGCTTGATTATGGCAGTGACTTTTTTAGCCATCGGCTACTACACGCGGAACAATGCTGCGGTGCACCTTCGACGGTGCTGTGGCAGTGGAAATCCACCACCGATGGCCGCCCCCCGCAGCGGGGCGGCCCGGAGATCAGCTGTCTTTACTGATCTGGCTGAACTCAAGTTCAACAGGGGTTTCCCTGCCAAAGATTGAAAGCAAGGCCTTCAATTTGCTGCGATCACCAGAAATTTCGATCACTTCGCCTTGGAAATCCTTGAACGGGCCGGCAGTAACAGTAATCCGATCCCCTTCGCTTAGATCCACCTTCACCACGGGTTTCTTGCCTTGGGCCCGCTTAAAGATCCGGTTTACCTCGGTGAGGCTGAGGGGGCGTGGTTTGATCCTGCCCCTAGAGCGGCCAGTGGTGCGGCGCTCCTCATGGCCCACGAAATTGATCACGTTTGGTGTGCTGCGCACCGCTTGTTCAGTGTCTTCATCCATCACCATGCGAATCAACACATAGCCAGGAAAAACCTTTTCTTCAGTGCTCTGCCTAGAGCCATCTTTTTTAATTTTTATCGCTGGTGTTTGGGGTATTTCGATTTCAAGAATGCGATTCGAAACCCCCAAGGTGAGGGCCCGCTGCTCAAGGGTGGCTTTCACCTTTTTTTCGCAACTGGAGGCCACCTGCACCGCATACCAACGGGCTACTGCAGGGCGAGCTTCTTCCTCAGCCGGCTCAGCAACAGGATCCGGCTCTGATAGATCTTTTAGCTCTGGCAGATCAGTGATCTCAGATTGATCAGTGCTTTCTGGCAGATCAGTGAGTTCTGTTAGATCGGTGAGCTCAGCGGTTTCGGTGAGTTCAGATAAAGGTGCAGTCAACGGAAGAGCAGCTGAGACAGCCAATGAAAGAAACGATCTAACGAAGCGATTGCGGCAGCTGAAATAGTCACCATTAATAAAACAGCAACTGATTCGCTGATGAGTTGCTGGCGGCTAGGCCACACCACTCGGCGCAATTCAGCAAAGGTGGATTGAATCCAACCGCCAGGGCCGGATCCCTCGGGGCTGGGGGGCTGGCTTGAAACCACAATCCTCCAACGCGCGGTGTACCCGCAAAAATCCACCCTACATAATGGAGCGGAAGCCTGGCTGATCTTCAGTCATTTCCACCAGCACCCCCCGGGCTGCACTGAATTGTTCCTCCAGCAGCGCCGTAGCTAGGGGATTTTCCAATTTGCGCCGCAATAAACGTCGCAGGGGGCGGGCCCCATATTCAGGGTCGTAGCTTTCTTTCGCCAGCCAGGCCACCACCGCTTCCTCCACCTGCAACTCCAAACCCTGCTCCAGCAATAGCGTTTGCAACTCCCGCAACTGCAAACGCACGATTGGTTCGAGATCTTCCGGCTGCAAGGGGCGGAATCGAATTAGTTCATCGATGCGATTTAAAAATTCAGGCCTGAAATGGGCTGCCAGGCTTTTATCCACCTCTGCATCAAGGGCATCGCTATTGCCATCACGGGCATGGCTAAGGATTGCCCGGCTTGCCAAATTGCTGGTCATCACCACCACGGTGTGGCGGAAATCAACGCTGCGACCTTGGGAATCGCTCAATCGGCCGTCGTCTAACACCTGCAGCAGCAGGTTGAACACATCGGGATGGGCCTTCTCCACTTCATCCAGCAACACCACCGCATAGGGCCGTTGCCGCACCGCTTCTGTGAGTTGGCCGCCCTCCTCGTAACCCACATATCCCGGCGGTGCACCGATTAAGCGAGCTACCGCATTGCGCTCCATAAATTCACTCATATCGAGCCGCACTAGGGCATCTTCCTGATCAAATAAACAAGCGGCCAACGTGCGGGCTAATTCGGTTTTACCAACACCTGTGGGGCCCATAAATAAAAAGGAACCCACCGGCCGGCGCGGATCCTTCATCCCCGCCCTAGCGCGCCTGATCGCCGCCGCCACCGCCGCCACCGCATCGGGCTGCCCCAATACCTTTTCGCTTAGCCGCAATTCCAGCTCTAACAATTTCTGCCGCTCACCAGCCAATAAACGCTGAATCGGAATACCGGTGCTGCGGGCCACCAGATCAGCGATATCACCTTCCTGCACCTGATCGCGCAGCAAGCGTCCCCCCTGCTGGATCACTTGCTCTAAAGCCTGGCGACGCCTTTGCACATCGTGCTCCAGCTCCACCTGCAGGCGGGCCATCTCCTCCCAATTAGTAAGCCGTTCTGCTTCATTTATGCCGTGGCGTAGATCTTCTTCTCGCTGCTGCAATTGGCGTAATTCCTGCAGCTGTTCCCGTTCCTGCTGCCATTGATCCTGCAAACTTTCAAGCCGATCTAAAGCTTCATTGCGGCGTTGCTGCTGCTGCGCTCGCTCTGCTGCGGGGGCCTGCTCCGCCGCCAACAAGCCCCGCTCCACCCGCCGCAATTCCGCCTCCGCCTGTTCCACTAGAGCGGGTTTAGAGGTGGCTTCCATTTTTAATTCCGCTGCCGCTTCATCGATCAGATCGATTGCTTTATCCGGCAAACAACGATCGCTGATGTAGCGATCTGCCAGGCGCACCGCCGCCTCTAGGGCCCCATCGCTAAGGCTCACGCCATGGTGCAGTTCGTAGCGCTCACGCACCCCACGCAAAATCTCAAGCGATACCTCCAGCGTTGGCTCTTTGATTACCAACTGCTGAAAACGCCGATTAAGCACCGGATCTTTTTCCAAAGTGCGGCGATATTCCTCAATGGTGGTGGCACCAATACAACGCAATTCACCGCGAGCTAAAGCAGGTTTCAGCACACTGCCGGCATCAGCGCCAGAACGATCGTTATTAACGAGGGTGTGCAGTTCATCGATAAATAACACCACCCCTTCAGGGCCTTCATCGGCGGCAGCGATGTCGTTTAACACCAGCCGCAGCCTCTCTTCAAATTGGCCTCGATATTTAGCGCCGGCGATCAAAGCACCAAGATCCAAAGAGATCAAACGCCGCCCTTTAAGGGAATCCGGCACCTCACCTGCCACGATTCGCTGCGCCAACAATTCAGCGATAGCGGTTTTACCTACCCCCGGTTCACCGATTAACACCGGATTGTTTTTACTGCGGCGCGAAAGCACCTGAATCAAGCGACGAATTTCAGCATCACGGCCAATTACCGGATCCAATTCACCATTACGAGCTAATGCAGTGAGATCGCGGCCGAATTGATCTAAAGCTGATTGTTCTGGCGCAAGGTTTTCTGGAGACAGTTGCTCGGGCGCTATTTGTTTATTTGAAAAATCATCTTGTTTATTTGAAAAATCATCAGTGGCTGCATTGGCTTGGTTTTGCTGTTCTTGAGCAGGCCTTGCCGCTGCCGCACTCGAGCTACTTCCCAGCAGATTTGCCCCAAGGCGCGCTTCTGTTTGCAACACCTGCCAGAGGTGCGCGGCATCAATGCTGCTAGCACCTACCCGTTCACGTTCAGCATCAGCGCGATCAAGCAACAACTCAAGGGCATCCCCCACATAAAGAGTGTTGCTGCTGCGGGTGGGCTGTTGGGCGCAGAAATCATCAAGGCCATCAAGCAGCTGAGCTTGGTTAAGGCCAAAAGGAGCGATTAATTCAAGGCAGCGGGGTTCCTGCAGCAATGCCTGCAACAAATGTTCCACATCCAGTTCGCCATGGCGCCAACGGCGGGCTTGATCCTGAGCTGCCAGCAGCAAATCCCAAGCCAGATCCGTGAAGCGTTCCGGAGCGGTGGTGAGGCTAAAAGAAGCTTCTGGAGCGCGCATTAAATCAGATTTTCTGCTGGATCAATTCGATCTTGTAGCCATCGGGATCTTCCACAAAAGCGATCACGGTGGTGCCGTGTTTCATGGGCCCAGGCTCCCGCACTATTTTGCCCCCCTGGGCGCGGATCATTTCGCAAGTTGCAGCGATGTCTTCTACACCAAGGGCAATATGGCCATAACCAGCCCCAATTTCGTAGCTGCTGATATCCCAGTTGTGGGTGAGTTCCAACACAGTTTCTGCGCTCTCGAGCCCGTAACCAACAAAAGCCAAAGTAAAGCGGCCGCTGGGATAATCCTTACGCCGCAACAGATTCATCCCTAAAACTTCGGTATAAAAGCGGATCGAGCGTTCTAATTCGCCCACCCGCAACATCATGTGAAGTAAACGCATTTTGTTATGTGCCAGTAGCTGCGCTCATTGTGACGCTCGAATCTGCATAATGACCCCGCTTAGCAAGATCTTTGTGTTCGATTCTCTAGACCTTGTAATCGACACGGTGGTGGCACGGGAAGTGCTTGATTCCCGCGGCACCCCAACGGTGGAGGCTGAAGTTTTACTGGAGGGTGGCGCCAGCGGCCGGGCAATGGTGCCAAGCGGTGCCAGCACCGGCGCCCATGAAGCCCATGAATTACGCGATGGCGACCGTTCGCGTTATTTCGGTAAAGGCGTTAGCCAAGCCGTTACCAATGTGGAAGAACGGATCGCCCCTGCCCTATGCGGCCTAATGGCCCTTGATCAAGGGGCCGTTGATGCTGCGATGGCTGAGCTTGATGGCAGCGACAACAAATCTTCCCTTGGGGCCAATGCGGTATTGGCCGTGAGCCTGGCCGTGGCTCGGGCTGCAGCAAACGGGGTGGGTTTACCTCTTTACCGCTATCTCGGGGGCCCTTCCGCCACCCTGCTGCCGGTGCCATTGATGAATGTGATCAATGGTGGTGCCCATGCCACCAATAACTTGGATTTTCAAGAGTTCATGGTGGTGCCCCATGGGGCAGATAGCTTCCGGGAAGCCCTGCGTATGGGCGCCGAAGTATTCCATACATTGAAGGGCTTATTACATGATCAGGGCCTATCAACCTCAGTGGGTGATGAGGGTGGATTTGCGCCAAATCTAGAAAATAATGACGCGGCGGCTACACTTTTAATGCAGGCAATTGAGAAGGCTGGTTATAAACCAGGCGATCAAATTTCCCTTGCCCTTGATGTGGCAAGCACCGAATTTTTTAGTAACGGCAGATATAGCTTTGGCGGCAGTAGCTACAGCAGCGCTGAGATGGTTGATCAACTTGCTCAGCTGGTAAGCCGCTATCCAATCGTTTCAGTTGAGGATGGCATCGCTGAAGATGATTGGGACGGTTGGAAATTACTTACCGATCGCCTCGGCAGCAATGTGCAACTAGTGGGGGATGATCTATTCGTTACTAATACTTCCCGTTTGCAGCGCGGAATTGATCTGGGTATTGCAAATTCAATCCTGATCAAAGTGAATCAAATCGGTTCACTCACCGAAACATTGCAAGCGATCGATCTTGCAAATCGCGCCGGATATACCAGCGTAATTAGCCATCGCAGTGGTGAAACAGAAGACACCACCATCGCTGATTTAGCGGTGGCAACAAAGGCAGGCCAAATCAAAACCGGCTCATTAAGCCGCTCGGAACGGATTGCTAAATACAATCAACTTCTGCGTATTGAAGATGAATTAGGTGGCCAGGCCAGCTACGCCGGCCGCGAAGGCAGAGGCCCACGAGGCAGGCGCTAATTAATAAATAGGGATTTAGCTAAGGCGATCAAGCCTTAGCTCCCTGCTCAATCTTCCCTGTAGCCGCCACCAGCCAAATGCCGCCGGCAAGGTGCCTAAACCTGGCAGCAAGGCAAATCCAGGGCGGCTGCCGGCAGCCAATACTGCAGCAGCAATAGCTAACGCCCCTAGCAATACACACTGACCATTCAACTGCTGACTAATAGCCAGCCGGCGCAATAGCCGGTCGCTTTCGCCCGCCCGCACCTGCAGCTGCAAATCGCCTTGCTCGAGCCGCGCTAAACCCTCATCAAGGCGTTTCGGCAAACCCAAAGCGCGGCTGCTGGCCTTAGCGGCCTGACGCGAAAGGTCGTTAAACAATTCAGAGGGGCCAGATCCACTAGATGTCATTAACGGCAGCAGATAGGGCTTGGCAATCGATACCAAACTAAAGCCAGGATCAAGGCTGCGGCCAACCCCTTCAAAAGTAGATAGGGCCCGCAACACGAAGATCAGCTCCACCGGTAAGCGAAACGGTTGCCCGTAAACCAGGTCGTAGAGATCACCTGAAATTCGCTGCAAGATCTCTCCACTAAATGGTGGAGTGAGCGCTTCTTCAAGCATCACCCGCACCAAACGCCGCACCGGGCCGGTATCGATGCCAGCTTCTATTACCCCTGCAGTTTGTAATTCCTGCACCAATGCGCCGGCATCTCGCAATGCAGCGGCCCGCACCATTGCCCCTAAACGGCGCCGCAATCGAGGTGATATCTGCCCCATCATGCCGAAGTCGTAATAGATCAAGCCGCCATCGGCAGCTACCGCCAAATTGCCTGGATGGGGATCAGCATGAAAAAAGCCAAATCGCACTAACTGCTGCAAATAACTGGTGGCACCAAGTTCTGCTACTGCTTTTGGATCGATGCCTTGAGCTATTAATTGATCGCGATCGGTGATCTTGATTCCGGGCAGGTAATCAAGGCAAAGCACCCGCTGGCTTGATAACTCCCACACCACCGCTGGAATTCGAATCGCGGGATCATCAAGAAATTGCTGCCGAAACCGGGCGGCATGTTCCGCCTCAATGCGGAAATCAAGCTCTCGCAACAACACCCGCTGGCATTCCCGCGCCATCGCCACCCAATCCCTACCGCGGCCCCAGCTGGGATGGCGTTGCAATAAGGCTGCCACCTGGCCCATCACCACTAAATCAAGGCGAAATAAAAACTCCAAGCCGGGCCGCTGCACCTTCAGCACCACATCACGGCCACTGCGCAGGCGGGCCCGATGCACTTGGGCGAGGCTGGCAGATCCCAATGGTTCAGGGTCTATTTCAACAATTTCCTGGCAGCGGGGGCCCAATTCCTGCTCAAGCCGCTGTTCCACCTGGCTAAAAGCAAAAGCGGGTACGCGATCTTGCAAACGCGCTAATTCCTGCACCCAAGCTGCAGGTAATAAATCAGGCCGTGCCGATAACAATTGACCCAGCTTGATAAAAGCCGCCCCCAGCTCCAAAAGGGCTTCCACCAACCAGCTAGCCAGCTGCGCTTGACGCTGCAATATGCGCGCTTCTGTTCTGCCGCCTGGGTAGCAAAAGCTCTGGCCATCCCACCAAAGGCGTGCCAGCAAAAGCAACACCACGCGCCAGATCCGCAGGGAACGCCAAAAACTGCGGATTGCCAACATCAAGCCATACCCTCGAGCTCACGGCTGAAGGCCGCCACCTGTTTACGTAAACCATCTACCTGCTCCTGCAGGCCGGAATCAGCTGCTACAGCTGTTTCTGAGCTTTGGTATGGGTTGCCATCAAGACGCTGGGCTTCATCTTGCACCTCCTCCCAAAAAAGCTGCAGATCAGTGCGCAATTTTTGAGGAGCATCTTGGGCTAGAAGGCTTAGCTGCGCTACGGCATCAATGGCACTACTGCTAGCTCTCGCCGCTAGCCGGTTTAAAGCAGCTTGTAAAAGCGTATCGGGGGTGCTCATTGCCCGGGTAATGGCGGAGCTTCAACTGTGCCAGATCCTGAAGGAGATGGGGGCTCTGGGGGAGTGGCTGGTTCAGCAAAGAGATCAACCCGGTCCAACCCGTAACGCATCCTCAAAGCTTCTAAGCCCGTGCCAGGAAAACTTTTCACTTCAAATCTTTCACCGAGCCGCACCAAGTTTGCAAAACGACCATCCAAAAGCCGCATGGTGATCGCAAAAGCCAAACCGAAGCTAAAACCCAAAAGCAAAGGCGCTGTGGGGTTCCATGGATTCGGCCGTTTAGGAGTTGCCATCTACAGGTTGCAATTCAACTGTTGGGATCGCTAATCGCAACAGGATCGGTGCCAAGAAGGTGGTGCCGATCACCATTATCAAAATCGCAGCCTCTAGTGAAGGTGTAAGCAAGCCGGCAGTAGTACCTAAACCAAGAAATATCAAACCCACTTCTCCCCGGGGCATCATCCCTAAACCCACCACTAAACGGTTTGTAGGCACGGCGCTGATGAAGGTCCAACCCGCTGCCAATTTGCCCAACACCGCAACAGCAAATAAAAATGCCGCCACCACCAAACCTGCCCGGTTTGCTGGATTGCTTGGATCCAGCACCGAAAGATCCATGGCAGTGCCGATCAACACAAAAAAGATCGTGGCAAATAAAGAAACCAATGGTTTTAGTGTTTCTTGAATTTCCTTGGTGTGGCGTGAACGGCTAAGGATCAAGCCAGCGGCAAAAGCACCTAAAGCTGCTTCTAAACCGATGGCTGTAGCAGCAAAACAACACAAACAAAGCACTAAAAAGGAGGCCACCACTATTTCGCCGGGGGCTTTGAGGCGATCAACAACAAAGTCGAAGGGGCGGGCGGCAGTGCGGCTTAAGGCAATAGCTGCCACCACAAACACCACCGCAGCGGTAACCAATTGCAGGATCGGGCCAAGGCTCAAGCCACCATCACTGGCAAGGGCTACCACCACTGCCAGCACCACGATGCCAATGATGTCGTCTAGCACTGCAGCACCAATCACGATCTGCCCTTCCCGTGATCGCAACATGCCCAATTCACCAAAAACACTGGCGGTAATCCCGATGCTGGTGGCTGTCATCGATGCACCAGCAAATACCGCCGGCACAAGATCCACATGAAATAACGCCATTAGGCCAGCAGTGCCAAGGGCAAACGGCAGGATTACCCCAGCTAATGCAACGCTGCTGGCCTGCATACCCACAGCAATCAATTCATCTAATTCGCTTTCCAAACCGGTAAGGAAAAGAAGCGAATAAAGGCCAATGCTTGCTACCGCTTGCAGAAAGGGGTAGGTGCTATTTGAAATCTGATCTATTTGCGCAGCGCTCACCTCCCCTAGTTGGCCGGTGAGATTTAGCAACCAAGGCGCTGTGGATACGCCACTTTCTGGTGGCACCACCAAATGCAAGCCCGAAACGCCGATTAGAACGCCCGCCAGCAATTCACCAAGAATGGTGGGTAATTGCAAACGCACCATCAGCTCCCCCAGGAGCCTTGCTGCCACGAGGATCAACAAGAAACGACCCGCCACCACAAGGGTTGTGGCCTCCACCACAGCATGGGTACTAGAGAACAGCAGTATCACTGAGGCATGGTTTTTGCAGTGCCCCAAGTATCCGATAGAGGGGCAATAAAAAAAGGCTTTGACCACTCTTAATTGTTCTTTTCGTTGCCATCGCTACGGTCGAGGTACGACATTGTTTAGCTATGAGCCAGCAACCCACGGAATTCAGCATGCCCACCCCGAGCAGCTACGCCGATCCGCAACGTAGTGGCCTGTCTGCTGGGGATTTATTCGAAGGTATTACCGAGCATCTGTTTTTCACCCTGGGCAAGCTTGCAAGCAATGCCAGCCCTCACGATCTCTACATGGCTTTGAGCTATGCCGTGCGGGATCGATTAATGACCCGCTTTTTGGCAGGCAAGGAGGCTCTAGCAAGCAATCCAAGCAAAACCGTCGCCTACCTATCAGCAGAATTCCTAATCGGTCCGCAACTGGGCAACAACCTTGTGATGCTGGGCATTGAAAACGAGGCGGCAGAGGCAATTGCCCGTTTCAACCAAAGCGATATTGCCAAAATCCTTGACGTAGAAGAAGAACCGGGCCTTGGCAACGGCGGCCTTGGCAGATTGGCGGCTTGCTACATGGAATCACTGGCCAGCCTTGAAGTGCCTGCAGTGGGTTATGGCA
>Ga0310323_10098_pt1 | contig 13136 bp, 11 predicted proteins | sample LakEriER3TotalD7_FD_195537 | JGI IMG/M metagenome (GOLD analysis project Ga0310323, IMG submission 195537) | Enriched freshwater cyanobacterial communities from Lake Erie, Ohio, United States - ER36.Total.D7 (v2) (version 2) | ecosystem: Environmental > Aquatic > Freshwater > Lake | place: USA...
ATCATCCAGCAGGTGCAGCCCGATGAGATTTATAACCTCGGCGCCCAGAGCCATGTGGCTGTGAGTTTTGAAGCGCCCGAATACACCGCCAATTCCGATGCCCTAGGCACCCTGCGCATCTTGGAAGCGGTGCGGATGCTGGGGCTAAGCGAGAAAACCCGCATTTATCAGGCCAGCACCAGTGAGCTCTACGGGCTCGTGCAGGAAATTCCCCAGAAGGAAACCACGCCCTTCTATCCCCGCAGTCCCTACGGAGTGGCCAAGCTCTATGCCTACTGGATCACGGTGAATTACCGCGAGGCCTATGGCATGTATGCCTGCAACGGCATTCTGTTCAACCATGAAAGCCCTAGGCGCGGTGAAACCTTCGTAACCCGCAAAATCACCCGGGGGCTAGCCCGTATTGATGCCGGACTGGATCAATGCCTGTATATGGGCAACCTCGATTCCCTACGGGATTGGGGCCACGCTCGGGACTATGTGGAGATGCAGTGGCGCATGCTGCAACAGGAGAGTCCCCAGGATTTTGTGATCGCCACGGGTCGCCAGGAGAGCGTGCGCCGCTTCATTGAATTGGCAGCCCAGGAACTCGGCTGGGGCGGCAGCGAAGGGGCGATCCTCTGGAGCGGCGAGGGCCTGGAGGAAAGGGGCCACCGCGCCGACACGGGCGCCGTGGTGGTGCGCATTGATCCGCGCTACTTCCGGCCCGCCGAGGTGGAAACCCTGCTGGGCGATCCGACCCGGGCCCGGGAGGTGCTGGGCTGGACCCCCACCACCACCTTGGAAGAGCTGGTGGCAGAAATGGTGAGCTGCGATAAGGAGGAAGCCGCCAAGGAAGCCCTGCTGCGCCGCAAAGGTTTCAACGTGGTGGGCTCGATGGAAAATCCCCCCACCAACCCGGCGGCCGTGGCCGCCGCCGGTGAACGCCATGGGGGCCAGGCCTGATGGGGGCGAAGCGCACGGACCTGTTGATCCACCCCAGTGATCGCATCTTTGTGGCGGGCCACCGCGGCATGGCTGGCAGTGCCATCGTCCGGGCCCTGCGGGCGGGCGGCTACGCCAACCTGCTGACGGCCGAACGCACCAACCTTGATCTGCTCGATCCGGTGGCGGTGAACGCCTGGTTTGGGGCCCAGCGGCCCGATGTGGTGGTGCTGGCAGCCGCCAAGGTGGGCGGCATCCTGGCCAACAGCACCTACCCAGCCGATTTCCTGCTCGAAAACCTCAAAATCCAGAACCATGTGATTGAGGCCGCCTGGCGCCATGGGGCCCGGCGGTTGCTGTTTTTAGGCAGCAGCTGCATCTATCCCAAATTCGCTGAGCAACCGATCCGCGAAGAGGCCCTACTCACCGGTGCCCTGGAGCCCACCAACGAGTGGTATGCGATCGCCAAGATCGCCGGCATCGAACTCTGCCGCGCCCTGCGCCAGCAGGTGGGCTTCGATGCGATCAGCCTGATGCCCACCAATCTCTATGGCCCGGGCGATAACTACCACCCCACCAATAGCCATGTGCTGCCAGGCCTGATTCGCCGCTTCCACGCAGCCCAGGCAGCTGGCGAGCCGAGCGTGACCTGCTGGGGCACGGGCACGCCCCTGCGCGAATTTCTGCATGTGGACGACCTGGGCGACGCCTGCGTTTTCGCCCTCCAGCAGTGGCAGCCCGCTGCCGATCAACTCCAACACCTCAACGTGGGCACGGGGGTCGATCTCTCGATCAAGGCGCTAGCCGAGGCGGTGGCCGGGGCCACGGGTTTTGAGGGAGAAATTCACTGGGATACCAGCAAGCCCGATGGCACGCCGAAAAAACAGCTGGATGTGGGCCGCCTGGCGTCCCTGGGCTGGCGGGCCCGCATTCCCCTGGCCCAGGGGTTAGCCAGCACGGTGGCCCTATTCCGCCAGCAGCTGGCCACTGGCGAACTCAGGCTCTAGCCAAATCCCGACAAGCCAGCCCAGCCCGTCGATCCTTCCCCGTCAACCCTTCCCCGTCGCTCCTGTTCCGTGGCTTCCCCCAAGCGCAACCTGATCACCGGCGGCGCCGGCTTTGTTGGTTCCCACCTGGTGGACCGGCTGATGGCGGCTGGTGAAGAGGTGATCTGCCTCGATAACTACTTCACGGGCCGCAAGGTCAATGTGGCCCAGTGGATCGGCCACCCCAATTTCGAACTGATCCGCCACGACGTGACCGAGCCGATCCGCCTGGAGGTGGACCGCATCTGGCACCTGGCCTGCCCCGCCTCGCCGGTGCACTACCAGCACAATCCGATCAAGACCGCCAAAACCAGCTTCATCGGCACTTACAACATGCTGGGATTGGCCCGCCGGGTCGGGGCGAGGTTGCTGCTGGCCAGCACGTCCGAGGTCTACGGCGATCCCGAGGTCCATCCCCAGCCCGAGAGCTATCGCGGCAACGTCAACACCCATGGCATCCGCGCCTGCTACGACGAGGGCAAGCGGGTGGCCGAAACCCTCTGTTTTGACTACCAGCGCATGCATGGCGTGGAGATCCGCATCGTGCGCATCTTCAACACCTACGGGCCGCGCATGCTGCCCGATGACGGCCGGGTGGTTAGCAATTTCATCGTCCAGGCCCTGCGCGGCCAACCGCTGACGCTCTACGGAACCGGCTCCCAAACGCGCTCCTTCTGCTACGTGGACGACCTGGTTGAGGGACTGATCCGCCTCATGAATGGCTCCCATCCAGGACCGATCAATATTGGTAACCCCGGCGAATTCACGATCCGCCAACTCGCAGAAAAGGTGCGCGAACGCATTAATCCTGCCCTTGAGCTGATCTATCAACCCTTACCCGCCGATGATCCGCTGCAACGTCAACCGGTGATCGACCTGGCCCGCGAGCAGCTCGGCTGGCAGCCCACGGTCAGCCTGGACCAGGGCCTGGAGCCCACGATCGCCCATTTCCGCGCCGCCCTCGCATGAGCAGCTCCGCCCCCGAGCTCGCCGAGTTCCTGTCCGGGCAACCGGCGCCCATTCGCCAGATTTGCTGCATTGGGGCTGGCTATGTGGGCGGGCCCACCATGGCGGTGATCGCCGACCACTGCCCGGCCATCCAAGTGACGGTGGTCGATCTCAACGAGGCTCGCATTGCCGCCTGGAACGATCCGGATCTCTCCCGCTTGCCGGTCTATGAACCAGGGCTCGATGCGGTGGTGGGCCGCTGCCGGGGCCGCAACCTCCACTTCACAACGGCGGTGGAAGCGGCGATTGCCAGCGCCGACATGGTGTTTCTCTCGGTGAACACCCCCACCAAAACCCGCGGCATCGGTGCCGGCCAGGCCAGTGACCTGCGCTGGATCGAAGCCTCGGCCCGCCAGGTGGCCGCCTGCGCCCAGGGCCACACGATCGTGGTTGAAAAAAGCACCTTGCCGGTGCGCACGGCCGAAACCGTGAAGGCGATCCTCACCGCGGCCCAAGGGGCCGGGGGCCAGACAACCTTTGCGGTGCTCTCCAACCCGGAATTCCTGGCCGAAGGCACGGCCATCAACGATCTGGAACATCCCGATCGGGTCTTGATTGGCGGCGAGGACCCCGAAGCGATCGATGCCCTGGCAGCGATCTACGGCCATTGGGTGCCCGCGGAGCGCATCCTGCGCACCAATCTGTGGAGCAGTGAACTCTCCAAACTCACCGCCAACGCCTTTCTGGCCCAGCGCATCAGTTCGATCAATGCGATCGGCGCCCTGTGTGAGGCCACCGGCGCCGATGTGCGCGAAGTCGCCAGAGCGATCGGCAGCGATAGCCGCATCGGCTCAAAGTTTCTCGCCGCCGGCCCGGGCTTTGGCGGCAGTTGCTTCCAAAAAGACATCTTGAACCTGGTCTATCTCTGCGGCCACTACGGCCTGCAGGAAGTGGCCAACTACTGGCAACAGGTGGTGGAGCTGAACAGCTGGCAGCAACACCGCATCGCCAACCTGGTGGTGCGCTCCCTGTTTGGCACGGTCACGGGCAAACGGTTGGCCGTGCTGGGCTTTGCCTTCAAGGGCGACACCAACGACACGCGCGAATCGCCAGCGATCCGCATCTGCCTCGACCTGATCGAGGAGGGGGCCCACCTGGCGATCTATGACCCCAAGGTGTGCAGCAGCCAAATCACTGCCGACCTGGGCCAGGCCGAGGCGGGCCAGGAGCAGATCCCAACCCAGCCAGGCCAGGGCGAGGGCCGCTGGCAGCTCGCCCGATCCGCCGACGAGGCCGCCAGGGGTGCCGATGCGGTACTGATCCTCACCGAATGGCGCGAGTTTCGCCAGCTCGACTGGGCGGCCCTGGCCCCATCGATGCGCCAACCGGCCTGGCTGTTTGATGGCCGGGCGATCGCCGATACTGCGGCAGCCCGGGCCGCCGGCCTGAATGTCTGGACCGTGGGAGAGGGCTGAGGCGATGCAGGTTCTAGTCACAGGGGGTGCGGGCTACATCGGCAGCCACGCGGTGCGAGCGCTGCAACGGGCCGGCCACCAACCTGTCATCCTCGACAACCTCGTCTATGGCCACAGGGACATCGCGGCCACCCTGGGGGTGCCATTGGTGGAGGGCCAGGTGGGCGACCGGGCCCTGCTCGATGCCCTGCTCTCAGGCCAGCATCCCCAACTGGCAGGCACGGCGGCAGCTGGGCAACCGATCGGAGCCGTGATGCACTTCGCGGCCTACGCCTATGTGGGCGAATCGGTGGCCGATCCCGCCAAGTACTACCGCAATAATTTGGCCGACACCTTGGTGTTATTGGAGGCCCTGATTGACGCCCGCCACCATCGCCAGCGCAGCAATCAAGCTGGCGGCACCGGCGCCAACCTGGCCAGCGGGCCCATGCCGATTGTGTTTTCCAGCACCTGCGCCACCTATGGGGTGCCCCAGCAAGTTCCGATCACAGAAGACCATCCCCAGGCGCCGATCAACCCCTACGGCCGCAGTAAGTCGATGGTGGAGCAACTGCTCCGCGATTTTGGCTCCGCCTACGGGCTGCCTAGTGTGATTTTTCGCTATTTCAATGCCGCCGGCGCCGATCCCGATGGCGATTTGGGTGAAGACCACAACCCGGAAACCCACCTGATCCCGCTAGTACTTGATGTGATGGCGGGCCGCAGCTCCTACCTGCAGATCTTCGGCGACGACTACCCCACCCCCGATGGCACCTGCATCCGCGATTACATCCACGTCAGCGACCTGGCCGAAGCCCACGTGCTCGGCCTCGGCCGCCTGCTCAACCAGCCCCCCCAAGCCGAACCGCTCGTCTACAACCTCGGCAACGGCACCGGCTATTCGGTGCAACAGGTGATTGAAGCCGCCAAGGCCGTGACCGGCCGGGGCCTGCTGGCCCATGTGGCCCCTCGGCGCCCCGGCGACCCGGCCCAACTGGTGGCCGGCGCCGAAAAGGCCCGCCGGGAACTGGGCTGGCTGCCCCGTTATCCCCAGCTGGAAGTGATCCTGCAGCACGCCTGGGCCTGGCACCAGGCCAGGCACGCTGACTGATCCCTGCCATCACAGCCGCCAACTCACTCCCCCCGCACACCCCGATAGCGACTAATCAGCACACCCATCACTAGGGCCAAATAGGTGGTGCCCATCAAGGACACCGCCACGCTGAACATCTGGGCCTGGGACGTCAACGGAACGATGTCGCCAAAGCCCACGGTGGTGAGGCAAACAAAGGCGAAATAGTTGAGCCGCACGAAATTGATTGTCCACACCGAACTGAACACCTCCTCCGCCCCCGGCGTCAGGATGATGGCGGCACCGCCCGAGCCGTTGGCACTACTAAAACTGCCAGGCACCACCGTTTCCAGGGCACTAAATAACAGGCCAGCGGTCAGGCCCACCAGCAGGTAGCCGGCCAGGGCCCCCATCAACACCTTTTCACTCACCTCCGGCTCCTGGGCCAAGCCCCGGATCAGCCGCAGGCTGCTCCAGCCCACAAAGGCACCCCACAGCACCAACATCGGCACGCCTGTGCCACGCATGAAAACCGGGGTCAGGGTCCAGACCAAGGAGGAGAGGAACGCCGCAAGTCCCAGGAGCCGAAACAGGCGATGGGGCACCCGACCAAAGGGCAGCCGACCAAACGGTTCGCCCAGGCCGCGAATGATCACCAGCGGCATCAAGTTGTAACCCACCATGCCGAGCCAGTTCAGGCCTTCGGGCAGGGCAAAGGTGACCATCACCGCCAGACATAGGGCCAGCAACTGCGTGTAGCAGCGATGGCGCCGCCTCACTCCAATTAACTCTGCCGGCACCGGCCCCCCGCCTGGTTGGCGCTGATTGTGACCGAGGGTGCCGCCAGCAACAGGCTCCCAACCAGCTTGATTGGGGCCCAAGCGGAGGGCCTCTCGCGAGAGGAGCTTATTCAACCGAACAACGGCAACTGGGCAGAAGCGTCCTGGACGACTGGTGGGCGCAGGGGCGGCTGGATCTCCCAGCCCGCCGGATCCCAGCCACCTAGGAGCGGTTCCAGGGCCCGCAGGCCAGGGCCATCGACGGCAGCCAACCAGGCCTGCTCCAGGCCATCGGGCAGGAGCACCGGCATGCGGTCATGCAGGGGACCGATCAGGCCATTGGCGGCGGTGGTGATCACACAGCAGCTCTCCACCTCACTGCCATCGGGGCCGATCCAGCGGTCCCAGAGGCCCGCCAACCAGAAGGGGGCGCCATCGCTGCGGCGGATCAGGCGACCCTTCTCATAAAAGCCATCAGCGGGCAACAGGCAGCGGCGGTGGCGCCAGGGGCCGCGGAAACTGGCCTTTTCCGGCACGGTTTCGCCGCGGGCGTTGAAAGGACGGTGGGCCAAGAGGGCATCCTTACTCCATTCCGGCAGCAGGCCCCAGAGCATCAGCGCCGCTTCCGGCCGGCCGTGCTCCTGGCGCAGGGCCAACACCGGTTCGCCAGGGGCGATCAGGTTACGCGGGGCGTAATAGCGCTCCAGACCCGGCGGCAGGCCCACCCCCAGCCGGCTGCCCAGGGATCTGATTGGGATGGTGAGGCTGAAGCGTCCACACATAATTCGAACAGTCTTGAGCGGGGGCAAACCTGAATCCAGCCCGCCCGATCGCCAGCAAGGCCCTAGGCGTTCGGTTCTCACCCTCAACGGTGGGCTCCGCCGGGGCACGGGCCATCTAGTTTGAGCCCACCGACCCGCCAATCGCCCGTTCGCCCCATGGCCATCCGTCAGGACGAGAACCCCCCGAACAGGCGTTTCGGGATCATCAACCTGGTTTTGATCGGTTTAGGCGTGTTGCTGCTGGTCAGCAGCTTCCTACCCAATCAGGCGATCCAGCAGGTGCCAAGGGTTCCCTACTCCCTGTTTATCAATCAAGTGGATGACGGCGCCGTCAAGCGGGCCTTCATCACCCAGGACCAGATTCGCTACGAGCTCAATAACGCCGAAGAGGGTGCCCCCTCGGTGCTGGCCACCACGCCGATCTTCGACATGGAGCTGCCCCAGCGGCTCGAGCAGCATGGTGTTGAATTCGCCGCTGCCCCACCGAAGCGCCCCAGCTTCATCACCACGGCCCTGAGCTGGGTGGTGCCGCCACTGATCTTCATCCTGGTGCTGCAGTTCTTCGCCCGCCGCTCCATGGGCGGCGCCCAGGGGGCCCTGAGCTTCACCAAGTCGAAGGCCCGCGTCTATGTGCCCGATGAGGAATCCAGGGTCACGTTTGCCGATGTGGCCGGCGTGGATGAGGCCAAGGACGAACTGACCGAGATCGTTGATTTCCTCAAAACCCCGGAGCGCTACACGGCCATCGGCGCCCGTATCCCCAAGGGCGTGCTGCTAGTCGGCCCTCCTGGCACGGGCAAAACCCTGCTCTCCAAGGCCGTGGCCGGAGAAGCAGGCGTGCCCTTCTTCATTATTTCAGGGTCGGAATTTGTTGAGCTGTTTGTGGGCGCTGGTGCGGCCCGGGTGCGCGATCTGTTTGAGCAGGCCAAACAAAAAGCCCCCTGCATCATTTTTATCGACGAATTGGATGCCATCGGCAAGAGCCGCTCTGGCTCCATGGGCGTGGTTGGTGGCAACGATGAACGGGAGCAAACCCTGAACCAGCTCCTCACCGAAATGGATGGCTTTGCCTCCAAAGACAAGCCGGTGATCGTGCTAGCCGCTACCAACCAACCCGAAGTCTTGGATGCAGCCTTGCTACGCCCAGGCCGCTTCGATCGCCAGGTTCTGGTCGACCGCCCCGACCTCTCCGGTCGTCGCACGATCCTCGAGATTTACGCCAAGAAGGTGAAGCGCTCAGAAGGTGTCGATCTCGATCTCATTGCCCAGGCCACCAGTGGCTTTGCCGGCGCGGATCTGGCCAACCTGGTGAATGAGGCGGCGCTGCTGGCGGCAAGGGCGAAACGCACCTCCGTGGAGCAGGGCGACCTCAACGAAGCGATTGAACGGGTGGTAGCGGGTCTGGAGAAAAAGAGCCGGGTAATGCAGCCCGATGAAAAGAAAGTGGTGGCTTACCACGAAGTCGGCCACGCCATCGTCGGTCACCTGATGCCCGGAGGCAGCAAGGTGGCCAAGATTTCGATCGTGCCCCGCGGCATGAGCGCCCTGGGCTACACCCTGCAATTGCCCACGGAGGAACGCTTCCTCAACTCCAAGCAAGACCTCGAAGGCCAGATTGCCACCCTGCTGGGCGGTCGCTCTGCCGAGGAACTGGTGTTTGGCTCTATCACCACCGGCGCCGCCAATGACCTGCAACGGGCTACCGACATCGCCGAACAGATGGTGGGCACCTACGGCATGAGCGAGACCCTCGGGCCCCTTGCTTACGACAAGCAGGGTGGTAGCCGCTTCCTTGGCGGCCCCAGCAACCCCCGCCGGGTGGTGAGCGATGCCACGGCCCAAGCGATCGATAGGGAGGTGCGCAACCTGGTAGATCGGGCCCACGACCGGGCCCTGGCGATCCTGCGGGGCAACCGCGAGCTGCTCGAAAGCATTGCCGAAAAGATCCTCGAAAAGGAGGTGATCGAAGGCGATGACCTCAAGGGCCTGCTCGCTTCTAGTGTCATGCCCGAAGACACGGCCGCCTAGTCAATCTGCTGGGTCGAAGTCCAGATTCTTTATAACCAGTTAAAAAAGCCTTGCCGGAGCCTATCTAGGTCCCCCTGCAGGGCTTTCCCTTTTTCGGCTTTAGGGCATGACCTTAATGGCGAGGCGAATAGCAATCAGCTGGCGCCACAATGCTCGACCAGTCCATCAATGACCTGCTTGTCAGTCAGGTAAAGCTCGGCCAACCGGGCCTCCCCTTCAGTCAAATGCTGATCTTCAGGATAGGCATTCACGATTTCCAAAGTATCAGCGTCTAAACTTTTTTCAATCAGGGCAGGATGGTCAACCACAACCAAATCAACTAACTTCCCCTCATTATCCCTGCCAGCCACACAAGCTTGCACCAGATGCCAGGCCTCATGGCGAATCGTTGATTCCTTAGAAGTATCCCAGGTGTTGCCATGAATTGCCGTGCAAATCACCAACTGATTAGAGTCTAAATCGTAGTAACCGTAGGTATCATCACACCCGTAATGCTTAATTAGCACCTTGGTACTCGTTGATTCAACCGATGCCAAAATTGGATTCTGCATGATGGTGCGATCCTCGGCGATGCGGTAGGCCCCATAGCAGCTAATTGGCAGCACAACAGCGACCAAGGAGAGCAAACCAAGCCCCCCCAGCCTGGGGGCCGGCCCTGGGCCCTTCGGCAGTACCGAAGCGGAATCCCCTGGGACCTGCTGGCGGGATTTGGAAGCCAAGCGGAGCTGGCGGGCCGCCTGCAGGCCAGCCAAGCCAGACGCCAACCCGTAGATCAGCGGCGTCACAACCCCTTCAGCCCAGGAGTCTTCATAGGCAAATCCAGCCAATTCGCAGCCAAAATAAATGAGAGCAGAAATGGCAAATGCGCCAATAAATGCTCCGATCCAATTAAGGATTGGCCGCCATGACAGGCAATAGATTGCGTAGCCCGGCACGGCAACAAAGGGGATACCAACGAACAGGGCCATCCAAACAAATGGGCGCGCCTGGAGTCGGCGCCTTAAGATCGACTCGTTGGAAGAATTTGACGCCGGTGTCATGGCAGAAAATTCATTAATTAGGGATAAATCTGGCTGACTCAGCTGCCCCTACGAGGGGCGGAAGAAAGCCACCCATGCTCACTTGCAATAGTAATCAATCCAGGTCTGGGCATCGTCCTTGCCTAAGCCTTCAACCTCGAAGTCATCTGGCGTGGCACATGGGCCCACAATACTTGCCTTCCCATCATCCCAATAGATCGCCAAATAGGTTTTATCCTGATCATACTGGGCGCGGCAAACTTGCACAGGAGCCGCCTCGTCATCCTGCTCCGATTTGCATTGATCATCACTAAAGTCATCGCCGGGCTTCCAGTCCTTAGGGCCTTCAGCGGCCACCGGCGGCGTGGCGATCTGGGTCTGGGGCGCCTTGGCCGAAGGGCCATGCAGACGCAGCTTGGGGGCCAAAATACAGCCCTGCAACGCACCAATCAGCAGGAACGCCAGCAGGGATGATGGACTTGGAATCCGCATTATTTCCAGGCCAGATGGCTTGGCTAGGACCCATTGACCTTACTGGAAACCCATTGAGGACCTACGACTAGCCAAAGATCTTGGAGCCATTGAAGATCCTCGACAGGGCCGTCGAGGCGGGAAAGCCGTCTCGAAGGAGTGGAGTGACTGAAGGATTAGCAGGGATTGCCTAAGCCCAACCAGGACTGACCAGGTGCTGGCAACGAAGGATCCAAAAATGAGTTTGCTAGGGCAATTTTGATGAAGCGGTTTGTCTCAAACGGAGGCAACAGGACGGCAAGGGTTGAATCCCGACAGCCGGGAACGGTCCAGCCAAGATCCCTCGGGACTCGAATGGCCGCAGACTCTGGCGGCAGCAAGCGGCTGCCGGCGGCGGCTGCGATGGCTGGCCAATGGCAGGGCCTTCCCTAGACAGGTCGCCGGGTTTTCGCCTACAAGGGTTCTTTAAAATGGGCCCATGGGCTCCCAGCTCAGTTCCTATCCCGATCTGGCTGCCTTGGCGGGCCGCGATCTGCTCTCCTCTGCGGATCTCAGCGGGGCCGAAACCCGGGCCCTGATCCAGCTGGCGACGGACCTCAAGGCAGGACGCTGCCAGGTTGACCTGGGCGGCAAGGTGTTAGGGCTGATCTTCAGCAAGGCCTCCACCCGGACCCGGGTGAGCTTCAGCGTGGCCATGGCCCGGCTAGGGGGCCAGACCATTGACCTCAACCCCCAAGTCACCCAGGTGGGCCGGGGCGAACCCGTGGCCGATACGGCCCGGGTACTGAGCCGTTATGTGGATGCCCTAGCGATTCGCACCTTCGCCCAGGCCGAACTCGAGGAGTACGCCCACTGGGCCTCGATCCCGATCGTGAATGCCCTTACCGACCTGGAGCATCCCTGCCAGGCCCTAGCCGACTACCAAACCCTGCAGGAAGAATTCGGCCAGCTGGCAGGCCTAACCCTGGCCTACGTGGGCGATGGCAACAACGTGGCCCACTCCCTGCTGCTCAGTGGCGCCCTGCTGGGGATCAACGTGCGGATCGGCTGCCCCATGGGCTTTGAGCCGATCCGGGAGCTCGTTGAGCAGGCGCGCTCCCTGGCCCCCGCTGGCTGCAGCATCGAGGTGGTGCACGACCCGATCGCAGCGGTGCGCGGCGCCCATGCCGTTTACACCGACGTGTGGGCTTCGATGGGCCAGGAGCAAGAACAGCTGGAACGGGAACAGGCCTTTGCCGGCTGGTGCCTAGACGAGGCGCTCCTGGCCGAGGCCGATAGCCACGCCATCGTGTTGCACTGCTTGCCGGCCCACCGGGGCGAAGAGATCAGCGCCGGCGCGATCGAAGGCCCGGCCAGCCGGGTGTTTGACCAGGCCGAAAACCGCCTCCATTCGCAACAGGCCCTGCTGGCTGCCCTCCTGGACGCCTGAGCCCTTGGCCCACCGCACTGGACAAATTGCCCCAGCCATGACATCAATGGGGCAGTGGTTCATCCGTATTGCCGGTGATTGCCAGGTCCCCCCTCGCCAGCCTGTCCAGCTCCGGCCTCCAGGCCGGGCTAGGCCGCCAAGACCACGCCAGCCGCCCCGCGGGATCGGCCCCTGGTCTTGCCAGGGAAGCTGAGGAGCTCACCCCTGCCCAGCAGGAGCTCTATGACTGGCTCGCGGACTACATCGGCAGCCATCGCCACAGCCCTTCGATTCGCCAGATGATGGAGGCCATGGGCTTGCGCTCGCCGGCCCCGGTGCAGAGCCGGCTACGCCACCTGCAGCAGAAGGGCTGGCTCACCTGGCAGGAAGGCCAGGCCCGCACCCTGCAGCTCCTCGGCGGCCCTGCGGCGGGCATCCCCCTACTCGGGGCCGTGGCTGCCGGGGGCCTAATTGACACCTTCGACGACGTCCAGGAGCGGCTGGATCTGGCTCCGGTGCTGGAAACCCGCGGTCTGTTTGCCCTCACCGTGAATGGCGATTCAATGGTGGAGGCCCATATCGCCGATGGCGACGTGGTGCTGCTCGAGCCGGTGCCCGATCCCCTCAGGCTCAAGGAGGGAACGATCGTGAGCGCCCTGGTGCCAGGCAGCGGCACCACCCTCAAGCATTTCCATCGCCAGGGAGCCCAGGTGCGCCTGGAGGCCGCCAATCCGAACTACGCGCCGATCCTGGTGGATGCGGAGCAGGTCACCGTCCAGGGCAAGCTTGTGGCCGTATGGCGCCAGCTCTGAGGGGCTGCACCCGCTGCGGTGTAAGCTTTCAAAGCGCTAAACAAGGGCTTTCGGGCCCAACCAGAACACCAAGATCTGGGTTATCTAACGCACCAATGGGGCCATAGCTCAGCTGGTAGAGCACCTGCATGGCATGCAGGGGGTCAGCGGTTCGAATCCGCTTGGCTCCATTTGAAGATCCCAGGCTAAGCCTGGGTTTTCTTGTATTTGGCGCACCTTCAGTTGAGGCTCGGATGCTCCCTGGGGCACCTGCCAAGGGCTTTTTGGCCAACGGTTTGGCCCATGGCAAGAGCATGGCCAAGGCTGGAGCGTGCAGGGTCGCTGCCAGCTCATCAGCATCTTGGAGGACCGCACCCCCATGGAGGAGCGAAAGCTCAGCCTGCCGGATGCTGC
>Ga0310323_10104_pt1 | contig 12725 bp, 6 predicted proteins | sample LakEriER3TotalD7_FD_195537 | JGI IMG/M metagenome (GOLD analysis project Ga0310323, IMG submission 195537) | Enriched freshwater cyanobacterial communities from Lake Erie, Ohio, United States - ER36.Total.D7 (v2) (version 2) | ecosystem: Environmental > Aquatic > Freshwater > Lake | place: USA...
CGGAGGCAGTGGTAATGACACTGTCATAGGCGATGCCAGCAATAATATCTTGGCGGGTGGTGCAGGAGATGACAGCCTTGATGGAGGAGCTGGAGATGACAGCCTTGATGGAGGAGCTGGTGTTGATACGGCAGATTATGGGAGTGCAACAGCTGATGTCAGTGTCAATTTAAGTGCAGGTACTTCAACAGGGGATGGCAAGGATATTCTTATTTCTATTGAAAATGTTAGGGGCGGCAGCGGCAAAGACACGCTAATCGGTGGTGCTAGTAACAATATTCTCGCTGGTGGTGCTGGAGATGACAGCCTTGATGGTGGTGCTGGAGATGACAGCCTTGATGGCGGTAATGGAATTGATACCGTAGATTATTCGAATTTATCAGTTCGTGTCAGTGTCAATTTAAGTACAGGTACTGCAACTGGGTATGGCAATGATATTCTTCTTTCCATTGAAAATGTAATAGGTGGCAGCGGCAACGACACGATCATTGGCGATGCCATCAACAATGTTCTGAGCGGTGATGCTGGAGATGACAGTCTTAGTGGTGGCGCTGGAGATGACAGGATCGATGGTGGCACTGGTGTTGATACGGCAGATTATGGGAGTGCAACAGCTGATGTCAGTGTCAATTTGAGGACAGGTACCGCTAACGGGGAGGGCAAAGATGTTCTTATTTCTATTGAAAATGTTAGAGGCGGCAGTGGTAATGACACGATAACTGGCAATGCTGGTATAAATAATATCAATGGCGGTGGTGGTGTTGATACGGCAGATTATTCGAGTGCAACAACTGGCGTCATTGTCAATTTAAGGGCAGGTACTGCAACTGGGGATGGAAATGATGTTCTTGTTTCTATAGAAAATGTTAGAGGTGGAAGCGGTAGTGACACGATACTTGGTGACTCCGCTAACAATAGTATCGATGGAGGTGCTGGTGTTGACACCGCAGATTATTCGAGTACATCGACTGGTGTTTATGTCGATCTAAGTAAGGGTGCTGCGGCTGGGGATGGCAAAGATGTTCTTATTTCTATTGAAAATATTAGGGGCGGCAGCGGCAGTGACACGATCATTGGCGATGCCAGCAATAATATTTTGATGGGTGGTGCTGGAGATGACAGTCTTAGCGGTGAGGGGGGTGATGATAGCCTTGATGGTGGCGTTGGTGTGGATACAGCAGATTATTCGAAAGTTTTAGCTGGTGTCAGTATCAATCTAAGGACAGGTAGCGTAATTGGCGATGGTAATGATGTTCTTATTTCTATTGAAAATGTTAGGGGCGGCAACGGTAACGATATGATAGTTGGTGATGTTGGTAACAACAATATTGATGGTGGCGGTGGCGCCGACACGGCAGATTATTCGAGTATATCGGCTGGCGTTAGTGTTGATTTAAGTACAGGTACTGCAACTGGTGATGGTAAAGATACTCTTATCTCTATTGAAAATGTTAGCGGAGGCAGTGGTAATGACACTGTCATAGGCGATGCCAGCAATAATATCTTGGCGGGTGGTGCAGGAGATGACAGCCTTGATGGAGGAGCTGGAGATGACAGCCTTGATGGAGGAGCTGGTGTTGACACGGCAGATTATTCGAATTTATCGACTGGTGTCAGCATCAATCTAAGGAAACGTATAGCAACTGGCGATGGTAATGATGTTCTTATTTCTATTGAAAATGTTAGGGGCGGCAACGGTAACGATATGATAGTTGGTGATGCTGGTAATAATAGTATTGATGGTGGTGGTGGCGTAGATACGGCAGATTACTCGAGTGTATCGGCTGGTGTCAGTGTCAATTTAAGTACAGGGACTGCAACTGGTGATGGCAATGATGTTCTTCTTTCCATTGAAAATGTTATAGGCGGCAGCGGCAGCGACACGATCATTGGCGATGCCAGCAACAATGTTCTGGGTGGTGGTGCTGGAGATGACAGTCTTAGTGGTGGTGGTGGAGATGACAGGATTGATGGTGGCACTGGTATTGATACGGCAGATTATTCGAATGTATCAGCTAGTGTCAGTGTCAATTTAAGTGCAGGCACTGCAACTGGGGATGGCAATGACGTGCTCGTTTTAATTGAAAATATTAGAGGTGGAAGCTTTAATGATATGCTAATCGGCGATGCTGGTAGCAATAGTATTGATGGTGGCGCTGGCTTCGATACAGCAGATTATTCGAATGTATCAGCTGGTGTGAGTGTCAATTTAAGGACAGGTGTTGCCACAGGGGATGGCAATGATGTTCTTATTTCTATTGAAAATGTTAGGGGCGGCAGCGGCAACGATACTATCATTGGCGATGCCAGCAACAATATTTTGATGGGTGGTGCTGGAGATGACAGTCTTAGTGGTGGTGGGGGTGATGATAGCGTTGATGGTGGCGGTGGCGCCGACACGGCAGATTATTCGAGTATATCGGCTGGCGTTAGTGTTGATTTAAGCACAGGTACTACAACTGGTGATGGTAAAGATACTCTTATCTCTATTGAAAATGTTAGCGGAGGCAGTGGTAATGACACTGTCATAGGCGATGCCAGCAATAATATCTTGGCGGGTGGTGCAGGAGATGACAGCCTTTCTGGTGGAGCTGGAGATGACAGCCTTGATGGAGGAGCTGGTGTTGACACGGCAGATTATTCGAATTTATCGACTGGTGTTAGCATCAATCTAAGGAAACGTATAGCAACTGGCGATGGTAATGATGTTCTTATTTCTATTGAAAATGTTAGGGGCGGCAACGGTAACGATATGATAGTTGGTGATGCTGGTAATAATAGCATCGATGGTGGTGGTGGCGTAGATACGGCAGATTACTCGAGTGTATCGGCTGGTGTCAGTGTTGATTTAAGTACAGGTGCTGCAATTGGTGATGGTAAAGATACTCTTGTTTCTATTGAAAATGTTAGCGGAGGCAGTGGTAATGACGCGATCATTGGCGACTCCACCAACAATGTTCTGAGTGGTGGTGCTGGAGATGACAGTCTTAGTGGTGGTGGTGGAGATGACAGGATTGATGGTGGCACTGGTATTGATACGGCAGATTATTCGAATGTATTAACTGGTGTCAGTGTCAATTTAGGTGCAGGTACTGCAACTGGTGATGGCAAAGATGTTCTTAATTTTATTGAAAATGTTAGTGGAGGTAGTGGTAATGACACGATCATTGGCGATGCCAGTAACAATATTTTGATGGGTGGTGCTGGAGATGACAGTCTTAGTGGTGGTGGAGGAGATGACAGGATTGATGGTGGCACTGGTATTGATACGGCAGACTATTCGAATGTATTAACTGGTGTCAGTGTCAATCTATGGAAGGGTACTGCAACTGGCAATGGTAATGATGTTCTTATTTCTATTGAAAATATTAGGGGCGGCGGCGGTAATGATATAATTATTGGTGGTGCTGGTAACAATGTTTTAGCCGGTGATGCTGGAGATGATAGCCTTATTGGTGGCGCTGGAAACGATACCCTGCATGGAGGAGCTGGTATTGATACAGCAGATTATTCGAGTTCAACTGCAGGTGTCAGGATAAATTTAAGAACACGTATGGCCTTTGGAAATGGTATTGACACCCTCGCTTCCATTGAAAATATTATAGGTGGTAGAGCAAATGACACCATAATTGGTGACGCTGGCAACAATTGCCTCAGTGGTGGTGCTGGAGATGACCGCCTTGACGGTGGTGCGGGTATTGATACAGTAGATTATTCGAGTGCAGCAGCTGGTCTCAGTATTAATTTAAGGAAAGGTACTTCAACTGGAGATGGCAACGATGTTCTTGTTTCGATTGAAAATGTTAGAGGTGGCAGCGGTAATGACACAATAATTGGCGATGTTGGAAAAAATCGTATTGACGGTGGTGCCGGGGTTGACGTTCTTATAGGTAGTGGAGGTGCCGATACCTTTCTGTTCTTTGGTATGCAGAGATTTGGTTTTTCGACCTCTGATCTTATTATGGACTTCGATAGCGATGATACTATTTCCGTCTCGTCGTCGGGTTTTGGAATTTCGGCTTCTAATGCTGAATTTATTTCAACTTCTGATTCTTTGTCGCTCGCCTTGGCGCTTCAAGCAAAAGCTCTATTTGTTTATGATGCCAGCAACGGCTATCTATTCCTGAACCAAAATGGAGTCGATGCTGGCGCAGGGATTGGTGGGATTTTTGCAGTGCTAGCAAATAGGTTCGGCCTGGGTTCCGAAAATATAATTCTTATGGGCTAGTACGCATCTTGTCGACGGGGTCTTGCGCTGACCGCTTCGTGCACAATGGAGGGGGATTGGTGTGACCATCTTTACTACTCTTGTTTCTGTAAGAGTTGGTGGGCTGTTCACGACGCTTTTTATTGTCTGAGGACTGCCTGGGGGCGTTCTCCCGGAGTACCGAATTGAGTCTGTAGAGGTTTTGTCTCGGCCGTGCCCTGCTAGAATATAAATTTTTGGCAAAGATTAGAGTGTATTCGCTTGTAGGTACTCTCCCTGAGCCTGCTGTCGAAGAACTTTACTCATGGATTCTCATGCGGTAACCCTGGATGGAGGGATGTCGTTGTTGAGCTTTTGTTTTTGGACTGTTCCTGCAGTTCATCTGAAACCACTAAAGGTCAACTGTTAAGTTTGATTCGAAATCCGATACAGCTTCTATTGTTTCGTTTCCAGCATGGGGGATGTCGGCGGAATCGTCATCTCCTTCTATTCAACAGGGGTTCTGCTGCATTCGACCTCGATTTGAGCAGCTACCTCAAAGCGATCCCCACCCTTCTCAGCAGCAAAGTGGACGCTTCTGTATTCCGATTATGATGCGGTAACTGCCAGTAAAGATGATGCACCTACTGCTGTTTAGGCAGCTATGACAAATGTAGACGTTTCGGATTCGATTGCTGGAGGTGGTTGGTTGATCCAGACCACCTCCGGTTGACGCCAGCAGCGCACTGATCGTGACCTGCGGCGTGGGTTCCGCAGACGTGCTTCCTCGTAAACAACAGCGCGGTGACGGCAGATCTCCACGGCATCTCCACAGTGGCGCTGGTGGGGAGTCATGAACTTGATGCCGCTGTGGCGGAGCCGGTGGTTGTACCAGTCAACAAACGCCGCCACCCATTGGCAGGCAGTCTCCGCGCTGGTGAATGGCCGGCTCGGGTAATCAGGACGCTATTTGCCGTCCTGAACAGCGATTCTGAGTAGTGGTTGTCATTCGACACCCTTGGTCGTGAGAACGACCTGAGCACACCCAGCTCCTCCAACCGACATTCCAGCGTGGCTGCACGCATGGCGTTGCCGTTGTCGGCATGGAGGATCAGCGGCTGGCTGCGACCTCTACTGATCCGTTCGCGTAGGTAGGCCCTGCTCACCAGATTCGCTGCGATGGCTGGATCTTCTCACTCGGCGAGATCCCAGGCCACCACCTTGCGGCTCCAGACATCGATCACCAAATAGAGGTAGAGCCACACGCCTCGGACGGTGGTGGGCAGATAGGTGATGTCCCAGCTCCACACCTGATTTGGCCCATCGACCCGCAGCCGTGGCACAGGGCGCGGTTCCTGTGGTGGCCTGGCGCGATAGCGCCGGTGAGCCTGGCAGTGGGCGTGGAGCACCCGGTAGAAGCTGCGCTCTGAACCGACATACCGGCCACGGTCGGCCAGGATCGGCACGATCTGCCCGGGCGGCAGGGCGGCGAATTCAGGCGCGTTGCAGGTGAGCAGGATCCGCTGGCGTTCTTCTGCGCTGAGGCGGTGGGCCACATGGCGGTGGCTGCCCTTGCGGCGATCAACGCCATCACCAACTTTCTTGAACGACCGCTGCCAGCACTGCAGTGTGGTGAGCCCCAGGCCCAGCAGAACGGCCACTTCACGGGCTCTTGCGCCGCCAGCCACCGCGGCCTCAAGAATCTCCAAGGCTTTGCGGCGATCTGCCGCCGTGGTCAGTCGCCCTCGTCCTCGCCCCAGTAGGCCTGGATCTTTTTTGAGGCAATCAGCAATGCTGCCGCCTCCGCCAGGGCCTTGTCCTTGCGCCGCAGCTCCTGCTGCAACCGTTTGATCTCCCGCTGATCGGCCTGGTGGTGCTTTGCTTCTCCAGGTCCTTCTGCTCGGCCATGGTCAGCAGCGGTGTGCATTCGCATCCTGGGCGGCCTGGCGCCAGCGGTCCACCTGCTCAGGGAACAGGCCGCGCTGCCTGCAATAGCCACTCAATTCAGTCGTGTCCAACCCGGCGGTCTCCAGCACCACCGTGAACTTGTCGGCTGGACCACAGCCCTCTGGATCTTTCTGAGAAGCAGGAACCACCTACCCCTGCAAGCGCCAGGCCTTCCTCCAGTTGTAGAGGGTGACCAGGTGAATGCCCAGTTCTGCTGAGATCTGGGCGACGCTCTGCCGCTGCGGCGGACTCATTCGCCTCCTCACATCAGCTTTGACGGCCTCGCTGTAACGATGCATTGCTCTGCTCCATCGAGCCCCCAGGTGAAAAGTGGTCGGGACGGAGAGGCGTCAACTTTCCTGGCAGAGGTGGATGCAGAGGAGAAAGCAATCACCAAGAACTCGCTGGCGGTTCAGGCTTGAGTTGTCGCGACCACCCTCACCCGCCTAGCAAGGAACGGTGACAAAGGAGTATCAGCACTATTACTGGATTTGGCATACAAGATCGTAACGGTGCTTGATTGTGGGGTTCAAGATTTGTTGGAGGTTGTTCAAATCCCCTGATCAATCTGCGAGTTTGACTTTTACGAGATCCTAACGGTTTTCATATTCACTTATATCCCTACCATTAAATGCCCTCAATTCTGCCAAGAGGTGCAACTGACTCGGGGTTCACTCAATCGTTGCTTGGGTTGTGGAATCAACCGTTAAGAGCTGCTTTGTCTATCGGATTAAAATGCTTGTGGATGTTCAAATGGAGCCAGGGGAAAGTCGTAGAGCATCAATGTTCCCCCCAATGAGATCTGCAATCGAGATCTTTTCACCTGTGGTCATTTGATTGTAAATACTTCCATTAAGGTGTGGAGAGTCTGGAGATATTGCCTTGTCTGTGAGTGCAGAACCTGAGAATGTTGTACCAAATAATCTGCGGATGACCATCAGGCCGTCGCCAAGTGCTGTGGTGCGACGATCCCCGTCAACATCCAGTAATCCACTATCGATTCCTTGCTGAATGAAGTCGTGAATTTGGGCAGTATCGCGAGAAGCAGTTGGTGAAATTGCCTTATTCGTAAGAGCGTCTCCTGCGAATGTAGCTCCAAATAGTTTGCGGATGATCATCAGACCATCCCCAAGCGCAGTGATCTTGCCATCACCATCTACATCAAGATTAAATGACAATGGTGTCAAGGAGGCGGAAAAGCTACTGAATCCATAACCCTGTGCCGCTTCAATCTCGGTGAAGTTGATATTGGTATTTCCTAGACCTGTGATCAGATCAATTGACTTGTCTGCTGCCTTGAAAGTGAGGTCTGCCAGTTTGCTTGGTGTAGTGGTTGACGGAAAATTTGCTGCGAAGGATGCTATTGAAATGGGAATAAACTGGTCGGTGCTGCTATCACCATCGGAGTTGGTAGCATCCGCTTGAATAGCGCCTATATTAAAGAGATCTGCTTGAACCTTGTTGGCTACCCCGGTGTTGGCATCAAAGGACAGCAGTGATGAGTTAAAATAGATATTAAAGGAGATCCCAGTGCTCTTGGATCCGTCAGTGGTGCTGTAATTAATCGGAACTATTAGGTCTTTGTTGCGCTGATAGGGGATGGGTTTGCTTAATGATGAGATCGACTGCACTTCACGAATTTTGAGTTCCAGTCGAGTAGAGGCACTGGTGAGTCCATCGCTAGCAGAAATATACAGAACAACGTTGCCACCAGTCGCGGGAGTCCCTGTGAAGGTTCCAGTTGTTGCGTTGAAGGTCAACCAAGAGGGCAGTTGGGTACTAGTTGTCGTGGTTGCAGATAGGGTGAGAGTTGAATCCTGGTCTAAGAAAAGATTGGTCGGCAGGGCGTAAGAGAAGTTGCTGCCACGATTGATCGTTACCAGTGGAAGGCTTTTGTTAATGCTAGGGGAATCATTGATATCAATGACACTAAAATTGAATTCGTTCTCAATGGTAATACCCCCTTGATCTTTGGATTGAACGCGAATTGAGTATGAGGAATTTGTTTCGTAGTCGGGAGAATTGTTAATCAGAAGTTTGTCGCCGCTGATTGAGAAGGCGGAATTGTCGCTGTCTCCATTCCCTGAAACCAAAGAATAAGTGAATGTATTGTTGGTCTCACGATTTGATGAGAAGAGGTCCGCTACGGGTGAATTCGCGGGAATGTTTTCGTCAAATTCGAATGATGAGCAATAGATATCGGTCGATTCGTGATCGGACGTGCTGGTAATGGTGTACTTGGCAATGAAGGCGTCGTATCCGTTAGCAATATTTTCTATTTCAGCTTCGTTGTAAGTCTCGCCTGCTACATAGATGAATACATTGCTTGAGGTGGCTATTGATTTCGCGGTATCCCATGTGGATGTCCCAAGTAAATGGGTCCATTCCTTGGTACCATTATTGTTAAATTTTGTGATAAAGTTGTCGTGTCCACTGTTATTGGTTTGCCCATCAATGTCGCCGTAAGTATTGCCTAGTAGGTATACGAAGCCGTTGCTAGAAGTGGTTATGGAAGTTGCATAATCGTACTCAGATGAACCAAGAATTTGAGTCCATACTTTTGATCCATCGCTGTTGTACTTAGTGATGAAGGCGTCGCCATTCTCATTATTCAGTTGTCCATCAATGTTGCCATATGTATTGCCTGCTATGTAGATGAACCCGTCACTGGCTGTGGCTATGGAAGTTGCATAATCATAGTCAGATGAACCAAGTAGTCGGGTCCATTCCTTGGTGCCGTCGCTGTTGTATTTGGTGATGAATACGTCGCTATATCCTCCATTGTTTTCTTGTCCATCAAGATGAGCTTCTGTCCCTCCCGCTAAATAGATTGATCCATCATCTGAAGTGGTTATTGATATTTCTCCTTCCGTTGGGGATGAGCCAAGTAGTCGAGTCCATTCTATGATTCCATCGCTGTTGTACTTGGCGATAAATACGCCTGTCGAGCTGTCAAGTAATTGATCATCAAGATAGCCTTCTGTGTTTCCCGCCAAATAAATTGCGCCGTCGTTCGAGGTAGTTATAGATGTTGCATAATCCCAGTAGGGTGAGCCAAGAATTCGAGTCCATGCTTTGGTTCCATCGCTATTGTACTTAGTGATGAAGGCGTCGCCATCACCATTATTTAGTTGTCCATCAAGGTTGCTGTAGGTATTCCCTGCTAGATAGATTGACCCATTAGTGGCAGTGGTTATAGAAGTTGCATCATCATAGTCGGATGAGCCTAGGATTCGAGTCCATTCCTTGATTCCGTTACTATTGTACTTGGCAATAAATACATCCCTTGATCCGCTAGAATTTTGATCGTCAAGTTCGCCTTCCGTGATTCCTGCCAAATAGATTGTTCCATCGCTTGAGGTTGATATTGAAGTTGCATAATCCAAGGAGGATGAACCAAGGATTCGAACCCACTGCTTTTTAAGTTCCATAAGATCCTCTTCTCGCGGAATTCGAAAGGAACCTGCGCTCAGCTGTTCCACGTAATGTACCCGTACATTGTACCAGATATTCAAGAAACCCAGTCTTTAGCACTTTCGAGCCCTTGCCCTCTGGGGTATTTCCCTTTGGGGGTTTGTCGATTCAATGAATTTGACAGTTCTCTCTTTTGCCCCTGCTTTTTGGTCCCCATGAGGCGACTTCAGAGCTTTGATGACTGTACTTTCTTTTTTATTCTTATGATCATTTCGGCAGGCACTTTAGAGCTATCGACGCGACCCGCGTTGCTGCTCCAGTTCTTTTGAGAGCTGGTGGGATGGTCAGGCCGATTTCCATTGCTGGAGGATCTCCACGGGCGTACGCCCCCCTGGAGAGTTGGATGCAGTCTGTAAACTTAATAGTCCATTCGGTGATGCTCTGCTAACAACTTCGCTTCTTTTGCCAAGGCAAATAGCTTGATATTGAGGAATTCATGCCCAAACCGGCCATTGAATGGCTCCACGAACGGATTCTCCCAGGGTGAATCTGGTGGGATGTTTGCTGTTGCCGATCCATATCCTGTGCAGTATTCCTGCAAGGCATGGGCAATGAACTCAGTGCCATTGTCCATGCGTAGATGGATCGGTGCTGGATACACCTTAAGTAGCTATTTAAGCGTGTCGATCGAGTTAACAGCTTTGCACTTGTGACCAACCCGAATCGCGTGGCTGACGTTTTTGTATTCATCCACCACGTTCCAGAACTCGAGCTTGCGGCCATCCATCGTCTGATCTATCTGAATGTCGATATCCCAGACGAGGTGTGGATATTCAGAGCGCATGTGCCTGCGAAGCAAGGGCCTTTGTAGCCCTTCCTCACGCCAGATCCGTTGCACTTACTTGTGGTTGATGCCCTAGTCATAAAGCCGGATCCGTCGTTTGAGCTTCTGCTCCTCAATGTTTGCCAGCAATTCAGGGCGCCCCTGGATATTGTGGTTTTGACACACCAACTTGTAGGCACGCTGCTGGGAAGCCGGGAATCGATCCTGCAGAACCACCACGGTCCGGCTAGGCAGCCCCGGGCTCAGATGTTTCCCGTAGTGCCACAAGGTATTCTTCACGGTGCAACTAGCTCCTTGAGCTTTGCCTTATCGAGTTTAGCGTTTGCCCATAATCCCTTTAGCCGTGTATTCGCCAACTCGAGCTTCTTAAGGCGTTTAATTTCAGTGGCTTTCATCCCCCCTGCAACTGCTGCCCTCGGTGATAGGGCGGTGCCGATTCGTCCAAAGCCCTTCAAACATTGGCGACGGTCTGGCCTTCGTTAAGCAGTTGCTCTGTGGTGCGCAGCTTGCGGATGATCTAAACTTATTTTTTGCGTTTGCGTTTCATGGGGCTTCTCCTGGCCAACTCTGGCCGGTAGGGAAGCTTTCATAAGGGTTGGTTCAGTTTCTGGGGTCCACGTCGCGGTTTTCGTTTGATGCCATTGGCCTGTAGAAGGCTCAGCTCCTTCAATCGGCTCTCGAGCGAGGAGGCCCACATCGCGTTGCCGTTACTGCGTTGAGGATTAGCGGCTCTCTCCGACCTGTGCTGATCCGCTCGCGCAAGCAGGCCTTACTCACCAGATCCGCTGCGATAGCTGGATCTTCTCGCTCAGCAACGTCATAGACCACCACTTTGCGGCTCCAAACGTCGATCACCAGGTAGAGGTACAACTAGATCCCTCGAACGGTGGTGAGCAGGTAGGTGATGTCCCAATTCCACATCTGATTAGGAGCTGCCGGAGCCAGCCTCGGCACTGGACGCGGCTCCTGTGGTGGCCGTGCCTTCCCACGCCGATGCACCTGCCCATGGTCACGAAGCACACGATAGAAGCTGCACTCCGAGCCTATAAGGATCCATTGGTCGGCCAGGTCCGGAACAATCTGTCCCGGTTGCAGCGCCGCGTATAGCGGCTGGTTGCAGGTCACCAGGATACATTCGCTTTTTAACTTGTTGAGGCGATGGGCGATATAGGTGTGGCTGCCTTGACGACGATCGATATCGTCCCCATCACGCGCGAACTTCCGGCGCCAGCGCTTGAGGGTACGCAGGCAGTTGCCTATTTCGCCGCAGGCGCTGACCAGCTCCGCACCCGTGGCTTGGGCCCCATCGATTAACTCGATCTCCTGACTGCGGTGAGCGGAGCTGGTCAGCCTTCCGTGCCCTGCTAGCAGAAGGTCTCCCACTTTTTTCGCAGGACCAGCAAGGCCGCCATCTATGCCATGAGCTTCTCGTTGCGCTGCAGCTCCTTCTTGAGGGCTTTGATTTCCCGCTGGTCCTAGGCGATGAGCTTATCGAGCTCCCTCTGCTCTTCCAAGGTGAGCACTGGTTTTTAATTGGCCTCCTGGGCCGTCTGGCGCCAACGCTCCACCTGCTCAGGAAACAGCTACCGCTCACGGCAGTAGGCGCTGAGCCCGGTGTTATTCAGACCAGCCGTCTCCATCACCACAATGAATTTGTCGGCAGCAGTCCAGTCCTCGGGTTCTTAGTCGGATGCCGGCACCACCCCTCCCTGTAACCGCCACACCTTCATCAAGTTGTAGCGAGTGTCCACATTAATTCCCTGCACCTCTGAAATCCGGGCCACGTTCTTCCGTTGCGGCGGACTCATTCGCCTCCTGAAATTAGTCTTAACAGCCTCGCTGTAACGACGCATTGGTCATGTCTTCAAGCCCCCGGATGTACAGCTCAAAGGGGTGACAATTTTCCTGAAACCGGGGGTTTTCGCCTGCCTTGAGAGCGCCTGTTGCCACCGCTGCTGAATGCTGCTGTTTGCAGTGAATTGGATGTTATCGCGCTTCGGATTTAAAGTTGTTACTTCTATCGGATCTGCAATTCCCCATGGTTGTCTATTACCCAGTACGACGACGAGCACTTGATCGCCCTAAGCACCGAGGCGGCATCAACTTTCTGGATGCTGACGTTCTGATTGCCGTCGTAGTGGAACCCGTTCCTGATGTCGCGTTGCCTGCGGAAATGGCATCGCTAATCGGGGACATCTTCACGGGACTATCGAAGGCAGTCTCTAAGGAAGAGAGGGTTTCTCAGGAATTTTCGTGATGAACAGCAAGTTTTAGTTTTCCTGCAAAAGAGCAACTGGAAAACCGCCTGAGTTGAGTCTCGCCTCGAACTCTTGC
>Ga0310323_10117_pt1 | contig 11719 bp, 14 predicted proteins | sample LakEriER3TotalD7_FD_195537 | JGI IMG/M metagenome (GOLD analysis project Ga0310323, IMG submission 195537) | Enriched freshwater cyanobacterial communities from Lake Erie, Ohio, United States - ER36.Total.D7 (v2) (version 2) | ecosystem: Environmental > Aquatic > Freshwater > Lake | place: USA...
GCCCCATCCAGCCCTAGGGCCCTACCCCAGCCATGTCGCCCCAACGCCTGCTGTTCGTTTGCCTCGGCAACATCTGCCGCTCCCCCGCCGCCGAGGGGGTGTTTTTGCATCTTCTGGCCCACGAGGGCCTGGATGACCAGTTCGTGGTGGATTCGGCCGGCACGGGCAGCTGGCATGTAGGCAAGCCGGCGGACCGGCGCATGCTGGCCGCCGCCGAACGGCGGGGCATCGCCCTGCCCAGCCGGGCCCGCCAGATCGAACCTGCCGACCTAGGCCGCTTCGATCGCATCCTCACCATGGACAACGACAACCTGGCGGCCGTGGCGGCCATGGCCCGCAGCAGCCCGGCGGCAGCGGCCCAGGAGCTGGCCCTGATCGAACCGATCACCCGCCATTGCCGCCAATTCAGCCTCCAGGAGGTGCCCGACCCTTACTACGGCGGCGAGGATGGCTTTGAGCAGGTGCTCGACCTGCTGGAGGACGCCTGCAGCGGCCTGCTCGACCAGCTCAAGCCCCGCTGAAGCCCAGCCCTGCTCCCAGGCCCCAGCCCTAGGCCCGGGCTGGCCCTGGCCAGGCCTCCGCCGGCACCCGCTCGCGGAAGAGCTGCTCCAGCTGGTCGATCACGGCCGCAATCGACAGGCCATCGGTAACCAGTTCCACCGCATCGGCGGCCTGGATTAGGGGGGCCACGGCGCGGCTGGAATCGAGGTGGTCGCGCTCGGCGATCTGGGCTTCGAGCTCGCCCAGCTCGGGCACGGCGAAGCCCCGCTGGGCCAGGTCCTGGGCCCGGCGGCGGGCCCGCTCAGCCACCGTGGCCGTGAGGAACACCTTGAGCTCCGCATCGGGGAACACGGCGGTGCCGATGTCGCGGCCTTCGGCCACCAGGCCACCCCGGGCCCCCATGGCCTGCTGCTGGCGGGTGAGGGCCGCGCGCACGCAGCCATGGGCCGCCACCACCGACACCTGGCCAGTGACCTCCGGGCTACGGATCGCCTCGGTCACGTCCTGGCCGTTGATCGATACCCGCTGGGCCCCCTCGGCGCTGGTGCTGAGCTGGAGATCAAGCTCCAGCAGCAGGCCAGCCACGGCGTTGGCATCGGCTGGATCAACGCCGGCCGAGGCCACCAACCAGGTGACGGCCCGGTACATGGCGCCGGTGTCGAGGTAAATCAGGCCGAGGCGGGCGGCAAAGGCCTTGGTCACGGTGCTTTTGCCGGCCCCGGCGGGGCCATCGATGGCAACGATCGGCGGGCGGCGCATCAGAAACACATGGTCAATTAGGCGGGTGGTGCCGCAGAAGGCCGCCGCAGCCAGGAGCAGGGGGCTGGTCTGCAGCGTGTCAGCTGGCCGCAGGCTACGGGGCTCCACCGCCTCCACATAGTCCACCACCAGCCCGGCCTGGAGCAGGCCGCTGCGCACCGCCTCGGTGAGGGAGCCCACCGAGGGACCGCCTTCGAGGTCGCTGGACCCGGCCTGGGCCTGCTGGGCCGCCGCCGCCAGGCTGCGGGGCAGGGCCAGGGCCTGCTGCTGCTGGCCTGGGCTCAAATAGCTGTTACGGGAGCTCAGGGCCAGGCCATCGGCCTGGCGCAGGGTGGGGCCGCTGCGCACCACCAGGGGCAAGCCCAGGTCGGCCACCAGGCGCCGCAGGATCACCAGCTGCTGCCAGTCCTTTTCCCCCAGCCAAAGCACATCGGGCCGCACCAGGGCCAGGAGCCGGGCCACCACCGTGGCCACCCCGGCGAAATGGCCCGGCCGGCTGCGGCCACACAGCCCCGCCACCAGGGAGTCGGGCGGCTGGAGCCGGGTGAGCTCCGCCGGGCCGCCCGGATAGATCTCGGCCGCGCTGGGGGCGAACAGGGCATCGGCGCCCGCGGCCGCAGCCAGCTGGGCGTCGGCCTCCAGGTCGCGGGGATAGCGATCCCAGTCCTCGGCTGGGCCGAACTGGAGCGGGTTGACGAAGACACTGAGCAGCACCTGACCGCCGCTAGCGGCGCGGGCCTGGTCCGCTAGGGCCAACAGGGACTGGTGGCCCTGATGCAGCCCTCCCATGGTCGGCACGAACTGAAGCTGGCCAGCCGGATGCTCCCAGCCCTGGCGCCATTGGCGCAGCTCGGCGCAGGTTTGAAGCAGACGCAAGGCAACCCCCGGAACTCCCCCATTGAAAAGCCCACCCGTCAAAGACGGATGGGCAAGGGGGTTAGCCAGGGGATCGGAGCGACCCGGGCTCAGCGCAGAACTTCGAGGCGCACTGAAGCGACTCCACTGGCGACCAGACCGAGATGGCTGGCGGCCCCGGGGCCGATATCAATTACGCGGTGGCCCACGAAGGGACCCCGATCGTTGATCCGCACCACGGTGCTGCGGCCGTTCCAGAGGTTGGTGACCCGCACCTTGGTGCCGAAGGGCAGGCTGCGGTGGGCTGCGGTGAAGTCACCGCGACGAAGCACGTCCCCGTTGGCGGTGCGACCGCCGTAGAAACCGGGGCCGTACCAGCTGGCTTGACCCGTGGTGACACTGCGGACCCGGGGGTTGGAAGGGGAGGCGATCGGCTGGCTGGGAACCAGGGGATTGCCAGGTTGCTGGTCCTGGACCTGGATGGGCTGCACCTCGCGGATGGCGAGATCACTGGATTCCGGCTCGTAGGCCCTGGAGGCCTCGGCAGGATCAGCCAACAAAGAAGGCTGCTGGCTGGAGAGGGCATCGGCGGTCTGAACTGCCCGGCTGGAACCAGCCAGGGCAGGTGAGACGACGCTGCTACCGGAAATCAGGAGGGCAATGCCACTCAGGAAGATGGATCGGCGCATAACAGGCGAAACTCACCGCTCAAAAGAGATAGCCACCAATGGAGTTGTGACCGATCTGAGTTGTGTTCAGGACAGCTTTTTGGAAAAGAAGCTGTGATGAACTGACGGCGAAGTTCCTATCGGGAATTGACGACCCGGCAAAGTTAACCCGAATTGCCTGGAGGTTTTGGTCACATTTGCGGCATAAAGATTGATCAGCATTCACTATCTAAAGCCGGATCCAAGGCCCTAGCTGCGATCTGGTCACCGCGTCAACACGCAAAGGATCAGCAAGTCCGATCACGCCCATAAGCCAAGCTGATCGTAAAGGGGGCCAATCGGCCAACCGTCCACCGCCTGGGCGCCCATGGGGCCGATCCGGACCCCCAAGGGTGCGGCACGCCGTTGCAGGATCGTGCCAACAGCAGCTCTGAAATGGACTACCGCACAGCCGGCGTGGACGTGGTGGCGGGACGGGCCTTTGTCGAACGCATCCGCTCCAGCGTTGAGTCCACCCGCCGGCCAGAGGTTCTCGGCGGCCTGGGCGGCTTCGGCGGCCTCTGCCGGCTACCGGCGGGCCTGAGCAAGCCCCTGCTGGTGGCGGGCACCGATGGGGTGGGCACCAAGCTCGAACTGGCCCAGGCCCATGGCGGCCACCACGGCGTCGGCATCGACCTGGTGGCCATGTGCGTCAACGACGTGATCACCAGCGGGGCCCAGCCCCTCTTTTTTCTCGACTACCTGGCCACCGGCAAGCTCAGCCCGGAGGCGATGGCGGCCGTGGTGGAGGGAATCGCCGATGGTTGCCGCCAGAGTGGCTGCGCCCTGCTGGGCGGTGAAACCGCCGAAATGCCCGGCTTCTATGGCCCCGGTCGCTACGACCTGGCCGGCTTCTGTGTGGCGGTGGTGGAGGAAGACGCCCTGATTGATGGCCGCGCTGTGGTGGCAGGAGATCAGATCGTTGCCGTAGCCAGCAGCGGCGTACACAGCAATGGCTTCAGCCTGGTGCGCAAAATCCTGGAGGCCCACCAAATCGACGGGGCCAGCAAGCTCAGCCCCGGGGGGCCGGCGGCGATCGAGAGCCTGCTCACCCCCACCCGCCTCTATGGCTCCCTGGTGCAGGCCCTGCTGGGCGCTGCCATCCCCCTGCATGGCATGGCCCACATCACCGGAGGGGGGCTGCCCGAAAACCTGCCCCGCTGCCTGCCAGCCGGACTCCAGGCCCGCATCGATCCGGCCAGCTGGGAGCGGCCGCAGCTGTTCCGCTGGTTACAAGAGAAAGGAGAGGTGCCCGAAGCCGACCTCTGGAACACCTTCAACCTGGGCGTCGGCTACTGCCTGGTGCTGCCCGATGCGGCCGTGGCGCAGGCACTCCAGGTCTGCGCCAATCAGGGGCACCAGGCCTGGCGGCTCGGCGTAGTGGAGCCCGGAGCGGCGGACGGAGCCTCAGGCTTGTTAGGCCTGCCGATTTAAGGGCAACTAGCAACCCTCAAAAACCGCCCAGGGCAGCCCCCCGGCACCCCCCTCCTATGGCAGGGGGGTTTTGGCAATGGATTGGTTAAGGTTCTCGGTTAATGCGGCAGATCCCAACCGGATTTGCAGTCAGTTGTCCGCAAGACAATCCCCATAGAGGTTCGAAATGCTTAATAGACCGATCACTAGGCCCCTGGCCCCCGGCCCATCCGAAGGGGTCAATCGCTTAACCCGGCGCCGTAGCTCCGCTGGTCCGATCCCGCCCAACCGCCCCTTGAGCCCCCGCGATCCCCAACAACCCATGCGCGGCGGTGCGCGGGCCACCTTCCTAGCCCTGCGGGACCACGGCAAGGTCTTTGTGGCCGACCTGCCCCGCCTCTCCGATGGCCAGCTCTGCAATGTGGTGCGCGAAGCCCGTGAGGTGCTGGAAAGCCTGAACCGCCGCATCGAAGAACTTCAACAACAGATCAACCTCTCCCAGCTCGAGCAGGAAACGATCATCCGCGCCTCGACCAAACGGGATGTGACCGAGCGCTTTATCCGGGCGGTGGACGACGAGCAGGAGCAGCGCCGCTCCAATCCGGCGCTCAAGGCCGCCGCTGGCGAATCCCTGAGCCGCACCTTCCTGGAGCTGGCCCGTCACCGCTTGTCGGGGGCCACCTTTGATTCCCTGCTGCAGGAAGCGGTGTGCATCTTGGAACTGGAGACTGGCCTCAAGCTGGACCACGACGCCGCCATCGCCCTCGATGGCTCAGCAGCCCTTGATGGCGACCCGGATCCGGCTCGCGCCGATTTGGCTGGTTCAGGGCAGGCCCAGGGGGAACGGTTAAACGGAGAGGGTCAATCCCAACTAGGCCTGGACGCCGGGCCGACCCTGGCCGCAAGGCCACTGGCACCCCGCAATCTCAATGTGGTGCGCCATGCCCCCAGTGCCGAGAACGAGCGCCAACCCTTGCCCGTGGTGTTGAGCCCGGATCCCTCCACGGCCCTGGCCAGACCCAGTCAGCCGTAAGCCTGGGCCGCCCAGGCGGACTAACCCGAGCAAGCAGCCGGGTCGTGGTCGCTGCAACAGCCCATTTCAACGGCTCTGGAAGGGGTTCATCGGCATGCGGGGGCCGGTCAGTACGAGCTGATCAAGCCGCTGGCGTTCCGCCAGGCTCAGCTGCCAACGGCACGCCGCCGCCACCGCGTCCACCTGGTCGGGCCGGCGCAAACCGGGAATCGGCATGGCCCCATGGGCCCGGCACCAATTCAGGGCCACCGCCGCCAGGTCGCTGCCATGGCCAGCGGCGATCGAAGCCATGGTGTCGAGCAGGGGCCCCAGACCCGGTTTGAGCCGCCGAAACAGGCTGCCCCGAGGGCCCTTAGGCGCGGCAGCGTCCTGGCCGGGCGCCCGGGCCAGCAGACCCAGGGCCAGGGGGCTATAGGCAATCAATGGAATGCCCAGCTCCTGGCAAACCTGGGCTACACCGCCGGGAGCCACGGCCTCAGGAGCCAGCAACGACAGCTGCACCTGCAGGCTGGCCACGGCCACCCCCTGGTCTGCCAGTTGGGCCACCACCTGGCGCAGACGGATCGGCCCGAAGTTGGAGAGGCCCAGGCTGGCCACCTGGCCGCTACGCACCAGATCGGCCAGGCCCCGCAGCAGGGGTGGCTCCTGCCAGGGGGCATAGCGGGCGGTGCTCCAATGCAACTGCACCCGATCGAGCTTGCCCTGGAGGCGCTGCCTAGACGCCCTGAAGGCGCGATCAAAGCCGCGCCGGCCGAGGCGCCAGGGGAACGGTGCCAGCTTGGTGGCGATGCAACAGCGGGACCGTTGGGCCGGCGGCAAGGCAGCGACGAACTGGCCCAGCAACTGCTCGCTACGGCCGTTCCAGCGGCCGGTGCCGTAGGAATCGGCGGTGTCGAAAAAACAGAGATCCAGGTCGAGGCAGCGCTGGAACGTGGCCGCCAACTGGTGATCGAAGGCGGGGTCATAGCCCCAAAGGAACTGGTTACCCCAGGCCCAGGTGCCGACGCCGATGGACGGCAGGGAAGCCGGCTCACTTGCCATGATTAGTCCTTCCATGGCCCCAGTTTCGGTGCATTCTCAGCTGCCTGGTCCAGGCCAGCCCCCAGGCCCAGGTCCGGGAGGGGCAACCGCTCCGGCGCAGACCTCGCTACCAGGCCCCCGGGATCGCGTGCTCTGCCAACACTGCGGCCGCACGGCCAGCAATGGAGTCAGCTGCGAGGGGATCTGCGTAGCAGATTCGGGCTATTGAGCCCCACGGGAGCGGACGCCACCCTCTGGGCCCGGCTGGGTCTCGGTATCGCCAGCCTGGCCCTGCTCACCAGCCCCCCCCAGGCCCTTGCCCGGCCCTCCGCCAGCACGGCCAACGGCCAGGAGCAGGCGGCCAGTAACCAGGTGCCTGCGGGCCGGGAAGGGGGCTTCGGCTCCTGGCAGAGCGGCACCCGCAGCTGCAGCCTCAACCTGGCCGGATCACCCCCAAGCCATTGCCAGCAGGTGCAACTGGAGCAACAGCTCGAGGGCCTGCTCACGGTGCGCTTCATCGCCCCTGGCGCCCAGAAAGACAGCCTCAACCAGCTGATCCTGGTGGGGCTGCTTCAGCCCAATAGCCCGCCCCTGGTTTGCCAGCAGGGTCAGTGCCAGCTGGCCGGCCCGCTCAGCACGGTGGTGAGCACGGTGAGCGAGCGCAGCTTCGATGGCCGGGGCCTGGCCCAGGGCCTGCCCAAGGCCTGGCTCGCCAGCGGCAGCTGCCGGGTCGAAGGCCGGAGCGTGCGCTGCGAGGCAGCCGCTGCCGACGGCCAACGGTGGCAGGCGACTGCCAGCTTTTAACTTTGCCCCACTTGGCCCTCTAGGGCCCCCGGTTTCAGGAAAGAGGTTGCCTTTGCGTTGTACAACCGGGGGCTTGAGACCATGGCAATGCGTCGCTGCGGCAATCCAGCGGCGGGCCTGGGATGGCGCCGCACACGAGGACCATGGCATTGCAGCCGATGGTGAATAGGGCTTGTCTCAGCGAGCGGATCAGCAAGCGCCGCAGGCAGCCGTTGGCTTTCCCCGTCGTCAACGAAGGTCGTCTACGAACGAGCCCGTTTATGCCATTCACGACGCTAGTCATGATCGATACGTTGCTGACATCAAGCGGCGGCTATCTGGATCAATCGGCCGGATGATGCCCCAGTTGAACCGCGGAAGCCACCGTTGATTAAGACTGCCAGATGGGCAGCCAAGAAATGGCAACTTGCTGAAAGTCAGCGGCGCTAGGCAACCCGGAAATCGCCTGCCTGACTACACCTTGGCTGGTTATTTCACTTAGCACAGTCCAAGCCAACCAAAGCCACTTAGATCCTAACGCTACTTGACTTGCTTGCCGAATGCACTTAGGATCGAAGTGTATGCACTTTTAACTGTGATCAATCAAAAGCATAATCCTCCCCATCATTTAAGATTCCTGGCCGAACATATTCATTTATCGGCAGTTTTCGGAGGAGACTGGTTCGCGAAGGGAGCAGAGCGTTTTGCCAGATTTTTTGGGACACCATTCTTTCTGATTACACAGACAATCATCGTCATCGTCTGGATTCAATACAATGCAAGCAATCCTTCTGGATTTGATAAATATCCGTTTATTTTGTTAAATCTCACATTTAGCCTGCAGGCTGCATACGCCGCTCCACTAATATTGCTCGCCCAGACCAGGCAGGCAGACAGAGACAAAGCACATTCGGAAGCAGATGCCTTGCACAGGGAGGAAATTGCCTATCAAATGCAAAAAGAGCAGAGCCTTGCATTGGATCAGTCAAAGCAATTACTTCGACTCTTAGAGGACAACAATAAATTGACGGCAACCATACGGCAATTAAGCGAAAGGATTGAATTGCTTACCGTAGAAATTCACGGCAAAATCACATCCGCATAGCTTAAATCTGCAAGCCATTTATGCCCAAAAATATTGTAAATCCCATTACACTTCTGCAGTTGCTGAGCATAACATGACACTCTTAACAGCAAAATAAATACGCTTGCTTAGCGCAAATGTCACACCTTACATTTAGCAGACTCGCAGAATCTTGCCAATGCTTTAAAAGTTAATTGTAAAACATAATCCCAGTCGCCACTAACATTTTATCTGCCTAGATCTGTTGATTTTGTTGCGTACAGGGTGGGGTCTTCCACGCCACCATCCAGTAGATCAATCTTAAGTCAGTTAAAGATTGAAGGCGATACTTGACTGAATTATATTAGTGGAATTATTTTCAATATATTAAGCCTATTTGCAAAAATACGCGACATAATCATGCTGCTAAATACAAAGAATATGGTCTCTCCGGCTCGGAGTTTCCCCTGCCCTGGTAGCATCTCAAGCGTCTTGCCGCTGGTCAGTGGATTACTGCCCTACTCCACTACTCGATGCCCTGGATCACTTCCTGCATCAGGTTGATGGGGATCTTGAGTTTGAGCAGGGGTTTTATAACGCTGCTACACCAGGGGAGATGGTTGATCTGGCAGTGAATAGGGGAATCCTAATTGAAGCGGATGATTTCCGTGCCTTGCTAAGAAGCGGTAGCACCGAATTTTGGTTGGTTAGGGGTGGCGCAAATAACAATCCAATCGCCCACCTACAAAAAGTATTCTCTATCGACTGCAAATGTGATTAACAAGTCAAACAGCAGGATCAATAGTCGTCGCCATATTTAACGGAGGAATCAGCATTCATTAACTCAACAGTGGTCTGGTAACCCTGTGAAACTGTTAGATCGTGCTGAGCACCAATATCCATTAAGGCAGCCACGTCAAATTCAGGAGCCGTGATCCAACTGAACCCCTTGCCGAAAGTGTTGTCGGGATTCACCACGTACCAGTGACAAGCGGTGTCAGGAACAGAAACAGAGCATTTGGTCCAGTCGTTGTCCCATTGGGGCACCTGAACGAAGGAGAGCACGGCAAGCAGGACAGTAAGAAAACCCTTGATCACTGGATCGTTGCGATTTCTAACAGCATAGCTGATTTTGGCGTTTCTTGCGCCATTTCCCTTGAAATGGATGCTCCAGGAGCCGGTCGATGGGGGATCGATCCCCGATTCGGCGATCGGGTGCTCCCTTGGCTCGGGCCGAGCTAAGGCTTCAATACGTGTTGAATTGCCTAAGCCATCCCCATGATCTCATCACTCAATCTGATGCCAAATGGCTTAGGTGCATCAGGATGCTCGAGTGCCATTTCTGCTGGGACTGCTGGTTAGCTGAGTTTTACAGGGAATCCCGCTGAGGCGCAGGAGAAGGCAACCTCGGCAACAGAAAACCACATCGCTATCGCCTAAGCAAATTTACCTGAGATCAACCAAATTCATGATTTCATTAAAGATATCGCGTGACCTGCCAATCAACACTATCTTTGTCTTGCGATAAATGAATGATACTTTCTAGATCTTGATCGTCCCGCCATTTCATTTCAGCATTAACGCCCATATTCCCAGATGCAATATTGTTGCTTTGTCTTAAGTGGATTGCGGCAAATTCCAATATTTTAAATGCCTGTGGCAACCCAGCGGCCCATCGGTGGTGTTTACTTTCATAGCTTATCTCTACACCAAGGATCTCGGCAGCAGCTTCCAATGCGGATGGATCATTGATTAATTCTTCCTTGCCTAAACCGTCGTCGCCGCGAATAGCTGCATAGAAGTATATACTTCCGCTGATCAAGGGCGCTTTCACTATACTTTTACTGTCTATCTTGGCAAGTAGCTTGTTGTTGTCTGCAGTTGCTTTTTCACTAAAGTGGATGCCAAATTGCTGAGGGTCCGCAGGATAAGTGCCTGTCATTTTTGCTGAGTGGGGTTTGGATGAAGTGTGGCAGGGGGATTCCGCCGACAGCCGCAGGCGTGATGGCTCGCATTGGGGAACCACAAAATTCACACTCAAAGGCTACGGTATTAAAGATTGCTGCTCCCACTGGCAGACATGGGATTGCGGAGAGCAGAAACGACCACCTCACAGACGGTGTTGAGGGTCGTCAGGTGGCTGGGACGGAGATCGGACGCAATAGTTTGATGCTCCTTAGGGATTCTGGGATGGGTTGGGAGCATGGGCTTCGGGAGACCCGCTGGCTTCAGCACTGCGTTCATGGTATGAAATACTGGATCTAGCCTTTTTGGCGCTGTTTTATCTTGGTTGGATACTTAAGCTATCGTGCCCTTATGAAGGAAGTCCGACTCACGCTGCCCAAAGCACTTGCCCTAGCCAACCTCAAGCGGGCAGAACGGGGGCAAAAGGCGATCACCATGAATGCCCTCGCCTCTGAGATCGGTGTTGCCGCCACGACCATCACCCGTCTGGCGCGAACAGATGAGAAAGGTGCGTCGTCACTGCCGTTGGATCTAGCGGGGAAGATTTTGACGGTGCTTGATGTGGGTATTGGGGATTTGCTGGAGGTCAATTAGACTCCTTAAACATATCTACACCATTTCCAATGATGTCAAGCGAACTACCAAGCAGTCGAACAGAACCTCTGACCAAAGAGTCGATAAAACTCAATAATCTCTTTGGTACTTTGCGCCGAAAAGTTTGAATTGTATTCTTTTTCTAGGGATGCAACTTTTTCCGTGAAATTCAACAATTCTTTTTGGTTCACTTTCTCCATATTTTGGCATCTTGTCTTCACCCAGTCTGGATGCTGTTGATAGGTCTCAAATTTTTCAACTGCCCATGGTGATGCCATCGCGGCTTGGTTGCTGAGAGGCAATGCCATCGAAGCAACCGATAAAATCACTAATAACCTGATAAGTCTTCTTGACGGAGCGGTTATCTGGATAATGGGCGCTGAAATCATGGTCGCACCTCCAGCAGCAGGTCGCCCAGGTCTTCACCCGTCACTTCGTCGCCTACTTCGGGTCCGGTGGAGGTCGCGGAGTCGGTCACCAAGGCACTCGGGGAGTTCTTTTATTCTGCCTGGGAATGGTCATCATGGCAATATAAACAATCGGCACTCATTTCTACTGTATCAAGGTAGATAAAATCTTGACATTATGGGTCCCTGGCAAGGGGTCGTTCTCATTCTTTTCAAGCGATGTGTATTGGATTGTTAATTGAGGTTCTTTGTGATGCGGAATGCTGCATAGTGCACCTGTGAACACGCGTCGCACCAAGTGAGACATTTCTTATGACTCAAGATGAAACAAGAAAATGCCTGATCTGCGGAGAAGTCAAACCCCTAACTGCTGAGCATTTTCAGGCAATCCGTTTTTTTGTTAAGAAATTTTCATTTTTTTGCATTGCCTGTGATGCAGAATCAAAAACAAGAAAGACCCGCCCTGAAGGCACTTGAGGTTGATTTTATTCATGGCGCCAAGGCGGGTCTTACAAGTGCTCCCTTGGGGGGGAGGCACCTCTGATCTACCCGACTCTGCAAGGTCTTATTCCTCAAGGGGAGCACCTGCCTCAGTGGTTTTTGCAGTGAGTGCCAAGAC